>JAABUW010003316.1_pt1 | contig 23143 bp, 30 predicted proteins | sample 5560081 | NCBI WGS metagenome assembly JAABUW01 (sample SAMN10711882, study PRJNA513363) | rock metagenome | isolation source: Antarctica rocks | place: Antarctica: Victoria Land, Knobhead sud
GCTTGGAACTGCAACCGTAGACAGGACTGCTGCCATGTCCATCTTTCAGCCTGCGCTTAGGAATGTGAATCGGATCGCAGTTGCGAAAATGGAATTGAACAATACTGAATACGAGACGGCAGCTGTCATTACCTATAAGACTGTGGATACATTCTCCCTAGTCATTAGTGGTCCTGCGTTTATGACCAACGTCTCACTTGTACTTAAATCGCCTTCAGAAGGTCCGAGGTGCGATTGGCCTGACAACCCTCAGGTATTCATACGCGTGGTCAGCAATGAGGATTTAGTGTCTGATAGAGAGCGCGAAGCCATAAAAAACCGGAATGCACGTCTGGGATGGTAGGCTACTCTTCTCGTAGCGCGTCGTTTGGGAGAAGAATGCGCTGTAAGAGACGGATGCAATTTCCTCATGAAGAGATGAGATGATATCACCCTGGTTGGATAGTCCTAGAGGTAGTCACATAAATGTGCTTCACTTAAACACATGCATTGTTATGCAAGGCTCAACCTCTTTCCTTGCACATAGTAAAATGGCATTCATCCATTGGTCAATGGTCTCTCCAGCTGGTCCCCGTCCTGCTGCTCCAATTCTGGCACCCCCCACCAATTCTCAATCCCTGCCGATCATGGAGACTTAGGGCAATCCTGGATGAAGGACCAACTTTCCCCGTCTCTTTGACTTCCTCCAGGCCTTCCCTGTGGCAAGTCTGAAAGATGGTGGAGGGCACACAACACTCACATACACCTCGATCGCATAAACTTTCAACATCCGTCATACTCACATTTCCGAGGTGTATTCAGAGGTCCCGACCTAGACCAAGAAAGAATGATACCATAATGCTCCGTATATGGAAGCTCTCACAAGCATCCATAAAGTGACGTCCGCTGGACACCACAAAAGAGAACGGAAGCCCAGAGTCTTCCAGGACAAGTCACTTTCTGAACAATTTGGATCAGAATGAAAACTTCCTGTCAGATGATCGCGGTTTTGGTGCTCGCGGCGCTGGTAGCTGCAACCCCATTCGACTGCCCACCGGCCCCTACTATGACTGTTACTCTCGGGAACACGCATTCGATCTCGAGTGCCACCTCGACCACGAGTGCTTTAGAACATGGAAGTACTGCCGCTACTACTATTACAGTCACTATCAGGAAAACGGTTTCTGTCCCAGCTCTAAGCACAGTTCGAATTACGAGCGCTCCAGAAGCTGGGAGCACTGCAAATACGGAAGGCTCAGGCGGTTACATGACCATAGCGATAACCAACACGTACGGCAAATACTTGTCTCTCTCCTTTGCTTCGAATGCTGGCGGCCCGTCCCCGGTAGGTGATCCTTCCGCTACCATACTCCCTGATAATGCCTTCACCCAGTATACTTTCCCAACCGGATGGGCAGGAAGGATATATGTGGGTCCGAATCTCAACCCTTACGGCAGCAAGATTGAAGGCAGCTATACGGGTCCACCTGATATCGATATAAGCTATGTAGATGGCTATTCGGTACCTATAACGTGCTCCTCCGAGGGCACCGCAGTGTCCGGTTGCAACATTGACCTATTCAAGCAACCAGGTATCCCATGCAACAGTCAGGTGGACGGTCCTGTCTGCCTGAACTCCGCTCAGAATATTCCTAATGGACCCGCTCCACCCTTTTTCGCAGCCTGTGCAAGGGCAGCCTACACGTATCCGAATGACAACGACGCCAATGTAAGCAACCTCAAGAGTAAACTGGTCTCCTGTTGCGTTGGCACGTCATGCAAAGCACCTTCACGGCAATCTAAACGAGACAACTTACTGCACGGTGGGCGTATGGGTATTGGAGAGGTAAAACGACACCTCCTGGGAAGAAGCGCCTCCTCACCGTTCCTGCTTCCATTAGCATCCAGACTTCGGCACCGTCCGCGATATCGTGTACACGGTTAGGTCAATAGTACAAGTTGCATTTTAGCAGTTTTCATGGCTTTAGCGACGAATTATATCAGTGTCGGGAAATAGCTATTTTATCAATGACTCATGGAGATATGAGGTCTGCTCTGGCTTAGATAGAACTCCGATTGGATTCAATGGTTGGCCATCGCTCTATTTGCCACGGGAAAATAATCCCCTCTATACCTCGTTCCTTGTCATCAACAATCAGGTAATGAGGTGCGAGTTTAACAAAGTCCTGACGGATAGTACTTCCGCAATGAAATTCGGTTGTAGCATTGGGACAAAATGCCACTCGCCGATATGCTAGGAACTCCAAAAGAGGAGAGTGGATAGGGATTATCTCTAGAAAACCTCCACCATTATCTACGTCAATACAATGAAAACCCCTATACAATTCCGATCACCAGAGGCAAGCTTTGATCATTCTTGCTCTCGGTGGACTGTGATACGAAAATGGCCTGCCTGCTGTGGGAAGCCCTCCGGTTGCACCAAAGTTGCTAAAGAGTGGTTATACATCCATCTGCTCAAAAGCCCCCAAACCACCTATGTGCCAATGACACGCCGTCAGTTGTGGATGCTACAAGTTACGCTTAGATGCCGCCAACTGTGGATGCTGGTAGGATGCGGGTCTTTGTGGATGCGCCACGAGGTTCGCCTTTTAACAATGCAGCTGAGTCCCTTGACATGAGTTGTCTCATTCTATATGCTATTGTGCTGGAGGCGGAGAACAAAATTCAGGGTATTAGCGACTTATCAAGCCCTGTAAAATCACAAGATCACTTGAAGATGGCGAGGGTGAAAAAGGATCGGCGCCTCCGAGAAAAGTTTCGCAAACGAAAGATTAATTTGTTCAAGAAAGCAAATGAGTTGGCATGGATGACGGAGTCAAAAATATATATAGTCGTCCAACATGACGATAAATACCACACCTACAAATCGACGGAGGAGCCAAAATGGCCTCCTTCCGGAAGAGAGGTTGTAAGTAAAAGGGATTTTATCTTGAGCCAGGGTTGACCATAATAGGGAAAACGTCAACCGAGCCACAGATGTCCGGCAGATTTCCAGGTTCCTGCTCAAGAGACGAGGGAACTGCGTCAACTCGTACAACCTGAGAACAACCACGTCCAATCCGAGGTGCCCGTGGAGGCAGGTCAGCATGCGAATCGTTCCCCTACCGAACGACATGTCCTATCTTCGGCGCATATCAAGTCAGTGTTACGAGGGCGGTGGGCACACATGAAGTTTCCAATGCTTTTATGGCTGGGGCATCTTGTATGCTCGCACCGGAGAGCTTGAGAGAAGATTGGGCGAGGATGATCGCTATTGAATGCAATAGAATTTTGATAACATATCAAAGCATCCAATTCTAGAAAGAAAAGGATCATGCTTAAGATAACTTTATGTGTTGAGCTTCAAACTTCCATTCATAAAGTGCAGTCCATACCAGTCAAACTTATGATAGAACGCCGGCTTGAATCTCTGAACCCTCCCTTGCCTTGGGAATTTGGGAATAGAAAAGCAACACTGTATGCAGGGACTGAGGATGGATAAGGCTAGACCGACCTCCCTGCCCCGAAAAGGTGGCTCACTTTTTGGCCAAGATGTGCCTTGACCGGTATCTTTACCACAGGCGTGTCCTCACGCGAAAGGATACTCTTACGCTCTTCAAGACGCAGCATGTTAAATTTGAAATTATATGTATTCATTTATTAGTATACTATTAGGATCATGTCCTGTACCGCCTGATATCGAACGCCAACAGTAAGGAACGTATGAACATTTTGATTTCCTCCGTCATGAGGTCAATGAAATAGACTTTCGATGATGCTTATGTGATTGAATTTGCGGATAAAGTTGTCGCTCGCCTTGACCGCCTGTTGGATGTGGGAACAGGCTACCCGAATATCCTTCTTGGTAGCTAGAGCGTGGGCTGTGGTGACGATGCTAGAAGTAGGACGCTTTGTTCGCCATCTGACCGGCACCGTTGTAATCTTTCTGAAACTCCTGGTCAAGTTCGATGACGATTTCTAAGTGCGATCGCGACAAGGGCACCATCTCGTTGACAGCGAGGGCATGAGCAGTACTTATCATATTCTTGATCTATGTTAAGGATCAGTCAGCGCAGCGTCACACACATCGGTCCAACAACAAACCTGTCGGCCGTTCACTTCTTTCTTGGATAGCCAGTCGAGATCAACGGATATGTACTCGGCTCGGCCCTTAGCTGTCGCCGCCTTCTTCAAGAAGCTCTCCCATATCGTCTTTCTCGTGTCGAAGCCCAAGGGCCCATAATGCAATGCCACGGAGATTCTGCTCTGGATCGCATCGTCAATATCCTTGACGCGATTGGTCGTAAGGATCATGATCCCTCGATAGTACTCAAGTGTACGCAAGAACACCGACACGAGAGCGTTATGTGGGTTGACGAAAGAGCGTGACTGCACAAACACGTCAGCTTCATCGAGAAGGAGGATGGCCTTCTAATGATGAGCAAGGCGAAAGATGGTCGACAGCTGCTCTTCAAGCACTTTCGCGTCCTGGCCAAGTTCCCCAGCAGATATCTGAAAAGTCAGAGGGATCAGATAAACGGACAAGAGCAAGACGAAGAGGAGCAAGATGAAGAGGAGAAAGGCTTACCGCGTAGAGTGGCCTCTCAAGTTATTCGGACAGTCCTTCTACGGTCAAGGTCTTGCCCACTCCAGGGGGTCCACTGGAAGTATGTCAGTCTATGATAGAGGACCAAGCGCCGGGATCCGTACTGCAGAAGTGTTATCAAGCCTTGGCCCTTTCCCTCCACAAAGTCGTCGATCACATCATCGGATGCGCGGGATATGTGAGCCTTCGCGAGGGCAGTAATGACCTTCTTCTTCGTGGCGGGAATCGCGAGATTGTCGAAAGAAGATGGATTCCAGACAATATCCGTGATATCGTCGACCACAAATTCCACTTCGTTTCATTAGCGCAAGCTCCATTTTGTAGAGCGTCCGGGGGAAGAAGCCTTACGCCACCGTTTATTGCCAAAGCTCCACCCATAAACCGTCTGGCTGCAGATCATCAGGTCGCCTTCGCTTATAGTTGTCGTATCAAGGCCATTGGTCTTAACTTCTTCTGTGTCGGTGTTAGAGGATAAGAAAATATAGCTAATGTTCGACGAGCTCGGCCTGGCCAACTCGTTAATATACGGCCGGGTGTAGTTCGGACTGATTTTGCGGAAGTAAGCCACATCAACCATAATACGACTGTCCACAGGGACTTCGACGTATTCGCCCTTCTCTATATAGAAGGCATTGCCACGATATTGGACATAATATTAGCCCATAAGGGAGGCGAATTGTCGACTACACCTAATAAAGTATTCCTTTATTTCTTTCTGGTGCCCATGAAACTCGAGTGGAAACGCCTTAAGCCTGTCAACTCGCTTGGCCCCTTGGAATTTTCCGATTCCCAGTGCCGACGACACTTCGCCAAACACCTGCCCGTTAAAGTCTAATAGGCGGCATTCCACGTAGAAGTATATAATTCCAGTGCTTGTCGTCCTCTCCTTGCCCGAATCGTACCGGCAACAAGCTGGCTTTTCGGCGTCGAGAATGGTCGTGTAGATTTCTATATTCGGCTTAAACAGGGCCCAGAGTAAGTCGTACGTGATCTCGCGATTTTTGAGAAGCGATGCAAGACGGGACGAAGTCGAAATATAGGCAGTATAGATGTACTCCACTAGCAGATTGAGATGCTTGAACTTGGCATCATTGTCGGTATCGTCTTAGAGTTCTGTTCGACGGGCTTCCAGTGCCGGGATGTAGTGATATAACAGGTTTCGCTCAAGCTGTTCCGTCGTTAGAGTACGTTTTTAATCAGATGGAGTGGGTTCATACAGTGATTTTATCTTCTCCGAGAGAGAGCCCGTGCACGTCTCGCAGAACGATCCTCAAGACGTCTCTCAGTCCGTTGGATTTAATATCGACGTAGAATACCTGTTCGGAGGCTCCTTTTTCTGGATTTTCCGTCTCAGCATCGAAACGTGCCAGCTTTCCATCGACTTACCGGTTCGAGCACGGACGACGAACATATACTCGTCGAGATCGGTCACCTCTTCAGGCAGTGCTACTGAGTCCACGATATTGTACTTGGATGTACCATCATCCTAGCTGGACGGGAGACGTTAGCAAAATCGTAGCCGCAGACTAGCAAACATACATTTCGTCGACCAATTTATACTCCAGCTTCGAGGCTCGAATCTTTGGCTTCTCAGCTTCAACGTGCTTCGTGGCCTCAAGCTTGGCATCTTCGGTTTTGTTCCTCGCGTCGAGCTTTTCTAATGCTCGAACCAACTTCTCGACAGCATGCTCGAAGCGGTCGATGCCACCGACTTGCGGCGGCACGTGCGCGCGTGGGCTGTCCTCAGGCATATACGCAGGGCTTCCGGGAGGGGTCTCTGGCGGCCGTGGAGAGGTGGGCGGTTTTGGAATAACGTCTATTGGCGCCATTGTCTCAGAGATATAGAGAGGTCTAGAAGGCGAGTTAGATAGTTGGGCTACTATGTATTTGTAAAAGAATTTGTGTAGCGGCAGGCACCTGGACTTTGGAGGTAACAAAGAGGTACTTTTGAACTGATGAGGAGAGCTGGACTCATATGTATCTCATTTAGAGGCTCGGCCAACCCACCATCCCTTGGGATGCCTTAGACACCACCTCTGCATGAACTTGTCCTCTTTTTTCGCTGAGTATAACCCTGTCGAGTATGACATCGCATGTACGAAACCAGATCTATCGTCAAGTTGCATTCTTTCCTAAAAAAGAAGCGTTGCTTTGGTCTACTTGTGGCATAAATCTTTCCATCCTGATACTCCATGATGCGAGCTTATGCAGCTTAGCATTTTAATCACTCGATGGTGTTTTATAGCGTAGATGATAGATCCGAAGTGGTTAGCTTTTGAGATGAATTTCCGTGTAGGATTGATGAGTGTTGCAAAGGACTTCGAGCTGATTGGCGGTTATCCCGTTTGCGATCCTTGCCATCGACCCCGCTAAATCCAGTATTTTCCAACTTTTTCCAATTCTTTCCGACCAGATTTTGATGGGTTTACCACTTTTCTTTCGAATCCAACCCCATTTGTTCCACTCTTCTCCAATCCCTCCAAATCAGAATTGTTTGCCGCGTCTAGCAAATGCCTCAACAGGAAGGGCTTTCTCACGGACCGTTGTCGGTTGAGAGTGCTGTTGATAAGCTTATTGATACGTCCAAGGTGATACAAAATCGTATGGGTGTCAAATCAGCTGAAGAGAAGCGTGTCAACGAGGCGTTTACCCTGCTGGCAGAGGGACCACCTCCAGAAAGCTCGACGGGTGCCAAGCAGCGAGTCGTCTACCTGGATTTCTTGCAAAGGGTCCAAAAAGTCGTGGGCCTCTCGAAGGTCGTCCTGTGCGCCGCTGGGCTCGGCCCATCCGCGGTGGCTGGTATGAGGGACCGCGTCCGAGTGGACTTACCGCACGCAATGAAGGAGCGGGAGGACGCCTTCGAAAATGATATTCTTGAAGGTCTTGCGAATGCCTACTCTGCAAAGTGTGAGTTCAGTACCTTATCATCGCCGTGCAAACAAAGCTGAAAATCGAGAGTGTCTACGCAGAATATACAGCAAACAGAACAAGGGCAAGGGCAGACGACAGGTATGCAAGATTAATCGACCTCCTCTACCTGTGTTGTGGGTTGACTCTACATTAGTCTCCTTCACTGGAGACGTTTACGAACTTACGGTTGAGGATGCCCGAGAGGTTGTGACGTCCGAGCAAATTGCAGGAAAAATATGGTTGACAGACACGTATGGAGGGAACACCCACTCTTTCATCACAATTCCGATCCGTGATGAGATGACAAGAGAATTGATTATACAACGGCAACGGGTGATGTAAAAGGGTTCCCTTGAACTATTTGGTATCCTTCGCCTTAACGTGCCCAACTCGAAGCGACCCAGACAATCTAAACCACCAAGTGCTTTCCCATGGAATGATCACAATATTTCCAGCCTCCTCTGTTCCCACTATATCGACATATGTATCGTTCTCCTTTTCGTACATACGAATTGCGCCTTGGCCGTCAACAAGATTGACGATGACTGCCACAGTAGTTGGGGGAGGGTCTATTCGTGTTGCCTTTGCTGGCATTGTCCACACTATAGGATGGCATTCGCCACACCCAGTCTGAATAGAAATTAGTATTTTATCGCTATGTATGGCAAACCTTTGGGAGTACTGTACCGCTTTCCTGCATTCCTCCACAAGCTCGTCATCCTTGGACTTTTGGACTCGTATCTTTTTGATCGTCTTTACCATAACTGCGAGGATTCTGATTTCACGAGCATAAATTAGTCCTTTTCCTCCTGGACCAATATGCCGTGTGCAATGTCCGAAACGATGTAGAATTGAGAAGTGAGGAAGTAATTTAAAGTTAGAAGTTGATGGCCGCTAACATGGGCAGCTCCCCAGTGTATAGTGGGACAGAAGTGACTGTCTGTGAGGTATTTAACTTGCGTCGATGGCAAGGTGCTGAGTTAAGTCGAGTTCTATGGCGTGCAATCTGCGCGTCGAAGAGGTCTTTCCACGTAGAACAAGAGAGAATAAAGCGCAAAGCGCACAGCGCACAGCGCAAGAAAGAGATCGAAGTAAGAGGTTTAAGAGTCGACGGCCTAGACGTTGATACCCAACGGATGCTGCGAGCTGTCCCTTAGTAGGGTAGGACGAGCATTATTGGCGGGTTTGGCTGAGCTAGAAAGCGAGTTGTTACTGCCGTGAAGATAAAAGTTGGCGAGAGGGGCCGGAGCTGAAGTCAAAGTGGTTTGCGAGTCAAAGATTCTTAGACATAGGTTGAGTCCAGTAGGGCTTTACGTCAGGTGGCCTTTTGCATTACCTCGGCTTTTGCGTCTGGTGACGCTTTCCTTGTGTGTAGTTTTGGTACCAACCACGGATATGTGATACCTTCTAATTGCCAGACACAGAGAGTTAGCCTCTGATGACTAATTGGTTCGTGGTTCGCCAAGAACCCTTCAAACCGTCGCGTCGCATCTTCACTGCAACAGCGCCTTGCTTGAATATGGCTGGGCTCTCGCAGAATGAGCTGAAAGCGATCAGAGCTCATCCTCTGAGAAAGGGGCTCGAAGCTTTTCGTACGACGTTCAAATCAAGGTACCTCAAAAGCGAAGATGTGAACTTGACCGAGATTGTTGACCAGCTCACGTCCCAAGTGTCCGATACAGGTGAGGGGACTACCCATGAATTCACGAGGTTGCTAATCGGAGAAAGGAGAGAAAGATGTCATACTTGATTTTATCCTTGCACTTCAAGCTCAGCCAGCTGCTCGAGCCATACGCTCCCGGACTGGGAATGGACCCCTCAGCGGTGACATTGCGTCCTTTTACGCTCGCCTCTCCGCAAACCAAGAAGAAGCCAAACACATCGCGCCACTTCTAAAGCTTGTGCTCACCCCGAAGAGTGGTATTGCTCCTCAGCACAGCGATACGGACATATGGACAGCTGTGTTAGACCTCATCGCGCACACTAGATCACTACAACTATCGCAACCTACAACCCCCCCCCAATCCCACCCATCATTTACATCCTCCTTCCAGCAGACGCCTTGGTCCTTCAACACGGGCAGCTTCGCAGACGCATCCGAGCACAGGAAGCAGGTCGATGATGCGCTGAGAGAAGAACTCCTCCCAACCCTTCGAATCGATATCCCTGACTTCGTCCCCGCCGTCTTCGGACATATCCCCCAACTCGACGAGCTAGCAGAGACGGTGTTCGATCGATGTCAAGAGGAAGATACCCGGCTCTACACCAAAGGCAGCGGTTGGACTAAGTGGCCTCCGAGTGCTAAAGAGGACCTCGTCCTGGAGTGGCTGCAGGGCCTCATGAAGCTTTTTATGGCATGGACCACTGAGCGTGGCGAGTGTATTAGATCTGGACGGCAGATCTACCAAGGTCCTGGCGTTTATCTGGATGGATCCCCCCTCAAACGGAAGATGGATGTTGGTATTACGGCACGCCATAGACAGAGCCAAGCTCACGAGGACGGAGTCGACGAGAAGTCTGATGCATGGATCTCCAACTGGGCTGACATCCTCGTGACTGGAGAGTTGAAGAGCAATCCCGTCGAAGATGGGCAGACTCCAGCATGGTTGGACTTGGCCACTTACGCTCGGGAGGTTTTCCGTACGCAAGACCGGAGGTTCGTCCTTGGGTTTACCCTCTGTGGATCTATGATGCGCTTGTGGCAGTTCGACCGATCGGGCAGCTCTGGATCCTCCTCGTTCAATATCAACGAGGACGGATTCAAATTTATTCATGTCATGCTTGGCTACTACCTCATAAACGACACGCAGCTGGGTCTTGACCCCACGATTCAGCAATCAAACGGCAACTGTTACGTAGAGATCACTCGAAATGATCAGATGGAGCGACTTGTTCTTACGAAGCTCATTAAAAAGCAAGCGGTGATTGTTGGCCGGGCGACGTCTTGTTGGAAAGCGTACCGTGAAGGAGACGAATCGAAGGAACCTCTTATCGTCAAAGATTCATGGCAGTATGAGGAACGACCTGAAGAGGGGGAACTCATCAAGGAGGCAACGGATAAAGGCGTGCGAAACATCGCTCGATACTATCATCACGAGACGGTGCAGGTTGGGGGGGAGAACGACGACACTATCAAGAATGTACGGAGAGGGTTCATGAAAGCATGCGGTCGGACTACATTCAGACAGAAATCCTTTATTGGGGCTGAATCATCTGCCTCGGAGGCTTTGGGTAGAGCTGTGGCAGGGCAAGCTCAAAGTCGAAGTCTATCACGCAAGCGATCGTCAAGTTCGGCCCAGATGGCGCCGCCACCTAATAAGAGGTCTTGCTCAAGCCGTCGATCAAGGGATCCAGTGACGCCTACCCACAACCGCATCCGTCGACGTGTCATCACTCGCGATGCTGGGAAGACCATCCAGACAGCGAATTCCCTGGTGGCCGTCCTGAACGGTTTTATTGGAGCTATCAATGGTACATAGCGCATCTTGAACGCCGCGAAGCTCGCTAATGGGTTCCAGGGCATGAATCTCTGTTGGACGCGGGCATCCTCCATCGTGACATCTCGATTGGAAACATTATGCTCACCGAGCAAGAGGATAAAGGCTTTCTCATCGACTTCGACCTTGCAATCAAGACAGGCGATATCGGAGCGTCTGGAGCGCCGAGCAAGACTGGTACGAAGGTCTTTATGGCTATCCGTGCACTACTTGGCGAAGATCATACCTTCATGGACGATCAGGAGTCGATTTTTTGGGCTTTGTTCTGGATCTGCATTCATTGGAACGGGCCTGGCAAAAAAGCCAGAAAATCAGAATTCGAAGAATGGAATTATCTATCCACTACGAGACTCGCAAGAGACAAAGCTGGGCTAGTGTCAACGGAAAGAGATTTCGACTCGACTGTTGAGAGAAGTTTCAGTGACTGCTGTCAAATAATGATCCCCTGTATGAGAGAGCTGCGCAGGGTTGTTTTTCCAGGCGGTAGCAGATGGGATAGGGAGGACCGAAAGTTAAACTCTCGGATGAGAGCAGTACTTGAAAAGGCGAGAGACGATCCAAAGGTCCTAGCTACAATGTGATGTTAAGACTCCGTATGAATATAATTTGAATTCTATGAATCTGTATCTCAAGAGGCTTGTCTTGCTGCTTCAGTCAAGTGAAGAAGACAGTCTTTAGTATTTTACAGACTTAGAATTTGCCACAACATGGTACAAGGAGTCACCAGAAGCACGAAGTATGGCAGGTACAAAAATTTTCATGGCTATTGATGCACTTCTTGGTAAGTAGCAAAATCTTAAACATGATCTTGAGTCGTTCTTCTGGGGTTTGTTCTGGATCTGGATCCATTGGAACGGGCCCGGCAAAAAAAGGAGAGAATCAGAGTTTGAGCACAACCGCACCGGCCAAGTGCTGTAGAGGCTGCGACCCAGTCTGCACCAGACCAATTGCATGTGTTGACATACCTTCAACCGGCTCCGAATCTCATTCAAAAGTAGGTCAAGAGGTGGACCAACAGTGGCAAAGCTTTTGGGTACGGGCAAATCTTAGCGCTATAAATTTTTAGGGACATGGTCGATAGGAATGATGGAGCACGATACGGAATTGGATGGGAGAGCAGAGAAAACTTCGCAAATTAGATGACAAGAGTCGAGCTTGGGCTAGAATGAAGCTATGGCTTGTGCATTATGGGACGTGGAACAGGCGGAGGCGGTAACGTGTCGACGCGAAAAGATCCAGAGTCATGAAGCGCTCGCAATGGAGCGATTGTTTTTATTGGGGTCCTCGTTTTATGTTAGTTGAATGCGCATCCAAGTGGAGATGCATCTACCACGATCTTGAAGCTGAGTAGGGCCTATGCAGCGGTTCATCAATTGCTAGCGTCTTGATTTGAGAATTCCGTCCCCTGTACCTGACTCAGGCTCGGAAAACACATCATCGCCATTGTTGTTATCCTCATCATTGCCATCACCGCTGGAGAGGTTGTGAATACATTTTGTTGCCACTGATCGTAATTAGTAAGAAATATCTAGTATTCCGAGGTGACGGCTGGTTGCTCACTCTCGACGATCTCTTCTTCCCAGACGCCCATCTGATAATCGACGAGTCCTAACTTTTCCCATTGATCGCATTGCGACGTTATTCCGTCACCTAGCCTTTCGAGAGTTTCTTTCGAAAGAGTATTCTGAGCGTCGCCTGATTCTTGCCGTGAATCTCGCATTTTCTGAGTCTCATCCAGCTGGCGTTGAAGTAAAGCCAGCCAGCAATGGTTGAAGTCTGCCCAGAGCTTAAGGCGACGGCCATAGGATTCTCGATCGTCCTGCGTAAGTCCTTGGAAAGATTAACTATGAGCTAGTCATAAAACCGTCCTTGACATACCTAGATCCACAGCGTGATTGAAAAGCCACTCGGAGATTTCGAATAAAGACTCCGCCGCCGCAACCAGTCTGCCGTGGGACGTATTCTCGTTCGTCTTCATAAACTGACCGTAAACGTAGTCATAGATATCGGTTTCTCGTTGCTGTTGGTCGGTAGGTTCAGCTCTGGCGGCTTGTTCTGGTTCTGCCCCAGGATCCGAAGAAGCAAGTGTAGAATGTTCAAGATCAGTTGAGGGGTCATATTTCAGACCCTGGTGATACAGTGTGGTTGGATATTGTTGAGGCATTATTCCAAGTCCTAACACTCTTCTGTCGTCTCCAGCCGGGGATGACTGCGGAAAATTGAATCGCTTTGGCACAATCTCGGCAGCTGTTGGCTGTCGTAATTGATGCGGAGGCACATTTCTGTATAGGAGTTGCTGCGAAGCGTCTTGAGGGAACGATTGCTGGTTTATAAAGCCCTGGATGTATGCAGGCTGGTATTGAGAGGAGCTGCCGTGCATTTGTCCTGCTGGAAATTGATGTTCTTGCGCGTATCGAAAGCATTGTTCTTCCTGGGCACTCTCTCCTGTACCTGCAGCCTGCCATGTAGATGTTGCCGCGCCCGTCAATAGCTGTGCTTGCCTGAACCTACCAGAGCCATCGACGCCATATGCCCCTCCAATATTTCGTATCCTCCTCTGCTGTCCATCATCTTCTATACCAGTCATCCAACCGAAGGCTGAATCCTCCATGCGGTGAGGGTGTCACAGGGGGTCGCGAACAACATAGGGCTGTCGAAGGCTCCGATGAGGACAGCTGGCGAGCGTAAGTGGCAGGCTCTCGATGATATATCCGTTGGCCGATGCGGAGAAGCGGAAGTTATGTAACAAGACCGGTGGCTAAATTTCTGTTACTATAAGAGGTATGTATCATTCGCTCGAGGGAAACTGAGGGGCTACTTATAACTCGGAAAGCCCTTCGAATGATATCTCCTACGCGAACACTTCTTTAAACCGATTTCAACCGAGAGGAGGTTTGGGACTGCGGGACTCGTTTACGGTCCAAGGACCGAGCTGGATTCGCATCATATAGTCCTACCTTCCTGAAGCATTATGCATGTGCCGTTGTAGATGGGCTACCCATAGCCTCCTCGAAGTAGCGGCGTCCCACTCGTTGAGAGTCGACTTTTAGGCCGGGGAGTGTAGATTTACACCGTAACAAGGCTAGACCATTGCGTTGGCTCCAATCGTAGCATTGGCGATATGCTTCACGAGTCTTCGACGTACGAGTTCGCTCAACGGGGCTGTGCCAAGCAAATCCCTACCTAATCATATGACGTCGCGGGATTAACTCCGCATCTAAGCCTCTAACCGCTAAGATTAGGTCTTTACGCCCCACTATCACGTCTGACGGCTTACAAGCGGATTTGGGCATCGCCTGTAGGAGCTGTGCATGCGCTCCGGTGAACATAGATCACGAATAGTCAGTCACAGCTCCTCCTGCAGTTGATAAGAACCCGCGCGCTGATGTGTTGTCAGGATAGACCGTTGCACAAAGCGCTACTTCTACAAGACCTCAGCCATCGCCAACGGTGCTATATCACTATGTCCGGCACTGAGACCCACGAGATCGACCCCAAGGGCAAAGAACTGTTGAAGGAAATTGAGAAAGAGCTTCCCAATATCCAAAAACGCAATCAAGACAGTCATGGAAACCGAGAATATGAGCCAAACCAGATGCTGGACGCAAAGGTTATGCCGCTACTGGTGAACCTGCAACTAAGTGTACGTGACGATACTACCGCTTTAACTCTTCAGCCATTTAATAGTACCAGCATCTAGGATATACTGTGTGGCGGATAGCGAAGTCCATAACCATCCAAAACAAAACAGGTCCAGGGTACCTAATTCCGATTCGTGTATCAGGGAGTCCGTCCCTAAATCCTGGAGGTCCACAGCAGCCTGGATGGTACACATGTTACAACGTCGACACGCAGCTTACCCCAGAACTGGACTGTATCTTTGTTGGCAAAGCTAAGAAAAGGGATTAACGGGCACGTGGAGCTTTTATACTTGGGGAAAATGCAAGGGCAAGGGGCTGCTTTGGGAGAACAGAAGGATTTCCTTGTCACTTATAACGTGGAGGGTTAAAGAATGTGAGGGGTTTGCCGTCTGCTCTTGATTTGATATATTAAGTTGAGGAAGTTCCTTACTGTATATAGTTTGAAGTGCCAAAATTTCCCATCTGCCCTTGATCTAATATGTCCGAGGTCGGAATTTCTTGTCGTCGATAACTCCAAGAGCTAGGGCCCATGTTTCCATTTGGCTGTTGTTGTAGATTTTCCACAGTATAATACTCGGTAGGGTCAAACATGTCCTCTTGGGATTGTGTGCTGAAGTTCGGATTCTCTTGACGTTGGTGGCTCGAAGCGTTAAAGCCTGTGTTGCCTATCGGCTGTTGTTGAAGGAGTGTATTGAAGGATGGATTTCCTCCAGTATAATACTCGGTAGGGTCAAATATGTCCTCTTGGGATTGTGTGCCGAAGTTCGGATTCTCTTGACGTTGGTGGCTTGAAGCGTCAAAGCCCGTGTTGCCCATCGGCTGTTGTTGAGGGAGTGTATTGAAGGATGGATTTCCTCCAGTATAATACTCGGTAGGGTCAAACATGTCCTCTTGGGATTGTGTGCCGATGGACGGAATTCTATTGTGTATGTAGCTTGGAGGATTCAAGACCATGGAGGCGTCTCCCATTGCGGCGTGGCTGTGGGAGTTGAAGGTCTCTGCAGTAGTTGTTACTGCTTGGTCCATAAAGGTAGGTGTATTTTGGGAGTGGACTGCAGCGACAGAACTGTATCCTTCACCTTCAAGATTATCAGGTGGAATTGGCCGATCTCTTGAAGGTGCCCTATGTTCACCATCATACCGTAGGTGTTGGCTTAAAATGGATCCATGAGCTCCTTGCATGGGGTTGCTTTGCGAGGACACTGGATTGAGGTCCCTGAAGCTCTGGTGAGCGGTGTCGGCCATTGCCATCTCACTTCTGCTGTTTGTATTTGTGCCCTCACATCCGCCAGAGCTGACCTTGTAACCGATGGGGTGTGGAGGATCTGTATGTATGAGGTGCTGCAATGAGGGGTTGCGTGATGCTGAAGATTGCTCACTCTGCTCGGGAGCATGATATCGGGTCTCCTCCGACGTGGCATACGTTGTATTTGAGGTCGGTGGGACTGGTGGAGATGTCACGATGCCGTTGGGCGGATCTTTTCTCCTTCGTTTGGATGTCCTTTGGTCTGGACATGTCAGTTACGCCACCGTCTGTCGGCTAGAAGAAAGCTTGCCTCTTTGTCTCGCCGCGGTTTGAGGCACAGCAGCCAGCACAGCAAACACAACGGCGGAAAACTTGGAGGCGGTTTCACACACGTCAGATCCTTTCCATACTTCAGAAAATGCGTCGAAGTTGTTGTCTATAGCTTGTATCCTGTTGAAAAGATCAGCACGCTCACATCAATGAATAATAGACCGTACTCAGGTATCGTTAATGTAGGAGCAATAAGGCCCATGAGTCCTGGGCACAGTGAATACAACCTGTAGAAAACCGCACCCTGTTGCAAGTATCGGTCGAACAGGCGACGTCTAGACTTTTGGTGTTTGCTATCAAGGGCACCGGATAACCGTGACATTTTCATCACGTCGTCTTTGTATCGTCTCGTGTAAGTCTTGTGTTGGCACCCGTTACGAATACCTTGATGAATTTTCTCTTCCAGTTTCCGATACAAGCTCAATTTGTGAATGACCCTTCGAAACGGGTCATTTTCCTTCGAGTCCACTAGCGAATCGAAATGCCATTGTGCAGGTGTTATGAATTCAACTCCTTCCCACAAGAATTGATTCCATGAACGGATACACTCACTATTGTCATCCTCATGCGTTCTAACAGTTTTTTCAATCTTTTCGATAAGCGTTTTGACCTTGGCATCTTCTGCCATTTTGCTTTGGCTGTCGTCCCCACGATTGTCCTTCCCGTTACCATTATGATCACTTTGGGCATTTTGGGTGTCAATGCCGTCGCTATTCGGGTTGCTGTGGTCTTGCGAGCGGTCTTTGTCAGAGTTATCCGGCTCATTAGTACCACTGTTCTTCTGACACGAAGAGGCAGAGTTACTGTCTTTGTCATTGGCGCTGGATTCGTTGATATCTTTTACGGCGTCTTTGTCTCCCTCAATGCCGCCGTCCTCAGCGATAGGCCTTTTGCTGTTGCAGTTATGACTGTCTCTTAGCTGTGAGTCACGGCTGAGACAGAAAACGGCTAATCGATCACGATTGAATGTACGTAATCCAGTACAAGCCCACGAAGACTGCGTTTGCAGCGATTGACATTTCTGAACAACGGAGGGTTTGGAAGAGAGATGTCGTACGCGAAGAAGAAGTCGGCCAGAAACCTTTGCGAATCAGCAAATAGTTAATTTAAGATAGCTAGGAGAAGCCTTACTTCGTTCCATTCAAGGAACTGTCCTGAGCCTTCAACAACGACGTGAACCAGATCCATCAAATACTTTGAAACTCAGAAGTAGACATTTGCAGACACGAAGGGAAAAGGAATGCCAACATGAGGTGGATCTACCAGTAGGTGTCCTTGCATCAGCCCACGGGTTGTACTTCCCCGTCAATGCCGCAGATCGAGCTCTTGCACTAGGCTGACTACTACATTTACGGTTAGCTTCTCGACAGGCTGTCGAGAAGCTAACCGAATTCCATCTAGCCGTTCGGTTAGGGGTTAGCAATAGTGAGACCCCCCACCATTATCCACCATTCTGGCCATCTGGGGTATCACATCCCACGAGTTCGCCCCTGCTTCGGCTGGCAATCGTCGTGCAAGCGCCCGGGTGGACCTTAATTGGCTCTGGAATGTGCATCCTGCCCGCCGATGGGATGGACAAATGCGTACATGAACAAGCGTCACCGAAATGAGTTCCAAAGGGACTCGAATCAGTTATGTGCTAACGAGAATGATCAGCGCCGCTCGTCTCTTTTCGTACTGATATCTGACCACGCCTGATGTGGGCTTACGAACAGGGAGAGAAGGGGGGAACTGCCACTATCACGCTCATCAACAGCTCTTATATAGAACCCAAAGAATCTTGCAGCCTCGTGTTGTATATTGCCTCGTTTGCCTTCTTCGCCCCGTTTGTTAGGCACCGCTTTGTCTCCTGCAGTCTCGCCTGCATGCTTACACCCCCTGTTTTTCTTCTTATGGAAAGAGTCTCACCGACAGCTTACCTAAGCGTTCTCATCTGTGTCCTCGTCGCTGACCTTGCGGCAATCCCTTTCCTGCATTGGCAGCGTAAGCGCTTGGGCTTGAAGGAGCTATTCTGTCAACTACAGACATGGATCATAATATCGAAATACGCACTCGACTCCGCTCTGGTCATTCTCATGGTGCTGTACACCTCCAAGGAGGTTGACGGTAAGCAAAAGCTTGCTCGAATACTACCTTTATCATATCGACTGATTGGCCCATTTAGGAGAAGGGTTTTGGCTTGCTGTTGACCTACTGCTTCGTCTCTCTATCACATGTGTGATATTCTCAGAGGTCGGTTTTCTATCAGAGGAATACATCAATACGAATGTTTACATTTTACCGTAGCTTTTATTCACGCGGAGTCTTTTTACCCGCATACAGATGTCTCATTGGGGATGGTGGTGGCGAAAGCTTGGTCCCATTGCTATTTCTATTCTTACGCTCTTGAAGTTTCTGCCTCTTATCCGGTATACTTATACCAGCACCGTGGAACCCGTATATACTGATCCGAATTGCAGCTTGCATAAAGACAACTTTCATTTCTGGACTGGTTTCGGCGCAAGCCTTCTAGAGTATTTGCTCTTCAGTTCGATATACTGGTGGGCCCTTTACCACGATCGTCAGAAATGGACATCAGGTCTGCTTGCAATTCCTATACTTTGTTCTGCAGTTGTCCTTACGGCGTCGATATCTCTGTCTACGTGGAAGTTGCAATCGATTGGACATATACTTCTTGCAGTAAGAAAGGAATCTCAAGATTGAAGACATTACTGACAAGAATTACAGAGCCTTCTACTGCTCATCAGTATCCAATTCTCGCTACGTAGCGTTTACGCTGAGTACACCATCATTCGAGCTCGGATTGAGGATGGTAAAAGGGTAGCGGACGAAGCATCAAACGAATCAATGCGTATCCTCAATGGTGATATTGGCGGGAGAAGCCCATCTACATCAACATCAAGGAAGCCGTTGAGCCGCGATACAGATGACGCCAGAGAGCTGTACGCGTTGAATGTATCAAAGACCCAAACACCAAAGGATCGTGGCATGCTAGGGAGGGGAGAGGTCGATATTGATTCCAGTGAGTCTTGATACACTGCCGATCGCAGGCAGCCTTGCCGCTCTTCCCTCTTACCAATCTTATGTCGTGAAATTTCCGTTCTGACAATGTATTGCAGTTGGTATTGCCTATGGAAATCCCTTCAGTCCCGGCGATCCTCATCGATCCTCATGCATCTCGCCACCACCAGGCTGGGGGCCTCAGATGACCGACTTCACCCTCGACTTGATTTCCAAGGGAGAAGAAGTTACATCAATACTCATACAATTGGAGACAGAGTGGCCCCAAATGGTGGGCTACGTCGATCTCAGTTGGTTGAAGGATATAGTGTCAAAAGGGATTGGTCCCAACCTATCACACCAACGGTAGGACCTGAGGACGATACAGCAGAGGGAGTCATTGGGCGACTCCTGCGACGTACGCGCATGAAGGCGCTGACTTCACAATTTAACGGGCACCTGAAAGCAATCTTGTTCCATTGGCCGCGTCTTGACCTGAGCCTACTTTCACCTACTCTCTTTATTCAAGTCACAACGATCGTATTCGCAGTACCGTTGACATTCGGCCATATCTCGCGTTCTTGCTCCCTCTATTCCATCATTCATCCTCAATCTATCGTCAACGCACCACTAGCCGAGACTACCGTCTTGAAGTTTCGACCGTGACTTGTTAGCATCTACATTGGCAGAGTTACGGGAGGGAGTCCATCATCTGAGTTCTCAGTTCGCAAATGCCATGAGAGAATGTATTCATTAACGATGTCTTCTGCGAACTATCAACGGTTATTTCACCAAACATTCAATGTGGCTAACTAAAAGCTTCAACGGCAGAAGGATTTAAACACAGATCATACAAGCTGCTATACGGATCTTGGCAAAGATCTCTGCACCACCTGATCTTACCCGCAATGGCGAAGTGTTCAGCAAGCCGTCCGAGGAAAACCTGGCAGCTCAACGACTCCCTAAAACCACTTAAGCACTGGCATCCCCTGTTGAACGGATCACTTACGTTAGTGATTCCTGCCTCGAATTGTCTACCACGAAGTTCCTTAAGGCAACGCCAGGCGTCCGACTCCAGGTAATATGTGACGTACGCAGTCCCTGGCCGCAACCATTGTGCTCTATACACCGACCCACAGTGACAAGCAAAATTCATGAAATCATGGCATGATATTCCTGAATTCCGAAGGAGCACAGTTAGACAAAGCGAGACCGGATTCGGCGGACTTGGCAAAGTATAGTTTGTTGGAGAGAATGCTACACCCCAATCTGTAGGGTGCCAAGATGCGAGGATAACGGTTGAACCGTGCGATAGCCATCGATAGCTCGGAGTCTTGTATGCACCAGTTGTGGCGGCGGAACCTGCTTGTCTGTCATTATTGCTGTCCGGAAATAATTGTAATTAACTTACTGCCGTTCGAATCCATCTGTACTGTAGAGTTGGTGGATATCTAGAGAGGTACCGGGCAGGATGAGTTCTATATAATGAAACATCTCAGGAAAATCGAACGAAATGACGACGGGACAGCTTGCCCTTTATTCGTAAAACATCACCCCGTTTCCTGGCGGATCTGCTCTCCCCTGAGTAGCCTTCGCATCTCTAAACCCGTGTAACGCCTTGAGTCTCGGGTCCTGTTTTCCTACCAACGGTAGCAGCCATATCCAGAAGAAGCTTAGGTTGCGAGGATGATATTCACGGGGGTGGGTGGAGATTTGGAGTACAGATCCGCCGACGAGTCTCCTTCCCCGGTAGCGCAACGCCATGGAGGCCGCCAATCGCTGGATTGGCTCGTGGTTTGTGATGAGAGTGGAGTTTGCACTCGCTATCGGATAATTACGGCAACAAAAATAGCTACAAGCAAATCCAGTCACATCTCTCAATGCAGGTGCCGTCACATCAACAACGTGGAGGCGGATACTGATGACTTAGTGGGCCCCTTCAGTGTTAATCAGGTTGTAAATTCTCCAGGTCATTCTGTTGTCAACGTTCCTGGCAGAACATTTATGCTACATTCATTCGTGGCTCGATAAAATTCGCTCCCTGGTGTTAAACTGCCCACATTGATCTATAACATCTATTCCGATAGTCTGCATTCACCATGCAATCGCTCTGCCAACAGTGGTTCACAGAATCGCAGGTTAATACTCGTGAGGACACATACACGCCTAGCAGCGAGCCAGCAGCCTCGTCAGCGTACGAGGCAGCCCCACCAGCGTATGAGGTGCTGTACTATCCGGCTGCTTGTCTACTCTTCAGCTTCAGCTAACAGTTCGGCAGCAGCCTCACCAGCCTGCGTCGCTGGTGGAACCGAATCATCCTTCTCCCAACCCCGTCTGTCCCTGGGAACCTCGTCAGACAGAAGATTTGGATGTTGAGCAGATCGCCGACGTCATCAACCAAGGGAGTCTTTCGCTACTCGCACATGTCAGGTTTAAGGATTGCTTGAGGCACGCTCAAGATTATGAACAACGCTCGGTGAAGAATCTTGTTGTCCAGCATCGATGTATCGCATTCAGGATACGTTGTTATCTTCGCGAACATCCTATGGTGAGGGACACATATCATCAAGTGGAACAAGTCAGTAATCTTACCTCAACGTTCCGATCTCCTACTAACACCAGCAGAAAATGCGAAACCGAAATCCATTGGCTCACCAAGCCGTGATGTACGGCCTGTCGTCTGACACTCCAAGGAACCTCTGCCTCGATCTTATCTGTGAACCACTCAGACAATTCGTTGAAGATCCGACTCTGTCCCTCGGCGCCAAACTTACTGACTCCCAATCCTCGCAATACGCTTCGACCGTATTTACCGAACTGTGCTCTTCCCCCTCTGGCGTCCACTATTCACGATCAAAATGGATACGTTCGACGCGTTGATTACGGACTCTGGAGTACGCATCGGAATTGGCAATCTCCGATATATTGAACTTCGACCCTCTAAATCCTGAACTCCTTAAAGCCAGAGGACCACAAACGCAACGCTTAATCCAGATTGGCGGAGCCTTTTGTGATGCGATTGCAGAATGTGGCAAAGCCTACCCCGGCCTCGAATATCGCCTGAACGAGATTGCGCAGGTAGGAAACTCAAAATCAATCGGTGACCTGAGCTGATTGTGTACAAGATATCGTATAATTGCCATAACTGGTACCGTTTGGCTGACCTTGTACACGGCCAACAGCGGGCTGGGCTCTACTCTGTTTACTCGAGTCTCTTCAATCCCACAGATAACTTTGCGGTTTGCCGAGCGGAGATGAAGAAGCAACCCGGCCTCCCCTTTCTAGAGCCTTATCTAAAACAGGACTACCCTACCGGAGACACAGATTTCCTTGAGGTCTTCTCACCCAACCGGACAGAAGCTGTGTTAGTGCAGTCTACAACCAAATCGTCTCGGTTCGGCCGCTTCAAGGCCCGCATGCGTAAACTAAAGTGAGGAAATGGTCTCGTTGGATTGGAAAGCTATGGAGCGTTGTGTCCTGTATCAGAATATCGTTGTTGGTACCACGGGAGCTGGACTGTTGTTGTATATAGAGGGCTGTGGATGATCTGCAAGAAGAGTTGTAATATCGTCATTTCCTGTCAAATTTCAAGCCAATATTCAATAGGCGTAGCTGGCGCGACAGCCATACCGACGCTTTGTACACTAATGTAGTTTGTGCACCTCTGTACGTGTAGAAGCCGATGACTACCGGTAACCAATAAAGGGTCAAAGCTCATGTTCTCGGCAGTAATGTTCCCGCCTTGCTTGAGTGCTAGGTCGATGAATCCTTGAGCGACCTGCATTCCATGAATGGGGCTAGCAAATCTATCAAGATCCAGAGCACCTGATATGCATGTCTGATCACACGTTTCCAGCGGAAAAGGAGTGAGGAGACAATCATGCAAAGGGTTTCAAAATGTACCAATGGCGCGAGCGGAGGAGGCACAACAAAG
>JAABUW010003320.1_pt1 | contig 23129 bp, 19 predicted proteins | sample 5560081 | NCBI WGS metagenome assembly JAABUW01 (sample SAMN10711882, study PRJNA513363) | rock metagenome | isolation source: Antarctica rocks | place: Antarctica: Victoria Land, Knobhead sud
ACAGCTTTGGAACGAGTCATACTGATGCTGTACACAGGCTGGCATTATCATCATCTTCTGCCGCCTCCTCCACTACCCTCTGTCGCTCCTCCGCCAGCCTCGCGTGATCGCCGAAGTCATTGGAGGCATTATACTTGGTCCTTCGATCATGGGACGTATACCAGGTTTCACGGACGCCATATTCCCTACGGAGTCAATACCGAACCTCAGCTTAGTCGCAAACCTCGGTCTTGTGTTGTTCCTGTTCATTGTAGGGCTGGAAGTGGACTTGAGATACTTCGTTAGTAATTGGAAACTTGCTGTCAGTGTGGGAGTTGCTGGCATGGCACTGCCCTTTGGACTAGGATGCGCAATATCTTGGGGTTTATATCACGAGTTCAGGGATGAGCAGGGCCTGGAACCGGTTGCTTTCGGGACATTCATGCTGTTCATTGGTATCGCTATGGCAATCACGGCATTCCCAGTCTTGTGCCGCATTCTGACAGAGCTGAAGCTGCTATCGACACCTGTGGGCGTTATTGTGCTCTCGGCTGGTGTTGGCAACGATGTTATTGGATGGATCCTTCTCGCTCTCTGCGTGGCCTTGGTCAACGCTGGGAGTGGACTCACTGCACTTTGGGTGCTCCTCACATGTCTTGGTTATGCGCTCTTCTTGGCTTTTGCGATTCGGCCTGGTTTCATGTGGGTCCTGCGAAGGACCAGGGCACTGCAAGATGGACCGAGTCAAGGAGTCATTGCCCTCACACTGCTATTAGCGTTGGGCAGTGCGTTCTTTACTGGAGTGATCGGTGTCCACCCAATCTTCGGCGCGTTCATGATGGGCTTGATATGCCCGCATCAAGGTGGCTTCGCGATCAAAGTCACGGAGAAGGTTGAAGACTTGGTTGGCGCCTTGTTCTTGCCACTCTACTTCACCCTGTCTGGTCTTTCGACCAATCTCGGACTGTTGGACACCGGAATCACTTGGGCGTACGTCATTGCTGTCATCGCTGTTGCTTTTTGCGCGAAATTCGTGGGCTGCTCTTTGGCTGCTCGACTGAACGGACTGGTCTGGAGAGAATCCTTCAGCATCGGTGCTTTGATGTCCTGCAAAGGCCTCGTCGAGCTGATCGTGCTCAACATTGGACTCCAAGCAAAAATCCTGAGCACGAGAACATTCACGATCTTTGTTGTGATGGCTCTCGTTACTACATTCGCAACTACACCCTTGACAGCAGCTCTATATCCTCCGTGGTATCAACGGAAGCTCGAGGCATGGAAGCGAGGGGAGATCGACTGGGATACTGGACTGCCACTCAATGATTCTGGAAGTGGCTTCGAGGAGGATGGCCTCACCCAGGAGAAGTTGGAGTCATCAAGGGTTAAGAGCCTCGTGGTATACCTTCGTCTCGACAACATGCCGACCATGCTCGCTTTTCTCTCGCTATTGGGTGGGAAGCAAGCGGATGCTCAAGAAAGAAAGCATCCCAGACTCGAGAACAAAGACGCAGATGTACCTGCACTGGTCGAGGAGAAGAAGAGACCTATGGATGTGCACGGTGTCCGCCTTATCGAGCTAACGGATCGTAGCTCTACTGTCATGAAAGTTGCGGAGGTTGATGAGTACAGTGCATACGATCCAGTACTCAATACTTTCAGAGTGCTCGGGCAGCTCTACAATCTCGCAGTGTCTGGCGAAGTGTCGATCGTTCCCGAAAACTCCTACGCCGATCACCTCGTCTCTAGAGCCTCGGAGGAGAACGCCAATCTGCTTGTCCTACCGTGGTCAGAGACAGGCAGTATGTCCGAAGCGCAGACGATTTCGAAGGACAGTGAACAACACAAGCTAGCTAGCGACTCTTATTCGAGCTTTGTCGCCGAAGCACTCAACAATGCTCGTTGCAATACTGCGGTATTCGTTAACAGGGGTTTCAGCGGCACTCTCAAGCAAAGAACACACGAGCTTACGAGACGCGTGAGCGCACTCAGTATGCGGAGCAGCCATCGCGAGCATCAGACTGCGATTCCGAACTCTGATCGAAGTCATCACATCTTCCTACCGTACTTTGGTTTTGCAGATGGTCGCGTAGCACTCAGATTGCTTCTACAGCTTGCTGAAAATCCCGAGATCACGGCTACCGTTGTGCATTTCCCGCAAGGTGCAGGAATTGACGCGGACGAGCTCCCATCGTCGCCTAAAGGCGTTCGAACGAACCTCGAACGGACCTTTTCGAAGGAAGATGACACGGCACTCTTTGCTACGCTCCAGCGATCGCTCGCCACCGAGCTCGAGAACAGAGTCGTCTTCGACACTGCGGCAGCATCATCGTCGCCCATCCAAGACGCAATCACCAGGATGGAAGCAGAAATTGGTCAGAATCCGAGGAACGGAGGGGACATCGTGATCGTTGGTCGGAACACGCATTTTGGGTCGAGTGACGCAAACTGCTTAGGCTCGGTAGCGGACGCTGTGTTGGCGAGCGGTGCAAGAACCAGCTTGCTCGTTGTGCAGGCAAGAGGAAGCGGAGGGGTATGATCTTTGAATGATACGACGATGTATGAGGCTATATTACCACCAACTTTATCTTTCCCAAGGCGCGGAGTCGCACGTGATTGTCCGGTGTTTTGCCGACGAACCTCCGTTCTTCTTGCCGCGCCCCCCTTTCTTTCACATGCCAAAAGAGTTTGACCTCATCCCGCACTAGCTGCGGAACTGAAACGGTCTCAGCTGCACTCCGTCGGCAAAAGACCATGTGGAGCAGCAGCGGCGGCGGGATAGCCGGATGACTGGCTCAGATGACTGCCTAACCCTTGTACCTGATGCGCGAAAGGCGATCGACTCGTTGTTGTTCTCATGGTACCCGCACGCGCAGCCTCCTTGCGGTGAAGCTGGCCTCATCTGAAATCCAGCTACTCGCATGCAGCAGTGACAGACGTACTGTTGCGACGCCGGTACCGCCACGAGCGGCTTGTCGAAAGAAAGCAGCCCGCTTGGCGAGTGAAGTCTGGTACGACGTAATCTTGAAAATCTTAGATCTGTTCCCGGCTGTACTTTGACGCGCCGCACAACACCTGCAATGGAGATCTCTGGTGGCGCAACTTCTTCAGAGGCTCACGGCCCTCTTCGCGGCCTTCGATGTAATTATGTCTCGCAGAGACCCTGCTTGGGCCACCACACTCTATGCCAGTAAAGAATGAGGGCGGATCACCACGGTTGCGTTCATCATGTGGTGCCACGCAATCCGGTCGCGGCTGACCTCATTTACACATCATCGTTGTTGCCAGCTTACTCGGCAAAAGGTGAAGTGTCTATTGTCCCGAACGTAAAACCGCTAGCAAAGCTACCGACGAAGAACCTGTAGGTACACGATCAGATGCGCTAGCTCGAAGTTAGTCTACCTTAACCTTCTCTACTACTTTCTTTCCTACTTTGCGCGTGACCTCAGAAGCGGTCAGTACACCTTTCTTTTCCACGAGACTACATTCCAACTTCCATGCTCACTGTTCTCTGGTGGCAGCGGGGCAGTCTTACAGAAACCTCTCGATGGACACGTTGCCTTCGCGGAGAACCAACGGAGAACATGCGATGTCGACACAACGATCGTGACACTCCGGATCGGAAAGAAGCTTGTGCACCTAGTGCCTCTCGTTGTCTGGTGGCCACTGTCGCGTGTGGACTCAAGACGATATTTACGTGGACCACCCGGAGTTTATTGGACGGGGCGAAGGCGGATAATACGCCAATCGAGCCACGAAAACTCGCGCGGATATCGCGGCTATTGCAGGATCTCGACATAGCACGAGGCTACAAGGAAAAGCACCGCATCGAAAAGCAGCTTTACGCTCTTAGATTCGATGCTGAAGATGAGGCCCGAAGACGAGAAAGCCTGCTCGATGCCGAGTTGCTCAGGTCTCGTGCGCTTCGACTAGAAGATGCTCTAGAAGTAGACGATCTGGCTCGACTGCTGGAGATGATCCGCACTGAGCTTAGAAGGAACCTTGGCGGGATGTGCAATCCAGCCCTGTATGATTCTCCAGGAGTACCGACTGAGCGAACTGTCGCCCGATACCAGAAGGCGGTGCGCGATGCGCTGAATGCTATCGTAGCTGGTTGCCTCCGTAACGACGAGCGTATCGATAAGGAAAACGCACGACGAGTATTGGACACCACAAGATCGTCCTTTGGAAACACTGCTCTCTGCTGTTCTGGAGGTGGTACACTAGGCATGATCCATGTTGGCATCATCAAGGCGCTACATGATGCAGGTAGGCTGCCTCGTGTGGTATCCGGCAGCTCTGCAGGAGCCATAGTTTGCGCTATACTTTGCGCCAGAACCGACGACGAACTCCCATCAGCGTTGGAGGAGTTCTGTCATGGTGATCTGGCTGTGTTCGTTGGCGATCATGAGCCTCCCGGATGGCTGGCCCGCAGCAAGTATTTCCTGGAACATGGCGCTGCGTTCGACAGTGCCAATCTTGAACGCGTCTTGAAAGGGCACCTGGGCGACATGACGTTCCAAGAAGCCTACTCTCGGACTGGCAAAAAGCTCAACATCACAGTATCAACACCGGACGGAGACTGTACTTCCCACAAAGTACTGCATTACGATAATTCTCCGAATGTCGTTATATGGTCGGCTGTTGTAGCGTCTTGTGCTTTGCCCTGGGCGTTTAAAGCTGGCAGCCTGATGGTCAAAGACAGCGATACGAAGAAAATACGTCCTCAACTTGGTGGTGAACAGCGGATTGATGGATCATTCCAGGGCGACATCCCACTCCAACGGCTCAATCAGGACTTTGACAGCAATTACTTTTTGGTTGCGCAGAACAATCCACACGTTCTGATAGCCTGGCGCTTGAGGAGTACTTTCGGAGATGGGACTCTTGGTCAGGCGGTGGAGCACCTGAGCTCCGCAGCTTTGAGAGAGGCTTGCCACGTTTTGCCACGTGCTGGCAAGTATGGCAGGATGTTGGCTGCCATCCTGGATCAACCCTACTCTGGCGACATCACCATTATACCCGATTTGACACTCGAAGGTTTTTGGAACGTATTGGCCAATCCTACCTTGGATTTCATGGAAGCCGCGAAGAGAATTGGCGAGCTGGCTATTGAGCCATACATCCCCATGATCAAGAACCATATGAAAATTGAGCGCGCCCTCGAACAAGCTTGCAGAGACTTGACTCAGGCTTGCCATTTCAGCGAGAGCCAGACCGACTTGCGGCTTTTGCATCTCGAGCATGCTGCCAGGACTCGGCGGCGTCGCGGAAGCACCCAAAGTGTGCCTGGCATTGGTCTACGATTGGTCGGCAAGGACAAATTGAAAGGCCACAGGAGAAGTGAGACCGTGCTCGCTGCACCACCTAAGCCATATGTGCCTCCTGACACTTTTGAAGGTGATATTGGCCGACAAGAGTCCCCAGGATCTTCTTCCAGCGACCGCCGAGCGAAATTCAGCCTCGACCTGGATGACGAGTCGTAACCACCTAACGCAGACGACTCCATGACCTCGCAAACACCGCCTCAAGAGCCTGTCGAGGACGATTCAGACATGGAGCCCGAGCCGTTCATCCTTAGATTCCACTCCGCGCCTTCTTCACCAAGGCCAACAGCACGGGAGTTCTTCAGTCCGTCGGTGCGGTCAAGATCTCCGGCAGCAACACCATTCTCTCTGCTGATGACGCCCTCGAGCGAACGTTCTGCCTCCCCAGAAGTGAGGCGTCAGGCGTCGCCAGAAGTGCAGCGAGCGAGGTGAGACAGCGCTGAACAGATGGCCAAGACCGTGAGGATATCTGCAAGATCACCGACAAGGACATCGCGCGTGCTCAACGAACACAAAGCCCACGCGACATGTTCAACGTTCGACGTGCACGACCTAAGCCTCCGAGACACAGACGGAGTGCGAGTACGGGGCATCTTGGAGTGCCCCAGTGATGGCATTGGAGGACTTTAAGAGATACCCATGGGCGTACAGCATATAGCATTACATCTTTCGCTTCCATGTCAAGTCTCGAGTTGGTCGATAGACCTACATACAGTATAGCAACCTCTCAAATAGCTTCTAGCTGTATTTAATACTCCGAAGAATGTTACAGAGCCTCCAAAGTCTACCTGTACCGCCTATAGCTTCATCCCAAGTGCCTTATGCACACGCATCGCCTGTCGTATGCTCAAGTCCAACATAATCTCCTCAGAGCCACCAGGAATCGCGTATGCTCTGACGTCCCGGTATAACCGCTCGACCTTTGCTCCTTGTCCACCACGGCTGTATGACAATCCGCCGAAGATCTGGCTGGCTTCTCGAGCGCAGAACTCGAACCTACAAGCATAACGACGTCAGCGGTGTCTCACACGAAGAGCAGAAACCGGTAATACTCACGTCACAGTACTCTGCGCCTTCAACCCAGCAATCGCACCACCAAGCTTCAACATCGCCTCCGTATCATTCATCTTCTGGCACTGGTAGATCAAGCTCTCCATCCACGAGTACGACGCCTCGATCTGTCTCGCCATGTGTGCGAGCTTCAACCGGATCACCGGGTGTGAGATCAGTTTTTGACCGAATGTGCGGCGCTTGTTGGCGTATTTGACGCTCTCTTCGTAGCAGACGCGGCTGAAGCGGATGCATTGGATGATGATGCCGATGCGCTCGTGGTTGAAGTTGGTCACTGCGAAAATGAATGGGTCGATTAGTCTTTGTCTCAAACAAAAACCACATGGTGTCTCAGTGGAGGTTATTCTGGCGATCAAACTTACTGATCACTTTGAAACCTTGGTTCTCCTTGCCGATGAGGTTCTCGACGGGCTATTGGGAGGTCAAACGTCAGCATTGTTCTTGGGATGACTTTTGAGATAGACAACGTACGACTTTGGTGTCCTCGAATGTGATGTATGTGGTTCCGCTTGACCAGACACCCTGGCAGTCCATTCTGCGAGTGCTGACGCCACCATGCTCGCGCTCGATGAGCAGGACTGAGATACCGTTCATGCCCTTGTCGGAGGTGCGGACGGCCACGGTAAAGTAGTCACACCAGATACCGTTGGTAATCCACTTCTTCTCGCCGTTGACAATGTAGTGCTTGCCATCCTCGGTGAGCTTGGCCTCGCAAGTCAGATTGGCTACGTCAGAGCCAGCGTCCTGGTAAAGTAATTAGTCTCGACACGAGAGTCCTTCTTCCCACATTATGCTTACCGGTTCAGTGATAGCCAAGCAGATCCGCTTATCACCACTCAGGATACCCGGAACGATGCGCTTGATGAGTTCCGGCTTGCCATGCTTCACGACTGGAGGACCGCCGATGCCAAAGCCACCGATAACGTTCCACACGAAGCCACCGGAGCCGGATCGAGACAACTCGTCGGTGATCAGCATCTCGTGGAATAAGTCCCACTTCTCCGGAGGCACGCATTTGACTCGGTGGTTCGTGAGATGTGTAGGGTAGTTGTGCATCCCCATCAGACCAGCGAGATAGCCCTTCTCGCCCATTGCCTTGTACACGCTGTCTGGGACCTTCTTGGCCTCTTCCCAGTCCGAGACGAATGGCATGATCTCGTCCTCCATCCATTGCCGGACTTCAGCTCGAAGATCGGCGTGTGTCTGGTTGAAGTATGGTGTGTGGTAGCTCTGGTACCAAGATGGATCGGCGTATGGGATCATGGAGCCAAAGGCGTCCATTGCTTCCTCTTCTTCCACATCTTCAGTCGGGACTACAGATATAGTGCCGGACTCAGCTACGGGCTCGACCTTGTCTTGCTTCTGCGGAGGTGGGGTGGTTGGAGGAGTAGGAGGTGCCGCTGGCTGGACTTTGGTGTCTAGTGATCCGACTTGGAGTTGTGGCTTGTACTTCTTTAGTATGCCCTCGTTGTGGTACTAAAATATCGTCAATGCTATGACTTCCATTGGCGTAATGTACTTTCCTACCTTCCAGAACTGCTTGCTGGCTTCTTTGCCGCCGACGCGTTGGAGGACTACGAATTCCGTTAGATCCTACAGATATACACATGTTATTGCAGCTCTGCTCACTCTTCTTGCCACCAGGATGCTCCTCCTGGAACTTGGTCAGATCGTAGACATCCTCATCAACGATGATCCAGAGGTCGGTGGGCTTGTTGTGCGATGCTACGTCGCTTGCCTTGAATGTTTTTGCCATCTTGGGAAACAGGAGACCGGGACGATTGGGGGAGACGCAGACTGAGATATTGCACAGTGGTATAGAGGAGGAAACAGACCGTGGACAAATGGAAAGAACTACGGTCTTACGGTTACGTGTAGCAGGTCACGCTGTCCTCCGCACGGCGCGCACACGACCCCAAGACATGCATGTGAAAGGCGGTATTATGCCGAGACTCTGCGGCTCTCCCAGGAACGTCCGATCGTCACATGCACTCGAGGTGCTGATCGGGGTCAGCTGCGACGAAGTGAGGCTGATTGGGTGGTGCTTTAAGCCGAGGACCGAGGGATGACGTTCAGACGCGGGAGAAGCATGTGATTGCCAAGCAATGTCAGGAACAGCCCGGCGATATGAACATTTGACGATGGGCCAAGAAGCTGCTATAGTACGAGCAATCTGGCGTATATGAATTGGAGATGAGCCGTATTGGGTTCCACGACTGCGACGCCATCGCTGGAGCACTCTCATCTGTGAAGTGTAAACCTCGAATCCTCGTTGAGCCCTCCACGATGTGGTGGTAATGGCTGTCAAGAGCGAGACATCGTACAACCGCGGACTGGGATCAGAAACAGCCTCACATGGCCAGTAAATACACAGCTCAAGAGCGAGCAGACAACGTTCAGCAGCAACATCGGTCACCCCTCAAGCACCAGTAACATTGAACACCGCCGCAAACGGATCCCAGCGAGGGTAGGTATGCCGCTCATACTCCATCTGATCGGATATCCACTCCGTCATAGCAGTACCGTACAAGCACTCGATCAGAGCAAGAGTGCCATCAATGCCTGCGGACACACCTTTGGCCGAACGTCAGCTCGTGCTGGCTCGTGTTTGACACCTCGTTCTTACCTGAAGTGGTCCATATATTGCCATCCACCACCCAGCGCGCATGTGGAACCCAGTCGACCGCCGGCACAAGCGGTGTCAACGAGGTATATGCGGCCTTATTGGTAGTCGCGCGTTTTCCATCCAGCAAGCCGGAGCGAGCAGCAACGTAAGAGCCTGTGCAGGCGGTAAAGAAGTACTTGAGCTCCGGGTAAGTGTCTTTGAGGAAGTCGAACGTGGTGTTCAGATCGGGGTTCCTGGACCAAGCACCACCTGTTTGTGTCAGTGAGATGTCCTGATACCTGCCAGAGCTGCGCCTACCTGGAACCATCAGCACTTCAAGATCAGACGGTGGATTGTCGTAAGTGTGCGTGGGAACAACATCTTGCCATGCGTTCTGGCTGATGGGTGTCATGACGGCAGGCTTTGGGCTGACCGGGTCCAAGGTCTCGCCAATGAAACTGACATCGATGCTAACCTTCCTTGCCAGAGTTTGCAAAGCTTCCAATGGGCCCATCACGTCCAGTGTGTCGAATCCCTGGTAGATGATGAAGCCGAAGGAGCGCACAGGTATCTCGGAAGATGCATTTTGCAGCGGTTGGTCCGGATCTATATCACATTTGCTCAATCGCCCTGCCTATGCCGCGGGACTTTGGATTACTCTTTACTGCAATAGTCAAGCTCTCGCATCCAAGCGAAAGGATCTTTGGCGGCTGTAGCTACGGAGGTCAGGCTACTTAGGAGAAGGACAAGACTTCGCGTTTGCATCTTCATGGCGAATTCTTCAGGCGGCTATCAAAGAGATGTCACCTCGGACAGGCGTATACTGAACATCTTATAAAACAACTCTCCAGTAGTCCGATTCTCCGGCTTCTGGTGTGTCTGTAGATTGCTCGAACATCTTTCCGCAAGTGGAATGCCAATACTGTTCATGTGCTAGTATGAGCAAGTATTTGGTCTCAGATAGATTGGCTAGCAGTTTCAATTATCTTGGCTCCGGTTGTGCTGTACACCACACCTTTCGCCTGATTGTAATCGTAGCAAGACCACGACAAGTCGAAGGAAATGACTCGAGAGGACGGAGACCTCTGTTGTTACAATCACATCTTCGGGAGGTTCGGCGGCAAGACGCAGCATTGGATTTCCATGCGGAGGCTGGCGAGTAGTCGCCAGATCTTGACATAAGAGTAGTAGAGGTAAGGTAAGGTAAGGTACGAGAGCAACATGTAACCAGGGCAGTAAGTGTTTTCCACAGCGCTTCGGTAAGAGCCCTCAACTCTTGTCGGTCAACAAGCTCGAATTGCTACGTCAGAAGCTCCTCAAGCTCGACATCATCTCCATTCGTCCCGTTTTGCGTATCAGAAGATTCCTCAAACGACATCGACCAGTCGTATCTCCAAAGAGCGATCAGAAACGTTGCCACCATGCCGGAAGCCAAACCAGTGAAAGTAATCCCAGCCTCCTCCCTCGCGGAATCTGGCGGCCAAACCGATGGCATGATCCGCCAAAACGCAATCGTCAACCTCACAGACCAGATCTGTGCCTCACGCATGATCGCCAAACCACATTCTTCATCTGCAGTACATCATCACGGCGATCAAGACACAGTCGTGATCGCACTTTCCGGGCATGGGACGATTGTGAGCGAAGGGGGCAAGAAGAAGGAGAAGCTAGCACCGGGGGATTATGCTTTGATCCCGGCGTGGGCGGAGCATCAGGAGGTCAATGAGGGGGATGAGGAGGTGGTGTGGGCGATTGTGAGGAGTCCGGGTCCGGCGCCTAAAGTGGAGAATTTGGAGGGATGGGGGAAGAGCTGATGGTGGAGGTTTGAGTGGATGGAGCAAGACTGACAACAGTGAAGGAGGCAGGAGTGATTGAAGCTGGAGTGGTAAGGGAGCCCTCTTACGACACCAATAGCTTGAGTCATATCATCCTCTCATCCTCTTCATGATCTCCTCACCAAGCGACATTTCCACTAGCCCTTCTTCAACAACGCTTTCCAGCGCCTCGATCAAATTGCCACGAGCGCTTTGCGGATTGCCTTCAAACGGCCTCTCGGTCGCCTCAATACCATAAAGAATCGCTGCGATATCAGCCGCAATCATCCATCGCTGCTTGGCCTTGACTTCCAGTTCGCCGTCCCCATCTGATCGCGCTAGCTGCGCAGCACCTTTGTAGTACTTCTGAGCGTTTTGAGCAAGTGTTTTTGCGCTCCGCTGCACGCCTTCCGACAGTGTGGTTCCGGGTGCGGAAGCGAGGCGATTCCGCAGTAGCTCTACGTCGCCCTTCGATTGGTATATGTTTGCTCTACGGTCTTTTGCATCCTCGGTGTCTAGCTTGAGAGCTGCGCTGTATAGGTCTTGTGACTTAGTAAGCTGTGTCCAGCACGTTTGTTCTGAACCACTTGAGGTCGCAGCCTGGTCGACCGTTGAGTGTGCCAGCTCAGTCCTAGCCTCAGCCTCTGCACAGAGGGCATGCGCTGAGTGCTCCTTGCCTTCGATGTTGAAAGCCTCTAGCCCCTGAAGGTAAGTTTCCAGTTCGATAGCCATGAAGCTGTATTGAGCATCTGCGAAGGCGGCAATAAAGATGGCCCAGTCTAGACTCGCAGCGAAGCGAGCTGAGTCGTGCATGTCTGATGGCAGCAGTGAGATATAGCTCGCTGCCTTCTTTTCATTAAAAGCACGAGCCATGTCGCCATAGGTCTGCAGCGCCGAAGCTTCTACCAGTGGTATCAGTGTTGTCAACGCCGAGAGCGAGGCATGCACAGTATCAAGGAGATCGCCGGCCGTGAGTGGCGACTCGACAGTAACAGTCTGCTCAGATGCATCAGAGCCATCCGTAGATGCTGGCTGCTCGTCTGGATCAAGCTGGACACCACCTTCTTCCACGTCTTGGAAGTCTACCTGCTGCTGCTCAAGCAACATCTCCTGCCTCGCCAGGCAGCCGGAGAGCAGTTCTAGCGACTCCTGTAGTAGTGGGATGGCATTTTGAGAGTGTCCAGCTTCAGAGTACTCCTCAGCTAGACTCGTCAAGACTTGAGCAGTGTTGAACAGCGTGTCCGGGTTCTCTTCGTTCAGTCGTAAAGCATATTGATGGGACTCCAAGGTCTTTGCAAGCAAGTCAATCAACGGCACGCCTATGTGTTCCACCAACGCAGGATGCTGTGTGATCTCGAGTTCCAGTCTGGCCTTGTTGTATGCAAGATCGAAGTTCGTAGGATACCTCCGCAAGCCTTTGTCGTAGATTTCGAGTGCTCGAACGAAGGCTCGGCCGGATTTCGCTGGATCGCCTGCTCGATGCTTCCCACCGGCTTCTTCCTCTCTGTCTGCGGCTTCTTGATACTCGTCTGCTGTCTCCGGGTCTACGACCTTTGATTTCTGCTTCTTCGGAGGCCGAGTGAATTGTTTCGGTTTGGCCATGACTAGTGATGGGTCCGGATTCCGGTCCGCTTGTCCCAGAGATGAACCAGAATTAATCCGAGAGGGGGGCGTCTGTGATGGCCCTGATGGAATCTGTCTCCTTTGCACGTGGTCTGCCGAGTATCCGAAGCGTATTCACTTTGTGCGTTGGTTCGCTTGATTGCATGAAGAATTACCCGGCGCTGTCCCGGCCATCAAGCTTCACAATCCCAGCTGCATGTCATCATCTCGCATGTAAACGGCACTAATTCCCATACAGCTCCAGCTCACCCTTGTCACTGCCGTCGCGGAGGAATCGTCAATGCAAGCAAGAATCTACTCGCAGCTGCGTGTCTTGGCTTGAAATCGCAGCGATGCACCACGCCGAAAGCAGAAGCGCCCCACATAGGTGCTCTGCAGATGGAAGCCGCCAGAAAGTCAAAGGTGATGGCTTTACAGTTCTCTATCTATCGTCATAATTCCCGTCCGGTTGCGCTTACCGTCTAGTCAGCAATTGATAAGAAAGTCGGATGCGGTTCTTGTTGTTGACATTGGCAGCAATTGTTCCACTACTTCTGGCATGACTCGATAGAAGGACACGCACGAGTTACCGACACCCGACAGCCGGATACGGTTTCACGAGAAAGAGTTTCACGAACGCCACCATGGGACGCCCCGCGAATTTGTACGCTTTCCAGTCGATTGACGAGGAGCTGGCGCCGAATTTGCGGAAATATGTGCTGGAGCAGCAGAATGAGGCGCTGAAGCGGCATGGGGTTTTTCGCGTTGCGGTGTCTGGAGGGTCGCTGCCGAAGACGCTTGCGAAGGCACTGCTTGCGGAGTCGAGTGGCGAGGGGGATAAGGTGGAGTTTGAGAAGTGGGAGGTCTTCTATGCAGATGAGCGATGTGTGCCACTGGACCATGAGGACTCGAACCACAAGCTTGTGAAGGAGGAACTGCTCGATAAGATTCCTTCTGAGATGGGCCAGCCGAAGGTCTACCCGATTGATGAGCAGTACATCGACAACGAGCAGGAGATGGCGGACCAGTATGAGAAGACGCTGGTTAGCATCTTCGCTGCCCGCGACTCTGTCAAGCTGCCACTTTTCGATCTCATTCTTCTCGGCTGCGGACCTGACGGCCACACTTGCTCGCTGTTCCCGGATCACCCGCTTTTGAGAGAGACAGATGCCTGGGTGCTGTCGATAGCGGACTCACCGAAGCCACCAGCTAAGCGTATCACTCTCAGTCTTCCGGTGGTGCTGCATGGAGCGAAGATCGGCTTTGTGGCGACTGGAGGTGGCAAGCAGGAAGTGCTGAAGAAGATCTTCGAGACGGAGGAAGGTAGCAAGCTCCCTTGTGGTTTGATCAATGCTGGAGCTGGCGACAAGGTCAGCTGGTTCTGCGATACACCAGCTGTAGAGAACGTCGGGTTTCCACGAAGGGGAAGTGTGATCTGATGGAGAAAGCGAGACGGCCTGGGTGCACCGATCCATCAACAGGCATGCTATATGAGACATGACCGCAAAGGCTATCGAATGAGCCACTGCTTATATACGAGGAAAAGACTGACGTTGTCTCACACCTCGCTCAGCCTTGCTCCGACACGGAAGCAAGGAGGCTTCGACCATTACGGTAATTTTCAACGCCATGTCTCGAATGCCCCCCTTCATTGGGGCACGTAGTCGTCCTGAAGAAGAGAAGTACGACCATTGGGCTGTTCCAATAGCTCATATGGACCAAGTATCTTGCTACACCATACCTTACCATTGATACAGCCCAACGCTATATTCGTTCCAAGGCAACGCGAGTCGGACAACCATGAAGGCATAATCGTATTGCTGCCTTCACTCGTTCTAGTCTTCACCAGTTCGATGAAGAAGTTTCATTGTTTCAGAGACGGAAGATCAATTCATTTAATTGGACACTTCCTTCCTTGTTTGTTTAAAGTTTGAGATACGGTCACGCGGCGCGTACCCTGGTCTTGTTTTCATTTACAACCGCCAACCTCTCACTTCCATCCTACAACATTACCACAACAACTTCCTCTTTTCTCTCCCAAAACATCGTTGCAAACTCATTAAGAACACAATCGCCATCGCAACGATGCCTCCCAAGAAAGGAACCAAGGCGAAGGCGACACCAGCCAAAGCTGCTGCAACTATCATCGAAGCGCCAGCAACGGTGACGAGCAGCAAAGGGAAGGAGTACGAGGCAACTGCCGCAGCTGGACGTCCGCGTCGCGAGTCTGCTGCCGTGCCAAACACTTCAGCACCCCGCGCAAAGAAGACTGCTACTACTGCGAAGAAGACGGCGCCAGTGAAGAAGGCTGCAGCAGCTAAGGCGACTACCAGTGAGCTCACTTGCATCATGTTCACGCGCTGAAACTAACATTATTTAGCGACTACGACCGGCAAGAAGCGCGGAAGGCCAGCGAAGGCAGTTGTCGAAGCAGAAGAATACGAAGACGAAGACGACGCGCCAGAGCCGCCAAAGAAGCGCGGTCGCCCATCCAAGGCGGCTGTTACTGCAAAGAAGGAGGAGGACGTGCCAGAGCCAGCCAAGAAGCGCGGTCGTCCATCAAAGGCGGCTGTCGAAGCTGAGGAAGATGATGCGCCAGAGCCGGCCAAGAAGCGCGGTCGTCCAGCCAAGGCTGCCCCAGCTGTTGATGATGGCGCGAAGGCTCCGAAGAAGCGCGGTCAAGCGCCGAAGGGAGGAGAGACTACGAAGATCACGGCGGATGACGATGCGGCTGCTGAGCAGTTAGAGGAGGAGCTTGTCGATCAGGTTGAGGGTGCTGAGGACGGCCCGAGTAAGCCACCCACTCCTAAGAGTGGACGAGGACGGCCGCCAAAGGGTAAGGGCAAGGCCAAGGTTGCTGCGGCTTCTACGGAAGACGCGGCTGAGGATGTCGACGAAGAGGATGCTGAGAACGCGCCGAAGTACTGGCTGATGAAGGCTGAGCAGGAGGACCGGGAGGAGACGCTTAAGGACGGTAGCGTGGTGAGTCCAGACATCACTCTCTACCATAGGCAGCTTGACTAACGTGCCGCAGTACAACGCGAAGTTCACGATCGATGATCTTCGCGCGAAGGGCGGTCCGGAGCCGTGGGATGGGGTGCGGAATGTGGTGGCTTGCAAGAACATGAAGGACATGAAGCTTGGTGACCTTGCATTCTTCTACGCTAGCGGCGGGAAGGGTGGCAACGTGCCAGGCATCGTCGGTATCATGGGTCAGTGTCGCGTCATCTCGCTGGGCTAGACATGCCTGCTAATACTTTCACAGAGGTGGTCAGGGAGGTGGAGGTGGATACGAGCGCGTTCGATGAGAATGCAGCCGGCTACGTCGAGAACGCGAAGCAGCGTGGCACGGAAGCCAAGCCGAAGTGGTTCATGGTGCACGTGGAGTATCGCAAGAAGCTGTCTAAGCCAGTCACGCTCAAGGATCTTCAGAAGTATGCGGTGGAGGGAGGTGTGTTGTCGACTATGCAGGCGTTCAAGCAGACGCGTTTGAGCGTGTCAAAGGTGACTCAGGAGGAGTGGGACTTCATCACGGAGAACCTCGTAGAAGGCTACGAAGAGGGTGGAGCAGAAGAGGATGTTGACCTGCCGAACGGAACCACGAAGGCCCACACAGGCGATGTTGAGATGGCTGATGGCGACATTGACGATGCTGCGCTTCCGAACGGTCCTACCATCACCACCGACGCGCCAGAGCTCCAGCAGACGATTGAGGATGCCGAGCTCCCGACCACCGACTCTCTCGCACTGCCGCCAGACACGGCTGCTACCTCCTCCCGCCCAGCTTCTCGCGCAGGTTCGAAGAAGCCCGCCTCTCGCGCAGGCTCAGTCAAGCCAGCTTCGCGCGCCGGCAGCCTCGCACCACCACGTCCCTCTTCTCGCGGTCGCAGCCGCACGCCATCAGTCCGTCGTGCTAGCAGTACCCAGCCGATGGCCGCTGCCACAGAGGAGGGTGGTGACGGTCTGGGTGTGATTGACGAGTGAAGTCGTCCTTCCTCCGAAACCTCGATACCGACTGCGCACCACGAGTGTGGTTTGTGCGCAGCCTCTCTCAACATCAACGGCATCAGCGCGGGCATCAATGGCGTTTCAGGCGGCTATGCATGCTGCTCACGCAACTACGGCTTGCTGTCGATGCTTCTTGCTCTTCTTTCAACATCAAACTACTTGCTTGTGGTTTTTCAGCGTCGACATGCGGATGGGCTGGCTCATGGCGTGCATATGGTTGACAGCGTCCGCAGCGATGGGTGTTTCATGGTGCATTTGAGTACGATGATACGAGCAGCGAAATACCCTTGTGCATGATGTTACTTTAGCTTAAGATACCGATGGTCAATATGCTTCCGAATGGTGTCTTGATCATTTCTTCGTCGCCCTAAGCAGGGATTCCATTGTCAATCTTGCGGTCAATATCCGCTCGCTTTTGCCATATAGACGCGACATGATTCGAGTTGTACGAGCGTCCTTGAAACGTTGCTGGTGCTCGCCGTATTCCCCTGCCTCACTAATCTTCATTCCTCAGTTCTACAATACGTTCAACCTCAGGCGGCTGATTTTGCTCGGCGACAACGAAGTCCTCGTCTTCGCTCTCTTCTCTGCTTCCGCCTCTACCTTCCAAAGTCACAAACTGTCGTTGCAGAGCCTGTCTGTCGTGGCCATCAGTTACACCCTTCTTGCAGCTGCCCAGCTTGTTGACTAAGAATCGTTGCCATCTGTAGTCTACGTACTCCGAAATGTCGAAAGGATCGACGTCATTCTGTCGGCACGCTGACTCTATGAGCGCCCACCAGGCCTCTTCCTCCACTGCGGGTTTTTCCCTCACGATAGGACAGTTGACCTCTCGAAAGTCGCAGAAACAAGTGGCCGGAGTGTACCCTTTGTTATCTCTGGCAATTGGGTCTAGGCTGGCGAGGTCGGCGGCTACGAGATGGTTGAAGATGCCGACTCCAGCATAAAGCGCCGCGGCATGTAAGACGTTTTGCCCTTGAATGTTTGACTGCCACTCGATACACAGCTATAAGCCCTGGTCAGCACCGGTTCTTCCTGCCGATTGATAGCGTTGCGGAAATATTCTTGATCGAGAAGACACGGACTCAGTGCGCCAGGCGAGTAACTTAGAGTCGTAGCGGTCGCAGTTTCCAGCATTGCTGAGACACACTTCTCGTGGTCCATGTATATCGCGTTGCCAAGAGGAGTTTCGCCACATTGATCCCCGACATTGATGCACAAACCGTTCCTCATAAGGCAACGACAGAAAGCCGCATTGCCGATCCAGGCTGCGCGATGAAGTGCTGTTTCCCCAGTCGAAGTAACGTGGTGGATATCCGCGCCGTGCTCCAGGAGGAGCGCCACCATAGCTTCCTCATTCCTGTCCACGTTGAAGAGTGCAGTTTGTCCTAGTCTGTCGGGAACATCGACCTTACCTCCAGCGTGAATCAGTGCTGTCGCTATGCTTATGCCGCCGTTGCGACAGGCGTAATGTAAGGCTGTCACTCCCACAACGTCCACGCGATTTGGATCTGCTTTCCAGTCCAAGAGCAGATTGACTGCTTCGAGGTCGTTTTTCACCGCCGCCCAATGTAAGGGAGTCATCCCAGTTTTGTCGCCAGTACAAACTTCGTTGTGGTTCTGTTCGAGTAGTCTTGGTGACATATTGCAATATGCCGTGGAAAGCAACATCGCTTCGTGGAGCAGGGAGAATCGCCGATCTTCGAACACAGAGTCTGGACGACTGGAAATTTGTCGACAACCAGGATATAGCTCGAGAAGGATATCAAGGGGTGAACATCGGTCAGCGTCCTCCCATGTCTCATCGAATCCAATTGAGCACAAGAAGTCATACAGACTGAAATGACCCCAGGCTGCCGCTTGCTGAGAGTATAGCGTTAGCGACGATAGAGCCAGGCTTGATTGCAATCTATGGCAAGTACTTCTCGCGAGCAAGCTAGCAACCACTTACATGTAGCAAAGTCCGACCCGTATAGCCTACTGTCTGTGGCGTAAACGATCTTGTCGAAAGTCCTTGCCTGATGAAATCTATATTCCCGTTCATAGCAGCATACGTTGGCCCAACCCATGTATTGACTATTGGCGTTCTCAAATGCAGCGATGCACCAGGTCCCGCCAAATCCCTAGAGACGCTAGAGAGCACGACTGCCCTCGAAGCCCGCCATCGTGGAAAGTAATATGTAAGCTGCGACTTGCTAGCTCGTGTGCGGCAGGGAGGATAATTGCAATTCTTCGTCCAGATGAGGCTGGTGTAGCTAAAGAGCAGCCGTCCGAAGGTTTCCCGCAGTTTCTCAGGCGTGCGGAAGTAGGATTGTATATGGCATTGGCACTTGCAGAGCCTTGGGCAGCGCTCAAGGTTCATTGTTGCGCTAACTACTATAACGTCTGTCTCGGCTGCGTGGCCAGACGGGTCTTTGGGTTGATTATCGTAGCTGCTGGGCGGCACGCCAGACAGGGGCAGAGAACCCTGGGGTGAGATGGCGGTTGCAGTGTTGTGCCGGTCATTTCCTCCGTCCCGGGATACGATACTTAGGTGCTCGAGTTGGTTCGATAGTGAGCGAGGTTCCAGAGAGGAGGGTTGATCGATGGCCGAACTTTGCCATGACGCGGACCATCCATGTTGTATTCCTTGTACTTGGACCGCGAATGCCAATCGATTTTCCCTAGTGGATTATCAGCTCCCGGAAATACCAACGAGTTGCTCAATGGTGGGAGCGGCAGTAAGAAAGCTCGACGGTAATTCAGTGCGTGGAAAGCCTTTAGCTATCCACTGATAGTCTCAGCCTTCTCACTGGTACCGACACTACATGAGTTGAAGACGGAGCGGTGGAGTAGCTCGATAATCGTGGAATTGGGGAGAACTCCCCCCTCCCCCTTTATGACCGCCATTCTTCTTGCCGTCCACTTGTGAACTTTGTGTTTGCTTCTGATTGAGGATGAACACTTACAACGTTATCTCCGTGTTTAGTGCCGTAAGTGCAAGCTGAAGCCTAGAGCAAGCGTGATTGATATTGTGTCGCATGCGTTCGACCTCGGGCGCAGCCCTTAGCCATGATCGTTTCGAGACTGTTGGTCGTCCCAGCTGATCATTCTGTTCACTGCCTTTCAGCTGGTATTCGATCTTGGAATCCAGCTCTAGTACGTTCTTCTCCACTGCGCTAAGAAGTGAGCATAACTCTTCATGGTGTCTTATGTAGGCGGTCCCATCGTCCCGAAGCCGGAGAAGTACCGACTGCACCATAATAAGGAGGCTGCGCAACTCTACTACCTCGTTGGACAGTGCTAACAATTTATCTGGTGCATTGTGGACCGATAATAGCTTCGAGATCCCTCGGCCGGTGCCAGTGACTGCTCCGAGAATCGCGATTGAGCTCGCTGCAATGGAAAGAGGGTCATGTCCAAGATCCCCGATAGCCAGATATGCCTTGTGCTACCACGGTGGCACTGGTTGGCTTGAAGTCCCGAGTCGCCTGGGGCGAGAGATGTACCTTCTCGCGGTCGCCGTTAGCCACGGTCGAGCATTCTCGAGAAGCTCAGATACTCGCCCTACTCCACAGCAGAAGGAGTGGTGCTCGAGCGAGCCGTTGTATAGTGATGACAAGTAAGATCTGCACTTGCGTGGAAACAGGACAGAACGAGAACGTACAGAACATACATACACTCTCCTTTCACCTCGAAGGCTGAGCTCCGCAGTGACAAGGCAACTGGTATGCAGGGTGGAGAATTTGAGCGCCACATGATGAAAGAATAGGCGGCTACGCAGCAGAGACCACTTGAGCATTACCCCTGGGAAACCGTCCCGGATTGTCGAACGTAACAGGCTGAGGACAGCAAGCTGCAGCGTGCAACACTTGCACGTTTTGGAGTGCAGAGAAGCGAAGCGGGAAGTCAGCGTACGGAGATGTCGTCACGTGCTAGCGTGTACGCTAGCGTGATTTTCGAACGTCATCTTAGCTGCTAGCAGCCTACCTCAGACCATCCGAACTTCGATGAAAGCACAACGGCCTCTTGCCTACCCATGCTATACTCGCCTGCCGACCATGTGGCTCCTCAGCTGCCACGGCGACCACTTCGCCGGCAAGCGCTTCTGGCTGCGTCCTGGAACGACACACCTTCTAGGTCGCACAACTGGGCAAGCCGAGAACGGGGAGCGGATACGGCATATCGATCAGAAGTCAGTCTCGCGGAAACACTTGACTATCGAGGTCGTGGCAACAGGTGCGGAGAATGTCACCAAGATCTTCGCCAAGTCGGAGGTGAAGCTCAAGGATGGCAGCAAAATTGGGACGACCATCAATGGAGACAAGATCAACCAGGAGGAGAAGACCTTGAGCGGTGGAGAGAGGGAGGCAAAGTACACGATCAAGCTGGGAAACTATGAGCACCTTTTCTACCTGACATGGCGACCACTCGTCTTTTCTCTGTCCTATACCGGGACGAAAACCAGGCAACCGGCTCTGGCGGCGCATCGTGAGAAGTTCCAGCAAACGGGCGTCAAGGTTGTTTCAGAGTACATCACGAATGTGACAACACATTGCGTGGCCAAGAAGCGCAACACCGTCCCAGTTCTGCAAGCACTGTTGCAAGGCAAATGGCTAGTCACGGACGACTACGTGGAAGCCGTTGCGGTCCTTATGAAACGAAGCGGTCCAACTTCCGAGAGTGTGCTAGAAGATGACTTCGATGCCAACTGGCCAAAGGAGCCAAGATATCCGGTTCCACCAGGCAAGGAAGTTAACCCGCGTGATGAACACTATCTTCTACCGAAATCGGAACGTTCAGAGATCTTCCACAACTTTGCGTTTGTTTTCTTGTCTCAGACACAGTATGACCAGCTTCTCCCAGTCGTCACCGCTGGTGGTGGGAAGGCTTTTCCATGTGTCGTCGATCCGGACGTGAGGAACACTGAGGACGTTATCTCCTTCATCAGCAGTGTTGCCGACAACAAGCGAACGGACAAGGCTGATCCCAGCCGAGCAACTGGAAAAGGAGGCATCGTGGTCATCAGAATGCAGGAAGGAGACGAGGCGCTCAGAAAGCTCAATGAGGCTATCGATCTTGCTCTAAATCAGCGCTCCGTTCAGCAGAGCGAGCTTCTGGACCCAATATTAATGCTAGATACCACGAGCTTAACGGGTGAACTGCCTGAGGTGTCGCAAAGCTCAGCTGTGCCTGGCAATTCACGATCTCAAAGCCAAGCATACGAGCCGCCGCAGTCACGTAGTGCAGACGTCGAGCATTCACGCAATCGGAACCAACCTCCACAAGAGGCTTCAGAACCTACCACTTCTCGTCCACACGCGCAACGTCAACCACCAGAAGAACGAAGGAGGATGCGGACTTCTAACTCGCCAGCTGCTGAGCAGCAAGCACCGGAGACTTCACAAGCACCGGAAGAAACGCCTCCTTCCGAGAACGCGGCCGCTGTCAGGAAACGCGCCAGACGTGTCATCACGCAATCCCGCTTCAAAGGCTTCGATGACTTCGATCCCAGCCAGTTCACCAAGCCCGCATCTCAGTCTCCGGAGCCTTCTTTCGACCAGCCGGAGTTTAGTCAAGCTCAAAGCGTACAGAACATGGACGTTGACGAGCCGTCTCAAGCTGTTCAGACGCAGCAATCTTCTCGCAAGCGGGCAGCACCATCTCTGGAAGAACAAGAGAAGCAGACGATGGACGACATGCTGACGGGTCACAACACGATGAAGCGGCGAAAGCTTGCGTCAGGCGTTAAAGACGAAGATACCGTCAAAGTAGTTGAGTCTGATCGGTTAAATGCCGAAAAAAGTGCCAGAGCGAAGAAAAAGGCAAAGGAAATGGATGTGATGGCCGAAATCACAGCGCGGCGCAAGCGGGACGAAGATGAGCGGAAGAAAGACGAGGAATCACTACGCGAAGCCATGAATGGCATAGACATTGCCGAGCTGAAGAATCTGGCCCAGGTGGAGGAGATGGACGTACCGGTGCGCGAACGACCGGCTCGTGGCGGTGCAGCAGAGGGAGGTGGTGGTGATAGGTGGGATCCGGCTTGGAACGGTCGGAAGAACTTCAAGAAGTTTCGTCGTCAAGGCCAGCGCGATGGTGATGCGCCTAGACTGCCGCGCGTCATCGTTGCGCTGGAAGAGGTGCCGAAGAAGGCGCACGGCATTGGAGAAGAGTACTGGCTCACTTCTACGTCGAAGACCAAGGGCAAGGGCAAGAACCAGAGCCAGTCGCAGTCGCAATCACAGTCGACACGCCAGTCACAGCGCACTAACCTGGCTTCTACCGTTGCCGATTCCTCACGTTTCCAGGAACGACTGAAGGAGTCGCATCGAGAAGACCATGATACTGCCGACATCGACGAGATCCTACCTGACGAGATAGCGGGCCACGCTCGTGACGAAACACTGGAGGCGACTGCGAATGCGAACGCCAGCACGGCATACAACTCAACGCCTAGCCAGACTTTGGGTACAGACAGCCAGAGGCGAGCAGCTGGTAAGAGGCAGGCGGCAGAGCAGACTGGACCTCCAGCGAAGAAGGCGAGGCAGAGTCAGCGGGCGCCTTCGTCGCGGCAGCCGGTTACGATTGATGATGACGACGATGACGATGCTCTGAAGTTCAGGAGGAGGAGGAAGTGAGGTCGACTGAAGCATTGCGAAGCTCGTGTCCTTTCGCCGAGCGTGCGTTGGTCTCGTAAGCAGAGTCCAGCGTGTAACGATTTTCTGAACATAATGAGGGTCCGCA
>JAABUW010003329.1_pt1 | contig 23068 bp, 23 predicted proteins | sample 5560081 | NCBI WGS metagenome assembly JAABUW01 (sample SAMN10711882, study PRJNA513363) | rock metagenome | isolation source: Antarctica rocks | place: Antarctica: Victoria Land, Knobhead sud
GCTTCTTAATACAGCCTCATTTCCCGCTTCAAATCTAATAAGACCTCTTGACCTTATTTCGATCTTTCGCTGTGTCAAGCGATCGTTGATCACGCTGCCACTCTTGTCATGATAGAAATCGGAACTTCTGCCTCGAATACAATGGTACAGCAGCACTGGACGGAGCTAAGCGGCGAATACCAACATCTGAAGGGGTCTAGGAAGAGAGCTGGGACGGGATGATAAGGAGCGTCAGAGTTCACAACGCACCCTGTGGTGAGCGACCTTAAATCTCTCGACTATAAAGGGAATACGCGTCGAAGAGGAGTCTACTGTCTTCGCCATTGATTGTATAGGGAATATACCGGTAGTGAGCTGGTCACAAGATGCAGTGGAACTAGAGGCTACGATACCTGAGGTTTCTCTCTGTACATCACAACTCTCCGAAGCAGACTTTTACTTTATCAAAACCATCAATCAAGCTGCTTTAATTAACCTTCCCAAGCAGTGACGAATGAATGCAGAAATGTTAAGGAGTCTCGGACATTGTCCTGATAAGCTGAAGTCCTTCAACGAAGATATCGTCCTCCGTATATGAATGTCAAGCTTCGACATCATGATCCTTGATCGCGAATGTATACCCTTCCATTCTCTGTGGAACAGCTTCTTACTTTCCTCCACGAATGTTGACTATCCTCATCAAACCAGACATATCCATCAATCCAGTACGATGTTCTTCCCGTTCACCCTCCTCTCACTTATCCATCTCGCCGCCTGCCACGCCCCGCCACCGCAGCATATTCTCTCCAACCCCACTTCCTCAACCTTCAGAATCCCAGCCGTACACGAGTCAGCCATCCTAGCCAGACGGATACTGAACCTCTCTTCTATCGCCACCCTCTCCACTGTATTCCCCTTACAAGAGGTACTCTCCCAGCAAACCCCTTGCGGAGACGACGCCATCTCCCCATTATGGGGCCAACCAGACGACCTCTCCGGCGCGCCCATAGGCCTGATGGATTACTACGCCTCCTGCTTCCCCGAACCATACGCTCCCACAATCTTAGCGATCTCAATAGCAACAACTTTCCGCAATATGCGCGCTGGATCGAATGTGACACTATCGCTTCGATGGCATCCCCCAGCTACGGCGCCACCGAGTGACGATATTTACACCTACTCTCCAGCGAATATGCCGCGGTTCTCACTTGTAGGCTACATCGAGCCTGTACCCGCCGCCGCAGTCGAATCACATATGGTTGAAAGCTGTTTCCTAGACAAACATCCAGACGCAGAAGCGTGGCGACCCGGTAACATGATCCATGAGAGCTGGTGGGCGAGGCTTGTGGTAAAAGACGTATATTGGATTGGTGGATTTGGGGATCGTGCGTATATCGGGTGGATACCTGCAGAGGAGTGGAGGGTAGTAAATGAGACGGAGGTGGAGCGGGCGAGGTTAGTTGGAGAAAAAGGGTACGAAGAATATCTGACAGGGAAGTACGACAAGGTTGAGGATGAGCTATGAGCTGGAGCGGTGCGGGTGGGATATATGCAAATTGGTCTGACCACCGCAAGCCTTGGATCCCTTGGTACTGCATACCATGCAGCTGGGCAAGAATCGCAACAGAGCCTGGTTTTTGAACCTGCCTTTTGTGACACTGGAAAGTCTTGGACTCGCTATCCTCAAGGCGTGGGGAGAGTCTCAGAACGACCCATCCACAGCCGGTGATTTCGTGAAACAATGGGATGTACCCACCCACAGCCGCGCAAAAGCACATGAACGGCACGAATTCTTCTTTCTATCGCGACTTCGGCCACTGGCTAGAGAGGGCAGCTTCTGCTAGCTGCTATCACAATCCCAGCTATTAAGGAATTAGATCAGGCGACTAAACGACTTGAAATTCACCAAAAAGCAATGAGCAGAAGTGATCCTGGTGAAGAGGTCTTGTCTATCTTTATGAATCATTTATTTCTATGAAAAGCTTTGACGACATCCGGGGAAAAGTTGCGATCACTTTAGCAAGCCCCTTGGACAGATATGCAGATCCATATCTAGGGGCTATTCGACGGTGGTGCCTTTAGGATGTGCTTGATTCCAGCACATCGTATGCGCATGCATGCCATCGATTGTGATGCTGTTTGGCTTCCTCAGTGGCTTGATATGGTGTCACCGCCATACTGCACTCTCCGGATCATGGAGCGATTGCAGCCTTCAATGTTTCGAATGCCTGCAAGGCCCATACTCTGGTCGAGATCCTACGAAGCATTAGCCCATGGATGGCAGTGTTCTATTTCGGCAAGCCTTACCGCTAGCAAGCCTCTGACAACATCTCGAGCACCCAGCTTGCCTCCTATCGCTAGGCCATAGACGAAGGGTCTAAATCATCCACGTCAGCTCACCCTGCATGGACTTGGCTTCGGGGCTCTGGGCACGAGCACCAACCTTCCGATCAGCACCCCTTTCGCTCCCAGACTCAGCGCCTTAATAATGTCAACGCCTGTCCTGACGCCACTGTCAAATAACACCGTCAACTGATCACCAACAGCGTCTACAATTTCCGGCAATACTTCCAAGCTCCCAATCGCACCGTCCAACTGCCGACCTCCATGGTTACTGACAACAATGCCATCCATGCCGGCCTCCACCGCCAGCTTGGCATCTTCCACATGTTGAATTCCCTTCAGCACGATCGGCCCGTCCCACTCCTTTTTCAAAAGCTCCAGTTGCTCCCATGTGTGAGCCGCGCCGCTGAACACCGCCTTCTCCCACTCTTGCGACGCCACGAAGATGTCATCTTCAACCTCCTTATTGTGCGTTTCTCTGAATTTGCGCCGGAAGACTGGATCCGAGAAACCGGTTTGGTCACCTATACCAGATGCGAATGGGACGTAGGCATTATCGAGGTCGGCAGGACGCCAGGAGAGAGTCCAAGTGTCGAGGGTCACAAGGAGGACCGTATAGCCGTGCGATTTGGCCCGACGAAGGAGCTGAAGGTCGTATATCCGTCAGCTTCGGGATGAAAGAAAACGTTGAGAGAGAGGCTGTATGAAAGACTCACAGATATAGTGATCTCGTCATCCTGCGGCCAGTACAGCTGAAAGAACCTCACGCCATCGCCGCTCGCCTTTGCAACCTCTTCAATGCTGCTGCTCGCTGCTGTGCTGAGAATGTATGGGACACCAATCTCCGTGGCCATTTCTGCAACACCGAGTTCTTTGTCTCGGTGGAAGATGACCTGCACGCCAACTGGAGCAATGAGGAGAGGTGATTCAAGCTTATGGCCAAAAAGCTCCGTTCTCAGGTCGCGGTGGGTGGTTGGGCGGAGCATACGGGGGATCATCTGGCGATCAGTGTCAGGCGACTGAAACCCCGTTGGCTGCGGAATGATGGTGGGCTTACCTTCCATTGCCTAAAAGCCAGACGATTGGCATCCATCGTCGCCTTCTCTCCTGCACCGCCGGCGACATAGTTGAAGCTCCGGGCTCCCAGATGTGTTCGGGCTTGGTCTTCGAGCTTGTTCGGGTCGGTGGTGACCGTTGGCAGCCTATTGTTGAGCAAGCCATCTCGATATATTTCCTGATGGTGTTGTGAGACAAGTGCTTGCATTAGTAGTCATAATGAATACCATACCGACTGGAAAGCCCCGTACTTTCGACCACCGTCTGGGTGTTCTGGGTGCTCTTGAACTTTCGGCATTGCTCCACGAGAGGAAAAATGTACCTTAAGGTTCGATTGGTAGCACAAGGTGGCATCAAAACACCACATTCAAATAGTGACTGAAAGTATGTTGTACTCAGCCGTTAACCCCGCGGTTGATCCAACCTCGACGTCATCGTATATGTAGCCCAGGAACGAGCCACTCGTGGACCCTTGACCGTCGCTGCTCTAATCAATGATCAAAAGCTTCAAGCTATCGCTGATGGCTGGGTGATTGAATGGAAGCATGCTGAGAAAGAAACACTGGCAAGTGGAACCCCAATTAATCGAGGCAATTTGAAAGTCGCCCATTGGTGTTGAATCTTTATTTGACTTGTATAGCTATTGCAAAGAAGTATTCAATGTGACAGTACATTATGCAATGATACATGGAAGCGACGTTGTACTTGCTCAGATATACGCGGAGAACAGTAGATGTAGCAAAATTACAAGCAATCTGTGAGCAAAATGCGATGGTGCTGAAACAGTAGGAACTCGGTGTCCTCATCCTCCGACCCAGCGCGGAACACGGCATCATATTACCTCAGCCACCAGTGGGCACGCTCAGGTTGATCCGTTCGTCGGGCAAATGTTGCTGAACATGAAGCAGACTCTTTGTAGCAAGCGCAAGGACATGATACAGGGCTTGGGAGGCGACCACTTTGGTATTTTGCTCGGGAGGAAGCAATTCTTCGAAGGTTACCGATACTCTGGGTCGAGCGTCTCTAGATAGCTCGTCTTCTTCATCATCCTCAGCAGCCGGAAACTCCTTAATCTTAGCCTGGACGAAGGCAAGAAAATTGTTCGCCTCCTGATTCAAAGTCGACCTCACCCATTGAGAGTCTGCTGCGGTTTGAGTATCAACAGCTGCCCCTGGACCGTAGAGCTGGAAATCGTCAAGGGCTTGATCATCTGACATAAGGCGGCCTCCAAGCAGATCGTCATCATCGTTGCCCATGGGAAGTTCAAGACTGCTATAGCGTGGTAGTCCTCGACCAACAAGAGGGCTGGCGCTGGGGAACCGGCTGGCGCGTCTATCGAGCGAACTAGGTCGAACATCTCCTATGCCTGGCAAAGGGCTGGGACCACCAGCGCTGGTAGGAAAGCCGCCAATGCTGCTCGCGAATCCACGGCCGTGCACAGTAGATCCTTGACGAGAACCAAGTGCAGAAGTGGCATTCCACGGCATCGATGGGCCATCGCCGAGGGAAGCTGGAGCATGACGACCGACCTCGACTCCCTAAAAGTATGCATCAGCCGGCGAAATTCAACGAAAGTAAGCATCCCTCACCTCGCTCATCATTGTTCCATCGTCATTCAGCATCAGTTCCTGGCCTCGACCAATCTGGTCGCCTTCATCAGCTCTTACCTTTACCCGACGAGCTTCGCCGTCGGCATCGTGGCTATCTTCGTCCTCGCGGCTTCTCTTCTGTCCAGCAGTAGGAGGCCTGATACCTGTCAAGGCCTCCATCATGGCTTCGCCGGCAAACATATCAAGCGGACTCTTCAGCTTCGAGCTACCGAGGCCAGCACCTACGCCCCCAATACCTGCACCAAGAACCCAAAATGTGGCATTTTTCTTTGCAAGCGCTGAAGCTTTATGGTGTCTCTTGGTTTCAATTGCTTCAGCCATGTTCTCAGCGTAATCAGTCTTCCATTGCGCCAGGTCGGCATTATGAAGCTCCATTCTCTGATCAACGGGCAACAGATTGGGTTCGCGTCGTTTGCGCTGCAAGGGAGCTTCAGCAGAATCAGATGACTCGTGCTCTCGGGGCACTTCTGAAGATGACCTGCGCAAATCAGCACCAGGCGGTGCCATCTCAGGGAATGGCTCGGCGTTAGGGAGTAGACTGTCATTGTCGTTAAATATTGGAAAGTCAATGCCCACATCCATTGGGTCGCGCTGATGCAGAAAATTAGCTTTACGATGATGCTTACTCGCGGTGAAATTCACCTCATACTGACCAGCCTGAAATCCTTCCATAAGCTCTTGACGCATACGGCCACTCGCTGCAAAGTCGGCACCAAGTCGTACAGCTCCAGAGGGAACGGCACCTGGAAGGGGTTCCGCCGTACGCTCTTCGATCACGTTGCCCTCAGCGTCAATGGTGAAGCCTGGGTCGATGTTGAAACCCTCGTCATCATCATCCAGGACTCGTCCGAGCTGCGCACTACGTTGGGCTGAGCTCACGTTTCCTTCAGGTAGCATGAATCCACCAAGATCTCCAGCACCCACACTGTCAGAAGTTGGTATAACGAGACCCAACATGGACTCATCGCCGTCCGCGTGGCTTGATAGACTAGAGCGCTGTGAATGAGGTGACAGAATGCTTGACCGGCGGGAAGAGGCATCGGTCGATATGTCGAGCGCGGAGAGACCAATGTCAAGGCCTGGCAGAGCGAAGTCAGGCAGGAAGGCAGGGTCATCTTCCAGTACGAGCTGATCGCGGCTGTGGGGTCCTTTAGTAACGTTCATACTGTAAGCTGCATGGACTTACCGCGCTCTTCCAGCATTAGGGTCTAGATCTGAAGTCTTGATAGCCTTGATGAATGCTCGCATGTTTGCCTGGAAATGTTCCGCATCGGACAGGATGTAGCCGCATTGTTGGGAGAAGACGCGAGAGACACCATAGCTGGGACAAAAGACATGCATAAGCAAGCATCAAGACCGGTCAGGCAATATTAGCTTACAGTAAGTTGCTCTGCAATCTCAATGCCATTGGCGCCTCCGGTTCGATGATGATTCGGCATGTTGCAGGGACATTGACATCAAGGATGGCTCTTCGGTTGACCTTCTTCAGGTTCGATTTGGACCCGAGGGTAGCAACCAGCCTGTTGGATATCAGCTGGCCGACTTTTGAGCACGATACAATCGTGGATTACACACCAGACCGTAGCCACGCCTCCTTTCCGAGATGTAAGGACTGGAGGAGTGTCAGCAGTGTGTCACAATTGATGGCATGGCCGACAGGCGTACTTTCGTGGCTGTAGAACATCGCGTCCGCATTCAGTGGTGTATGGCTGAATGCGCTTAAGGCTGCCTATTGGCAGGTATAACGAACACGTTTCCTTGTGTTCCACCTTCCAGATATGCAGTGAACAGTGAGGAGGCTGAGCTTCAGTCCTACAAAGAAACCAAGTCGGCGATATATTTGATGGAAGACATAACGCGTTATGGTTTCTGACTAATTGAGGGAATGCAGCAAAACCCGACGGACGTTCACGCGTGATCGAGGTAGCGCCTCTATGCTCTTTACAACTTAACAAGATACGGAGATGATGACCAATTACTCACTTGAACTCACCAGAGCATCCCAAGCAGATGCTTCACCTGGGATAGGGGATTTTCACATTCAATTCATCTGCTGTCGCGTTGGCTTCATGGCTCAGCACAAGCCTTGAAATCATATGCAAATATCCTCAGGACATTCCGGGATGCTCTGCTTGGCTAATCTAAGAGTAGATATTACAGGAGGCAAGACATCGGTCATGCCTGGACGGGTGGAGGTCTTGAGGTAATGCATTGGGCTTCGTTAGGTGCTCTATGGACAAGGGAGCGCGTGTTATTGAAATCCTCCTTCGTTGAAAGAAGTTCTGCAAACCACAACATCGACATCGATAGTCGTTGAGCCCTAAGAGGATACTGCCTATTGTTGTCGAACTTTTACATCCGAGATCCCGGATTGGTCCATTGCTATGGCCTGTGTGGTGAGCCCCAGTCTGCAAATCAAACAGAGCGGTAGTGAGTCCTTGATGCCTAATCATCGATTGTAGCCACCAAAGGTGAAGTGTCGAAGTGAGGTACTATGATTCGAGTGTGGTCGAGTGTTGTCGAGACGATGAGACTAAGCGATATCGAGGCTAGTTCTAGCTGCCGCCCCCCGCTGCCGCTACTGTTAATCAATATCGTTCCAAGATTCAATGGCAATGGTAGACGGTCATTGACTGCCCAAGTAGTTTTCCCAAGATTGCACTCCGTTTCATACAGGAATGCATATCTTGAGCTGAAACAACGATCAATCTGGAGTGTTCAGCAACGCAGCTTCCCAAACCCACTAAAGGGCCATCCCTCGCTCCGCCGGTGCCAACATGACTTCCACCGCACCACCTCCGTCCCCTCTGGGCAAAGGCAAGCCCAATCTCACCATGCCGATGCCACCACCTCTTCTGCACACCCGATCTGGGAACGACATATATGAGGCACCCCATACACCTACGGCCGTCGGCTTCACATCTCCATATGCCACTCCTCAGGGCAGTCCGAGCAAAAACAAATTGCCGCCAGGGGCCAATGACCTTCCTGATGCCTTCGATAGTGCTATGAAGATCAATCAAGGCAGTCCAGTCAAGCTCGGAAGACAACAGCTAAGTCAAGGCTCGCCCAACAAAGGCGGCAGACAAGCGTTCGACGAGAGCTTGGACGCCAACATCAATCGCTCAGAATACAGCCTAGCGCCAGGTAGCCCTACTCGAAAGCAAGGTAAAGAAAACACGCCGCCGGGGCTTCGGTCGTCGAAGCCGGCAACTCCAAATCAGGCGGCAGTGTCTCGTCAAGAGCCGTACCAAGCCAGAGACACAGATGGAGCGAACGCGCGATACAATCCCCAGCGTGGTCTGACTGCAGAAGAGTTGGAGAAGCTGCAATTGCCCAAAGTCAAACGTCTGGCAAACGTTACCCAGCTTTGTACCATTCCCAAAGCTCGTACTCTCAATATCGTGACTAATGTGCGCCAGACTTTTTGGACCACTACTTCGATCTCCTAAGCTATGTACACCATCGACAGAGTCGCGAGGAGCTCTTTAACTCCCAATATCCTGCACCTCCAGCCACACCCTCCGAGGAATACGAAGCAGCATGGCATAAATACCTCGGCAGAGAGCGAGCAAATCTGCGGAAGCGCCGAACAAGACTTCGCCACGGTGATTTCCAAATCCTCACTCAAGTTGGGCAAGGCGGCTACGGACAGGTTTATCTGGCAGCAAAAAAAGATACGAGGGAGGTGTGCGCCTTGAAAGTCATGAGCAAGAAATTGCTATTCAAGCTAGACGAGGTTAGGCACATCTTGACAGAGAGAGACATCTTGACTGCAGCGAAGAGCGAGTGGCTGGTGAAATTACTCTACGCATTTCAAGATGAGAAGAGTATTTACCTTGCAATGGTAAGCCGGCCATGTACTAGCAACGAGGCACAAGCTAATATACTCTTCAGGAATACGTCCCTGGAGGTGATTTCCGCACCCTTCTGAATAATACTGGAGTCCTCCACAACCGACATTCTCGCTTCTACGTCGCTGAGATGTTCTGCTGCGTGGATGCACTTCACCAACTCGGCTATATCCATCGCGATCTCAAGCCCGAGAATTTTCTCATCGACTCTACCGGCCATGTCAAGCTCACGGACTTCGGGCTCGCAGCTGGCATGCTTTCGCCCCAAAAGTTCGAATCTATGCGCATCAAGCTCGAAGAAGTGGGCCAGCTCTCTGCCCCCTTCGTCAACCCAATGGAACAGCGTTCAGTTGCCGAACGCAGGGATGGTTATCGCTCCCTACGTGACCGCGAGGTCAATTATGCAAAGTCCATCGTTGGCTCGCCCGATTACATGGCGCCTGAAGTCCTCAAAGGCGAGCAATACGATTTTACAGTCGACTATTGGTCCCTTGGCTGCATGCTCTTTGAAGCTCTCTCAGGCTACCCACCCTTCGCAGGCTCCACAGTGGACGAAACATGGCAGAACCTCCGCAATTGGGACAAAGTACTCAAGAAACCCAAGTTCGAAGACCCGAACTACTTCCTTTCAGCTCGTACGTGGGACTTGATCCAGCGCTGCGTCAACTCAAAGAAGCAACGTTTCCGAAGCATCAACGAGATATACAAGCATGTCTACTTTGCTGAAGTCGATTGGTCGAAATTGCGAGAACAGCGCGCGCCGTTCGTACCGGAGTTGGATGGCGAGACTGATGCTGGGTATTTCGATGACTTCAGCAACGAAGCGGATATGGCCAAGTATAAAGAGGTGCATGATAAACAGACGGCGCTTGAGAATATGGCGGATAGGGATGAGAAGATGGGGAAGGGATTATTTGTTGGGTTCACCTTTCGGTATGGCTCTCATCCTTTGTCCATCGTCCTTCCATTCAATACAAATAAGAGCTGACTTCATGACATAGACATCGTAAAGCTGCCGTCGACCCCAACAGCAGCAAGCCGGCCAGTCCGCGCAAAGCTCTGCCAACAGACGGCTCTTTCGGTACCATTTTCTGAAAGCCTGGTCGCTTGTCTTTTTTACTTCGGTATCTGTATTACAAAGAAAACAGACTCGCAATGCGTCATCCGAGTTCATTTGACTCTTCTCCTGTGTGAATTCGGACTAGGCGGGCTAATGGATCATGCATACGAGAAATGAAATGGATGGAATCATGAAATCCCTCAGAAGCTTGGCGAAGCGTGGCGATTAGCATACATCAGGTAGGTAGCAATCATTGCATTCATTCAATTGTGCCATTAGAACACGTCTCACTATGAATCGGAGCTGCTCAAGAATATCCGTTGGTTTGGCTGCGTCGTAATGTCCGGGGCACGCTGAGTTCGAACTGCGTAATGCCTTAGATGGCATGGGTTCTGGAACAATTTTCCCTCGGGACGACCATTCGTCGAAAGAACACCGGGGGGTATGAATTTAGGACGCGGGTCGCCAGGAAATGGGATAGATACTGCGTGTAATCTTTTTTCGAGCATCAATCGATTAAGCCTAATGGTCTACAAGTGGGTCAGATGCCATCCAATCGTACGATTATTCTGGTTCTCCCCGACACCTATTCATATGCCATCGCGGGTCTCTTTTCCAACTCACCGGGTGTCCTTTCCAATCATCCACGCATCCATAGTACAAACAATCCCTCATCCACCCCCCCTCCTGGCATAACCCCTATTAACCGCAGGGCTCTTCTGGTCACTCTTGCCGGGACCCCACACATCCTCGGGAGCCCATGGATCCTCCTTTATGTTCATTTTCCCCTGCTTCTTTTCCCCAATCGCCTCATTCTCACACTTTTCATCAACGCTCTTCCGGGCAGCGGCCGCGTATCCTCCTTTCGAAGGAGCTCTACTCTCACCGCCCCTCACATGGCTACTACGGCCACGAGGTAAGACGGGATATTCAGCGTCGGTTTGGCGACTTTCGGCAGTGTCGCCACTTTCGCTACCCAAGACCGATGTCTCTTCTTTGGCTTCAGCATCCGAATAGTCTCCAGTGACGGTGCTTGGGCTGCAAGCAAGCTCGTCCACTTGTTGGCCATCGGCACGAGCTTCCGTGGCCACCCCTGCGAACATGTCGGACTTGTCACAATTATGCCTAGGAGCTTCTTCGCATTGATCCCGGCTTGTGCGCATTGAAGGTATCTGATCCATTTCTGGCTTTCTCGATGTGCCGGTGTCTTGTGTTTGTGGCAACTTTCTGGAAGAGTCATGAGATTGTGAAGCACTTACTCCGTCTTCGTGTTGACTTCGAACCACACCCCCATCACTACCCTCATCCCGTAATTCGTCCTGCATGTCAGAGTCCTTGAACCCGCTGTTCTGATTCCAGTACCCCACGGCTTTCTTCTCCAAAGGCTCGCTCTGGGCAGAGACCCGCGCTTGCCGTTCTTCAGACGATAATAGTGTCATTGCTCCCCCTGGCTTTGCAAAAGCTGCATAAATCTCTTCGAGACTTGACAACTTCACCTCACCAGTGCCGAAAAGTGCGTCTGGATTGGTAAGATGGTCTGCCGCAGTTTGAGATGCATCCTCTCCAGGCTTCAGCTTGATGACTGCTGTCTTGAACCCAGGCTTAGCTGTTACTACCGGACTTCCCTCGGGGAGCTTCCCTTGCTTGTGTAAGGACTTCACCAGGGACTCGCTGGATTCGTGGACATTGCCAGTCTTGGACTTGCGCGTTGGGGTCGAAAGTAGAGAAACATCTGGCGTTTTACTACCTTTGATAAATCGCTCGGCCTTGTTGGCCCACTCCATTGAGTATTTCTTGGACGAGCGGTGTGTTGGTGAGGTATCAAGTAGAATTCTAGCTTCCTTGGCTATTCGATCCTCGTGTGAGTCTCCGACTTCTCGTTCGCCACGGGTTGCTTTCACCAGAATACTATGCAGCGCGATCTTTTCAATACGATCGCATAGCGCCTTGATGATTGGATCATTTTCGCCTGCCTTGCCTTTGCCCTTATTGTCCTTGGTCGGTGTGCGAAGAGGCAAGCCTTCTTGAAGACGTTTACCAGCTGCTGCTTTTTCAAGAAAGGCCCGCGTTTCTATCTGCTTTTGCATCTCAGCTCGGTCCATCATGAAGGTTTTACCATTTTCGCTGAATTGGATTTTGTCATCTTTTAGTTCGCTCAATTTACTCCGTTCCTGTTGTTCGAAAAGGTCCCCAAGCCGAGCCAGGATCGGATCCTTGATAACGAAATGAAAGGCACTGGTCGGGGCCACGGAGGTCAGATAGCCTGCTTCTTCCATAACTCTTCTCAGCTCTTGTGACGAATTAGTAGCATTCTTTTCCACATGGGAAAATCCAATCTCAACACATCGCTGGCTAGGATCTGACTGCACTACGATACCATATCCTGGAGAAGTATGAACCTCTCGGCTATTGTGCTGTCGGCGACGTCTCGCAGCTGTCGACGGTGCTTCACCATCAAGTCTGAAAGGGGTCTCGGGCTCCGGAAGTTTGCTCAACTTCGTGGGAGACGGTGTGCCCAACCCGGGCTTTATTGTCAGGCTTGGAGCACCTTCAAACTCCTCGCTCCTTGGCTTCGAGGGCTGACTCTGCTTGGGCTTTGCATCTAGATTTGATGAAGGTGGCTTCGTCTGTTCACTTGCAGCCAATCCCACGTCGATGGGCTGCTCCTCGGCGAGATCTGCCGTTTGCTTTGATCCCGAGCTTCCGCCTTTCTCTTCTGCAGGTACATGATGTTTCGGGGTCCTTGAGTTTTTCTTCTTGTGACGTGTCAGGACTGGAGCTGGGTCTACGGTCAGAGAGTTCAGCCGTGGCAAAGAACTTGACCGTACCGGAATCACGGGCCCCTGCTCACGGTCCGGGCCCCGTGGCTCAGCGGGATCGATAGCTGATGCCAAGATGTGAGGCGACGTAGCTACCGCTGGGCCTTGGAGCGCTTTGTCCAGAAATGGTGCCACAAAATTCTTCGTGTCTGCATCAACAGCAATCATCTCGGCCGAAATTCGCTGTCGTAAGAAGGTAGTCTTGTGCAGCGACTTTGGCGAGGAGATTGACGTGTCAGGCGCAAGTTCTTTCCGGCTCTCCCCATCGACCTTGTTGTCGCTCAGCTCAATGATGGGCCCAGCGTCGATAGTAGGCTTGAGGTCAGTCTGAAGTATACTACGCAAATGCTCTGGATCGACACCGGCGCTTCGTGTCTGTGTGGTTGGGGATGCCTCGTTTGAGTGGGTTGTGCTCGTCCGTGATCCGTCTGCGAGACTGTTGGAGCGTTCAGTCTGCAAGTACGATGTGGGTGCGGTAGAAAGCTGATAAAACGATTCCCCACTGTCCTCGAAATTGGTAGAAGTACTGCCGTCTCGACTCATAACCTGCGGTACAAAGTCCTGCTCTTCTTCTGGCGACGATCCAAGTGCAGTTGACGCTGATTTGGATCCGTTCACGGTGCCGACTGCCTGCTGCTTCCCGCGTATTGGCGCGCCGTTGCTGAGAGGCTTTACAACGGGCCCTGCCTCTGTGTCCGAATCAGTGGGACTGGCCTTCTCAGGGGAACCAGTGATAGGTGCCGACGCCGTTTTCTTGGATTCTGGCCAAGCTGGAAGAGTCGCTTTCTTGGGCATTGTCGTCAAGATCGATGAGCTCGTGAGCAGCTGAGCCTTGGGTGGTGTAGTAATAGGAAGTGGGGTATCCAGATTAACCACACACTTTGTTGCTTCGACCTCTGCATTGCGAGCTTCTACGGCAACATCCTCAGAATATGGATGTGCCGCCTCCGCTAAAAAAGCACTGGCTACCGACATTGTCTCTGCCTTTGTCGTTCCCGTTGGTTTGGTGTTCTCTGGAAGCGACACAGCCCCACAATGTTGTGTCTCCTTGATATTCTGTGGCTTGTTTGAGGATTTGGATTTCTGGTTACTCTTCTTGACCTTTTTCGTGGCCGTCGTTGGTGATTTTGTATTATTATCGGGCTGTCTGGGATTAGACCCATAAGGCTCTTGTTCCATATGGTCCGTCGGTTTGGCAACATGAGCTGGATCGCTGGTGCCGTCAACAGTAGACGGACCCATATTGTGTGGAGCGAATTGAGTGGGAAGTGGCTTGTCGCTTTGGTTAGCTTGACCTGCAGGCTTATCGTATGCTGCGGCCAAGTCATGATCCTCGGGCGACACCGTAGCAGAATTGGAAGATATGCCTGTGGGTGTGCTCACGCCCGTCGGGGTCACAGAATCAAACCTGGGAGCCGCCATACCTGGAGTCTGAATTGAAACGAGGTCAGGAGGATTGATGGATTCCGCCACGGTGGTGCCTGATTCCCCTCTTTCCTCCGTTTCCCCAACCACTGCAGAATTCACTGATCCCTCCCGACAATATGTTATCTCTTCACTGGCTTCGCCTATGACAGATTCATCAGAAGCTTTACCCTTGCGTGTTGTTGTTGGAGAAGTGTGTCGCGTTGCCTGTTCTAGCCTTGCATCGGAAATATTCTGATTTTGAGGTCGATTTGGCTCGTATTTTATAGGCCAGCTGGTCCTAAGAAAATTTCGTTCGCCTAAACATTTAAAATGGGTCTGGGGTAGGCGAGCCAAAGCTTCTTCCGCCTCATTCTGGGCAGAGAAACTGATCAACGTAGTTAGTACGACGGACATGATGTTTGCTATCAAATTGTACGTACTAAGCAAAGACATATGTGTATACGTTACTCTTTTGTGATTTTATCCTCGGCCCAACAAAGCTTTGAAGCCCCCGGCAAGGCTTTAGCAACCCTTCAATCATAGCTCTGTTGAAAGCTATAGGTATGTTTCCAACATAGATTCTGTTTCCAATCAAATAATCGGGCTCCATTCGCTGGCTTGCACGAGTTTCGATGTGTATAAGCGCTTGCTCAGGTTGAAGCTGACCGTGATCACCCTCGAACGGATGTCGAGGCCAGCGATCATCATTAGCCGTCAGATTGACAAGATCTTGAGATGCAAGGTGAACATTTGGTGTCTGGCGTCCACAAATGTGGGGATCCAGAGTTTGCAAATTCGATCCCTGAGCTTGGGTTGGACGATGTGGTCTCTGTGGACCATGATCGGAGTCCGCTACCCGAAGAGGGCCATCTTGTACCATGACCCCCTCAGCTTGGTCTAGAAGTGCATTGGTCATGGGGCCACTAACATGGACGCCACCCCGAAATGCTGGACCAATCTGCAAGTTCGAAACTTGGTCTTCGGGCAGTGTGTCTATGTATGTTGGTGATTCGGCCAAATGGGGAACACCGAAATAATCAGATGATCTGCATATTGACGAGTGACGGCGGCTGCTTCCTCCATGAACAGCTTTACGAGCATCATCAGAGGACTTTTTGGCAGGGTTCTTCTTACCTCTGGGCTGTGCACCAGGGTTGTGGACTCGTTGACGCTCTGAAAGTGAAACGCGAGGCAGAGACGCATAGCTAAAGGGACCGGAAAGACCCTGAGAGGGGATAGCCACGTTGTAGTCTATGTGAGGTAAATTGAAAGTGTTCATGGTAGGATCACTGTGAAAGTCCCCACGGTTTGTACTTCCTGGGTGAATATTCTCCAGGACCTCTGTAGACGGAGTGAGTCGTTGCTGAGGGTAGCGGCCTCGCGGGATAGGAAATTGGTTCATAAAAGGTGGAATCTGACGTGCTGGCCCTTGCCGTTGCCGGACCTGGGACTTCTCTTGATTTGATGTCACTCGTGGAGTCGAAATATGAGGTTGCTGTGGTGGAATGTTAGTGAACATTGGCGCTTGAGAGAAGATAGATCCCCGAGCCTCATGAAGCACGGGTTGGTATTGCTCTTGAAGACTTACTTCGTCTCGAAGGGCTGCTGCGTGCTGAATTTGTCTCAATGTTTCTTCCAGTAATCCCATCTCATATTGTTCAATGTCTTCCCTGGTAAACACATGCTCAACAAGATGCTCGGGACCCAAGAGTGCGAAGGCTTCCGTGTTGGTTGCCATCCAGCGGCTGAGCAAGTCTTGGACTTCTCTGGCTCTCATAGCATTGCTCTGGGCGATGTGTACGAGCACTGCACGAAGAAATTCTGTACCCTGTACTTGTTGATCATAATCATCGAAATAGTCGCTAACATAGTCGCCATCACGGTGGTCGAACGTTATGATGTTTCTACAGATCGCAGGGAACTGGGACTGGAGCCTTGCTGCCATCGTGTCTCGATCATCGTTTGGATCTGATCTTATGACGAGGCTCATGCCTGGGATATGTCGGCGTTGACAGTGCCGACCAGCTCGTGTAGAGAAGATGGCCATGCCCGAAGACGCGTAGGCTCGAGGATAGGCCATAGTGATGTTCAGAAGCGTGTGCAAGTTGTGAGAAAGATGTGCTTCAAGCAGGTCGTGTTGACGGTCCGATGGAACCACGTGTTGACAGTATCAGAAGCAAACGCACATGATGGCAAGTTTCATAATCCAAGAGATTGGAACCTCTTGGATGTTGTGAGACTTAGCAGCTGCATGGACGAAAGATGAAGGAGCGGATGTGATCTTGCACGTGGTTGCTGTTTCTGGAACAAGAACCAGATGGAAGTTTTGAACCCTCACTTTTCTCAAAACACAATGGTAGCTCGAGTCACTTGGGGTTATCGTAATATTCTTGTCGGATTTCTTGTTCGGGGTAGCAAAGATCATTGGTGCACATCCACTACAATTTCCAGGACTCAATTGAACATTCATCCGAACTTTGGCCCAGGATGATGGTTTCACACTGTCTCGAAGGTGTGCTGTGCGTACTGGTCCTTTGTTTGAAATGTCATATACATCTTCTTAGGTTCATTGCAAGGCAGGTATGTTATAAAGGGTTTCGGTACTGATAGACGAAGGGTTAGAAAGTGTAAAGAGCAGCTCAATCTGAGATGCTTGGGAAAATCCAAGCGGTATTCTGTCACAGAAGGCTTCAAGCGCCCAGGTGCTGCGATCGTGCGATGCTAGAGTCACCTGAGAATGCCTTGAACCCATGAGGTCTCCAGTAAGTTAGCACAAATCGAAGAGCACCCATTCTCCCTAGCAATGCAGCAGCCCCCGTCCTACACCTTTTTGGTCCCCTGTTGTAAATCGGAGATCATCATCATAATTTCGGATCTGTTGTCTCCCACCACTAAAGGCAAAGTCAGTATACTCAGCGTCGAACTTGGCCAGCTTCAAAACTACCTGCTCTGCCATTATTCCAATCCACGGTCTGTCATTTCATCAGCATCGTTTTCGGCGGAGCTAGGTGCACGATCGACCCACAACTGGCGCTTTGAATTTCTTGATGTCTTTTGTCAACCTACTGATCGCATCCGGTGCGTCTCTTGCCCCTTCCACAATCTGACCCGCTTTCCGATCACCAGTATACTCGATGATGGTCCTCAGTTGATCACCAGTAGGTGGATCTTCCGTGACATTCAACTGGAATTCCGTCCGCTGGGCCTTGTTCTGAAGCGAGTGGTCCCCAGCCTGATCCTCTGTTGCGGTTTCGGAAGCATTGGCGGAGATTTGCTTGAGGAGAGTGAGGACGCGGACGGAGGCAGGGACGGAGGGTTTGTGGAAGAGGGTTATGATATCGAGGGACTTGTGCTATAGAACGTATTAGATCGTTGCTGTCGAATAGTATCTCATCTGCTTTTGGTAGACCCACGAAGCGAAACATTATGATTGCAATCCAGAAGGATCACCGTGGCTTGCTCATCGAACGTTGATAGTCCTCGACAATGGAGGAGTGGTTGCGCGGGGACGAAGATGGGCTTACAGGTCGGCTAGGGTTAGTTTTTTCTCGGCCAGGGTCTATTTCGCGTATTTACCCTAGATAAGTCCGCGCATGTGCTAAGTATAAGCGTTTGACCCTTAATAAGGTTTCCTCTAAAGAATAAAGACCGCCGGGGCCTAGACGCGAAATCTCTACCTAAGGATTTTCTTACTCCCTAAAATTACTACTTATACTTAGTATATACATTATCTAGACTAGAGAGTTTATACTAAAGTATGTATATGCAGTATAAGCGCTATATATGCCTAAGCTAATTTAATTTAAACCCGGATGAGGTCGTCGTATATGCTGAGTACTAGCGTTTAACCCCTCCGAACCGCCTATGCGTTGACCCTGGCCGAGAAAAAACTGACCCTGGCCGACCTGTGACCCGGACGAAGACCCCGGCGCCGGCAATAACAAAGCTACTAGAACTACGGCTTTCTCTGCGCCATCATCTTCTACTTGACCTGACATCGATATAAGATGATGGTTCAATCGCGTCATTCTTTCCGTGTCGTTGACCCGTCTACGATATATCTGTTATTCATAGAAAAAGCAACTGCATTTCATAGTCTATATTTGGCTCCCTGGAGCACTCCTCGGTCGATCATGAACGAGCTACAAGTCATGGATGTGCACATTGACAGGCCAGCAGCATTACGCCAATGGCCTCCACAGAGCCGAGTCAACCAAGCCAACATCGTGCGACCTCGTGGTGCCTCTTCAGAGCTTCGAAAGGACCGCTTCAGCACTCGAGACCTAGCAGTGCAATGTTAGCTCTAACACTATGCCTACCCCCTTACACTCTTGAGACATACCGTAACATCCCCACCAGGCTCGTTCTCCGCGTACACGATCTTCCCATGGTCAATGACGATGGCATACCGCCCAGTTCGCTCGGGTCCTTTTGTCCAGCCTATACTCTTCGAAAACGCAATCCCAGGATCTGACATGAACATCTGCAATGTTGTTAGCAGTGAATGATACAAAGAGCAGGCTAGACCCACGATGGCATCGTTCTTGATTCCGTTCGCCTTGCTCCATGCACTCATAACGAAGGCATCGTTCATAGCGATCACAATCACTAGATCCACACCCTTCTCCTTGAGGTCGTTGAGATGCTCAATATACCCGGGAAGATGACGAACAGAGCAGCCGGGAGTGAATGCGCCGGGGACAGCAAACAGGACGACCTTCTTGTTCGCGAACTCCTTGCTCGCGTTGTACTGCTGGGGATTACCACACGACGTGATCGAATCCTTCTCTTCTGTGTATGGAATCCAGCTTGAGCATCACGTCACAGATCAGCCAGTGCCATGTAGCTGGCCAGAAGAGGTTTAGACATAGCATACGAGAATTCGACGCCTTCCGGGAATTTGTCCCCACTCTTCAGAGCTGCCATTGTTGGTGTTGGACACGACAGCCACTGAGCGACGCTGGTACAATCTTCACAGATCCCTTCGTTAGGTTGAAAGAAGCAGAGTAAGAAGCACGAGATCGACTAGTAGGCTGTGATTATGGACCGATTCACATTCTCGACAGCCTAAAGTACTTAGACGCTCGTTTAGTCAGCCTTTGGTGGGGTAGCCTGATCCACGCCCAAGCGAATACCTGCCAGTTCTCTCTTGTCAGTATGTGACGTAGAATATCTACCTCAATAACTCCAAGCTCGACGGCAGACTACGAGCTTCCACATTATCGACAGGGTTACCACAATGGCATGTCAAAGATTCTAATCACCTCTGCCAGCCAGCGCTTCGAACCTGTGGCAAGATAATGAGGGGCATATAGCGACCACCTTCACACAGCGAAGCGACGAAGCTGCCGACGATGCTCATACATGCCTACTTGAAGCTCAACCTTCTGAGCAAGATTACCGTACTAACACTAATGATACGTGTGCTAGATGACCCGTGTCGGTTTTTGGGAAGACCGAATCGTTTCCTGCTCGGTTTCCTGCTTGGCTGCGTGTGTTTGAGGTTTAGTGTCTAGGTTGATACAGCTTGTAGAGCAAGCCGGTGAATACCAAGTCACCGTCGTCGCCAACAAATGGACAGCATGCTAGGATGTCGTACCACCACCTTGGACGATGAAGTGTAAGGAGTGAATATATGAAGCCTTTGCTGTTGATTTTACATTTTCTGCTGTGCTCCATGACCTATCCTAGAGTTGATATGTACATTCCCAATCTGCCTCTTCCACATATCTTCATATCCTTCGTCGTATTTGCTATCCACAGATGTCCATGGTCATGGCTCGCTTTTCTACAGCTCCAGTGATTCTCCTCCAGTCACCAAGGGTTCGAGTCTCTCTTTGAGGTCCTCCACAGTCAAATCCTCACCGTTCCACTGTTGCAAGCCGCGATCGATCGCCTTAGGTGGGATGAGAACATTGCTCACCACCTGGATGACCCCATCGGCAGCAATACCGTCTTCGATTGTGACGGTGGAAAAGCCATTGATCTTTATTTGGATGAAGCGGCCATATCGGCCTACATCGATGCTGAGCGACTTATCTTCCAAGAGAGTTTTTAGGTCAATCTGCATGACATGTTCAGCATGTGATCAGACGAAGCGGATTCAGGTTGCACAGACGTGGAAGTATCCCTTGGGAATACCATTCTCCTCAACATCTGTGGACTCGGACTTGTAGAAGGCATCGGAGTACAACGTCTGATTGGGAACGACGTGGTACTTCAAGAGTGCCTTGAGATACTTCTGACCATACTTGCTGAAGAGGAAACCGTTGACTCTAGCACCGAGCTTCTGGAACGCGAAGTTGGATGGTGCAAAGATTGTCCCGCCGAGATGGGTCGAGGTGTCGTTGATGGCTTTAAAAAGGCCAGTCTTCGTGAGACCGAGTTCGAGGGTGCTGAATTCGCCTGGAAGAAATTGAATGATGTCGGCAGATTTTGGGGGAGGGATAAGGAGGCTATCGACGCCATGGATAACGCCGTTTGTGCCGAACTAGTTTGTCAGCTTAATCAAGGAAGAAGAGAAAGAAAGACTCACTATATCAATGGCCACAATGCGACTGTAGAAGTTCACGGTCAAGCCTTTGAGACTGATTTCAGTGCCTAAGCGCTGTGGTCCAATGCCAAGCGTTTCGACTGAAAGTAGAGATGGGATGGTGTGGGTCACCAGGACGCGACCTGCTGGGAAAAATTCTTCTGAGACGTGATACAATAGAATCTTCTTCAGGTCCTCCTTGGATGGCTTGGGTGCGTGTTCTGGGATCTTCTCAAACGCCGAATCGGTGGGGGCGAAGACCTTGATGATATCAGCATATCCTTGTTAGAGCTGAGGCCACCTGTTGGACAGTGGCATAATGACATTAATTGAGCTATAATTTACCGTGTAATTTGCGGCGGTGCCGTTCAGCAGGTCAACGACATCGGGGAATTCGTTGACCAGAGCAGCAAGCTTAGTCGTATACTTGCTCTTGGCGATCAGCTCATAGACGGTGAGATTTGGTTTGCAATGGCCATGATGACCATGCTTGCCATGTTTGCCGAGATCTTCGACTTTATTGGCCGCAGACTAATGATTGTCTCGATGTCAGTATGCTCGTTCAGACCCGGATGAATGGCACATGAGCGAGAGAGCAAATTCTCTCGACCCATGTTTCAGAATTCGGAACCTTTTCGGAAGACCAGGAAACACCTACCTCTAGCCAGGCTTGAGCATCGAAGGCTGTGTCGTGTGCTTTGGTGGAGATCTCCTCGCTGGTCTCCGCCGCATAGTCAATCGTTTGATCGAAAGCGCTTTTGGAAGTATCAATGAGCTTGGAAAAGGTGTTCTCGAAATCTGTGATAGCTTGATCTTTGGTGGGTATCTTGTTGACCAAAGACTTCGCTTTCCCGTGGGATTCAATCTTCACTTCACTCATGACCTGTTCATCTGGGATGACGAAGGCACTCGTGAGAGCCGCAAGCGGCAGAAGGTTGATAAACTTCATGATTGTTATGGTGGGAAGGTGAACAGATGCGAGCAAGAAGGCGAGAAGGGGGTTGCCTAAAGAGTAAGCATTCAATGTTCCCAAGCGTCCTTTTGCCGCGCGTAGCTACAATGGTGACGTCTGGTCAGCGAATGGCGGGGATTTTGAAACACCGAGATCCGGGGCGGAGACCCCTGCTGTAGATCCTCTGCTCCACGGTCCGAGGGTCAGATATGTACTTTTATTACAGACCTTAAACTAGCTTATCTTGAAAGGGAACCCGCAACAATGGCCGCGCCACTGATTCTGCCTGCCTTAAGGAAGCATACGGCAACAGTGATATGGGCTCATGGATTGGGGGACAGGTAAGGACAGAGCGCGTTGATCTAGAGCTTGGACTGATTCATAGTAGTGGCGCAGGATGGTATGAGGAAGTCGCTTCCTTCCCAAAAGACTTCTAGAGGCTTCTACTGATTGACGAAGGATGCCCATCGCTGAAAACTTCAGACAGCGTGGGAAATTTCCTGAAGTTGCCTTCATCTTCCCGAACGCACCAAACATACCGATCACCGTGGTACGAGCATAGCCGCATGCTATTCCTGCAGCATTCCCTTCAGGAGGCGCTCCTAGGAGAATAAGCTGGTTACCCTTTGCCACAAGGAATACAGGCTTATGGGTACTCAAGAATTTTGCGATGGAAATGCCAGGGTGGTACGACATTGTGAGACAGCGCGTCCGTCTGCGTGAACAAGTCGACGAAGACTGGAGCATGATCTGGTTGCTGATGTATCTGCTAGCGTAACTTCAGCGACCTAGCACAAGCACACGATCAGCCGGGTATCCTCAAATCTCGAGAATACTTCAATGGGCTCGTCAAAGCCGAAATAGAAAAGGGCATTCCGTCTTCTCGAATCGTTCTTGGTACGTGCTTATCCCATCGAAGATTCAAAATCATAGACGTTGATTGTATGAAGGGGGCTTTTCGCAAGGCGGGGCTATATCTCTTTTCACTGGCATAACCTGCCCCGACAAGCTCGCAGGCATTTTTGGCTTGTCAAGCTACCTGCTCCTGCATGACAAGATCAAAGACTACGTCACCGAAGAAAGCACCAACAAGGATACGCCGATATTTATGGGCCACGGAGATGCAGATCCATTGGTGAAGTACGACTGGGGAGTAGACACTGCTAAAGTGCTAAGAGAGATGGGTTGGACCGTCGATTTGCGTACTTACAAGGGATTAGCTCATTCAGCAAACCCAAAGGAGATCGAAGACTTGGAGAAGTATCTGACGGAGAGGCTACCACCTCAAACCTAAGCGTCGTATCTTGGGCTCAAATCAAACGAAATTCACGTGGTGATGAATTTGAAGTCGAGGCTATGGATTGGGGATGGCGGTTCCGCAGGGAGTTCACTTGTGACAATTCAAATTCTTGGCTCTCATTGATTCTTTAATCAAAAATGGCTATCCTCGTATCTA
>JAABUW010003331.1_pt1 | contig 23059 bp, 27 predicted proteins | sample 5560081 | NCBI WGS metagenome assembly JAABUW01 (sample SAMN10711882, study PRJNA513363) | rock metagenome | isolation source: Antarctica rocks | place: Antarctica: Victoria Land, Knobhead sud
CCTTCTACCTCTTCGACGAAATCGACGCCAACCTCGACGCCCAGTACCGCACCGCCGTCGCCAACATGCTCAAGTCCATCTCGGACCGCACCACCTCGTCCCAGGAAGGCGGCCTGGGCGGCGGCCAGTTTATCTGCACGACGTTTCGACCCGAGATGTTGCTCGTGGCCGAGAAGTGCTATGGCGTTAGGTATAATAAGAATAAGAGCAGTAGTGTAGTAGTAGTCAGTAAGGAGGAGGCGTTGCAGTTTGTAGAGGGGGAGAAGCAGTAGGTGGGGGGTTGTTGGCCGCGGTGGGAGAAGACGGGGTGGTGTGAGAAGGGAAGGGGAAGCGGGGTTTACGGTAACGGGGAGGATGGAACGATATCGTCGATTCGAGCTTTGGCGTTGCTTTACGATTGATGTACAACACAGAACCTACGGAAGGCAGAACTAGGATACCAGCGATCTACCTTACTTCAGGGAGTTTTTTGCCGCGTAGCTAGCGGACTCCGTCCACATCCACGACAATTCATCCGCTTCGCCTGCTTCTTAGCACGTTATTCCCAAACTCAAATCCTATCTTCGAAAACGTAGATAGTTATAAACAAAAAAAACAGAAGAAAATAGATATCTTGGCTTAGAATCTCCTTTTCCATCACCATTTTATCCACGCCGCCTTTTATCCCTTAAACCGTCGTTATGGCTGCCATCCCAGGTATACGGCCACCTTACCTATTAGGGTACTAGGGAGCTACGGGAGATGACTAACTAGGCCAATGGGGATCTGGAGATTAATATTTAGATTTCCTAGTGCGAGGTAGAGGAACTGTGCAGTAAGCAAATATTTTGGTGGGGTGCCTAAATAGGCTTAGCTTTCTTAATCCTGGGATGGCAGCCATAACGACGGTTTAAGGGATACCCTCTACCACTTTTTTAAAAAAAAAAAACCAACCGCCTCGCCCACCCCCTCCACTGTGTTGAAGCAATAGGAGCTGTAGTAGGAGCAATAGGAGCTGCAATAGTAGGAGCAGGAGGAGTAGTCGTCCAATTTCCTACCTTACCTTACCTTAATTAGAAACGATGCCCGGTAGCCTAGTTGGGGCTAGCGCCAATTGCGGCACAAAACGTACCTTAGATACCTTACTGTACGGAATAGAAAACATACCTTTTAGCAATCAATCAGATTTTACAACTTCATCACACTGCCAGTCTTTCAATCCCGCAAAAAACCTTTTTCCAACACCACATACCCTCCATCCCTGATTCTGAAAAAAAAAACCCATATTTCCCGCCCTACCTACTTACTTATTTAGCACCGCTTTTTCCACCACCGATACCGCGGATCGTGACTTTTGGGCCCATTGGTCCCGAATCGGGGTTTTAGATAGACGAAGGATTGGGAGGGTTGTTGATGTGGGTTTTCTGTCGGGGTGGTTGGATGGTTGGATGGTTTGTGATATGTAAGGTAGTATGTGATGGGGATGGTAGAGGGGAAGGGGGGTTTGATAGGGGATGCGGTTTGAGGGTTTGGGGGGGGACTGAGATATTGGGGAAGCGGAGTGGATGTTATGGAGGAAGATCGCAGACTGTCATGGATCAAGGAAGTAGGTAATAGTTCAATCATATCATCAAGACTACTGGTGAAAAAGGATACAACCATCTATGTACAAACGGTTTGTTTACAAACAAAAATGTCTAAGACAGAGCTCCAATATACAAATTAAGCAGCTCTATGAATTAGAACATTCCTAGTAGAAGCGAACCATGACGAACGATCCAAAAGCTTTTCCATGCAGAGATCCAACTTGTTATATCAGGGAAGCGCTCCAGCCAGACCGTACCATTACATAGCCCATCCCGTCGTCCAGATTAATTGCTTGAGGCGCGCTGTGCGGTTCAGAAGGCGACGAGCATCTATAAAGCAGCAATGACAGCCAAGACGGCACCGAATACACCAGTGATTGAGCCGACGAGAGTCGCAGCGCCACCAGTGAAAGGAACGGTGCCGTTGCCAGCAGCGCCAGAGCCTGAGGGCATGGCAGAGGCGACGGTGGTAGCGCTCTTAGCGGTGGCGGTTGGGTAGGGAGCGCTGGTCATGGGCGCGGACGAGGAAGCGGTCGACTTGGGTGCTGAGGCCGACGCGCTGGATCCGGAGGCAGCGGTGGAGGAGGCACTGGCACTGGAGGCGCTCGATGAGGCGGCGGTGCTGGACGCAGCGGTGGTGGAGGCGGGTGCGGAGGCGGCGGTCTTGGCGCAGGCGCAGACGGCGTTGGCGGAGGACTGGACGGCGAGACCGGTCTCAGCACCGCAAGCAGCGACCACGCAGCCGAGGGCGGCGGAGGCGATGGCGGCGGATTGGGAGGCGCTACATTGGCAGTTGAAGTCTACGGCTCCGCAGCCTACGCCCTTGCCGGCGGAAAGGATACAGGATTGCTAGATGTGGATGAGCATTGGATGTTGATGAGCGAGATTTGAAGATGTACTCACGGCACAAGACGGGATCTTGGCAGCAACACCGACACAAGCGTCCTGGGCCACAGCACCAGCGACGAGGCCAAGGGCGAGGATGATGGATACAGACTTCATTTTGATTGGGATAGTTGGAAGAGTTTGCTTTGAACGAGTGAAAAGCAAAGACGAGGATATGGAGATGGTTATTAAGTAATTAGATTGGAGAGAGAGACGGTTGGATAGGGAACAACATAGCAGGCTGGGAGGACGACATTATATAGCCCTTACCTTCTCTTCTCTCGGCCATTATGTGACGGCCGATGTCTCCCCATTATTGCTGGGAAAGTAATAATAGCCGCCTTCAAGGCTTCTGCTGCCGTGCGAGTCTGCGAGACCCCTTACTACTAACACTGCTACTACTACTACGTCGTAGTGTTCCTTTGCAGCCTCCCGGTTCATCCCCAATCCATGGACCGCGGTGAGTGGGAGACAGATCAACGCCAGCGGTTCGGTCGGATCATTGGATGGGGTAAATGGAAGGAGACACGGAGCCAGCTACCTAATTTATTCTCCGCCCCCTCGTCGACCTCTGGGTTGGTCGCATACCGGCAAAGGCTTGTAATTACTCGTGATAGGTAAGCCTCGTTCCTGTGCCTGACATCGGGCAGTTTGATCTTCGATGGGGGTCACGCCATGTCACGGAGGTGCGCCAATGATTCGTTACTAGGGGCATGCTAGCGGCTTGTGGGGAACCCTGGGAAATACTGAGGGAACGTCCAAGCAGACTGAGCTTAATGTTTACGAGCGTTGACGCCGGCTCAGCCGACCTCATCCAGGATTCATCGCCCGTGCTTAGCGTCAACTCTCGTCCGATGTCTCACAGCAGCACAGCAGCCTTTCGAACATCCGATGTAGCATTCCTCTAGTGCCATGGTGTCGGCATTGTTGTCGATGGGAATAGTGACATGTGAATGGTAATAATACCTCCATTGTTTTGAGCCTCGGAATCAGAGACACGGAACAGAACTTGGCTGGAAATGGTGCAAGATCTGGATTCGGCAAGACAGGATGGACTTCCTTGCCATTGACCATGTTGCTACTCGAGTCGACGCCCCATCAATATCAATTGCGCCCTTGGGAAGTACTACGTGTTACAAGAAACGGGCTCCAAAACGTCAATCGAGATCCTGTACGCCATCCCAGCGTTGCCTGGTGAGAGAATAGGTTCAGAGGAGCTGTGAGCGCGTTAGGGTAATGACAGTTGGCACCGTCCTTGTCACCAGGACAAGTGCTACAGAGTACAGGCCCATCATTTAGTAGAAAGCCAGCCTTGGCCGCGTAACCAAGTTTGTGCTCTTCTCCGCGCCACTAATCATACCGCTCCGTACGATGGACAGCCAAGCAAATCTTGGATATCATTTCCGTCGTTCTTCCATCAGTATTCTCTTAGAGGGGTGTAGCCAATGCTTGTCAGCTCATTTCAACAATCCATATCGGTTCTTGACCTGGAGGTGTTGTCACATTATTCCTATCTTGGTCTTACTTTTTCAAAATATAAAGAGCCTTACGGGCGAAACTTGAGCAGTGACGGCTAACGCGGGAATTGTGCCGCATGGGGAGAACATCAGTCCTCGGTTGTGTTCAATGCGTACAATTTGCACGTGAGTGGAAGTAGAAGGGTAGACTTGCCTCGGTATGGGCATCTTCTTTCATCGTGTACAAGCCTTCTTCGGCATCGTTCCTCTTTCCTATCTTTGAGTTCTGAGTCTAGGCCAGGCTTGTCTACGATCTTTGATAATCTCCTCGTTTATCACTCCGTTCCAACCACATCCCTCGGTCATATCGAAAGAAAGTGGGGATTGATTGTTTATAGGATCTTCTGTCGATAGCTCCACCATTTTACATATACAGCACCGGTGGCTCGAGCTCGACGCTCTTTAGCATCTGATTATCGGTGTGGATTTCGTTGTGTACGAATAGCTAATGGTTGTTACATTTCTTGCCTCAAAAAGTAATTCTACAATGTCTTCGTCCGAGGGAAAGATACCGCACACAGACTATGTCGAAGAGGTTGGAGAAGTAAATAGGAAGCCAACCTTTGGTCAAAAGCTCAAGGCACACTTAAGGAAGTGGTGGTGGGCCCATCTGATCTTCTTCATCGCCAGCACACTTATTCTTGTTCTTTGCTTGTGAGTAGATTGCCAGCGCCAGTTTGTTTCGATCTCAAATTCAGAAGAGGCTGTAGATATGCGACTTAGACTGTACTAACACGAATGTAGATTATATGTGGCATTCCCACGCATATCTCAAAATGGAATCAACGACTCTACCCTGGAGGTCAAATCCCTAGTGCTGTCAGATCCAACTCCAGACTCTTTCCACCTCAAACAGACGGCCGTTATCGGCAACAAAAGCCCTTATCATCCCAGACTCGATGCCTTCAATGCCTCTTTATCTCTTGCTGGACCTGTCATCAAACCTTATGCTTATGTGGAACTCCCAGCGATCTTTGCGAGTGACCCCGCTACCACTGTCATCGATCAAGATGTCAAAATCACAGATATTGACCAATTCGCCAACTATACCAACACAGTACTGAGCAGCGAAACACTCTCGCTGGCAATCAATGGTAGAACTGCACTCCATGAGATGCAATTCCCTACCACAACCGTCAATTACAACAAAGTGATTGAGATGAAGGGTCAGTAACCTCTACTGGTGAATGAGTTCTGCTGATTGAAAACCATCAGGCCTCAACAAACTCAAGGGTTTCAACATCACCGATTTCTCAATCAAGCTCACCCCCGACCCAGACGGTACCAACATGGTAGGAACAGTCTTCATCCCCAACCCAACAGTAATGACAATCTCTATGGTACAATACCCCCTAAACCCCCCATCATCATCATCTTATTTACTAACCTTCCCAGGGCAACGTAACCTTCAATACCTACGTAAAAGGCGACTACATTGGTAATTCCACCCTCGCCAACCTTGTACTCGTGCCAGGGAATAACACGCTTCCTATGCGCTCTATTGTCAACCAAACGACCGTTCTTGAGAAAGTCATCTCCGAGTACAAGAACGGCATGCTTCCCATCGATATTATCGGGAACAGCAGTATATACAATGGACAGCACCTGCCGTATTTTGAGAAGGCCTTGGCGTCCAACACGCAGTCGATTACGCTTGATGTGGGGACTGCATTGAAAGCTATTGGATTCACAATTCCCGGTGCATGAGTAGTTGTTTTGATGTTAAGGTCCTCTTTTGTTTCAGGTACATACTGCATTTGGGACTGGTTGGGTTTCCATATTCTCTGTGTATACCATAGTGTCTTGGCTTGTCATGAGTAATGAGGAATTGCCGGTTTTCTGATTCCTTGGTTCTTGATGATATAATTCATAATACAATATTCAGAATCGATTTCTTCCCCTTCCCTCGTACACGCCTTGTCAACAACGCCTGCTTTTTTTTCCATCGCCTCATTCGAGTATTCACAGATCTGATATCCACAGGCAATCCATCCCTCGCCGTCCGTATATTCGTCTTACCAAAGGGAAACTATGGCCATTGTATCAATATATAGCCTCGAATATGAGAGCATTGGAGCTATGATTTGATTTGCACGTAATGACTTCGTCCTATTTACTGGATCCTTTCAACGCCATGTCCATGTCAGAAGCTGTAAAACTGAACCAAGGGCTACTGTTGCTGTGATTTTCCAGCTGGTCATGTCACTCATTGGTGTAAGGCTTGAATGGTATTATTTCAAGATTAAGCGTACAAGCCGGTTTGAATGTGCTTCTGTATATATTCAAGTGATGATAAGAATAGCTTTTGAACTCGCACGTGCCACCTTGATAGCGGATAGATGATCTGCAAGCTAAACCCTAAAGTATATAAGCGCCTACTTTAATCTACCGATCTTTGTCACGATGAGGTTGATTCGCCCAAGGTCGCTGTCTTCAGAGCCATGGGAAGTGGGGAGACATAGCTGAGACCCTGGGCGATATCCTATCGAGTGCTATTTCCATAAAACAGCCGCGGCCGTAAACGCAGTGCCAGGCTATCTTGAAAATGGCAGAGGTACCGAACACTGGGCTTCTCGACCTCGAGAAGGAGCTGACATGCTCGGTGAGTACAACAAAAAGCACATTAAGGACGCCAGCAAACTGAATGGTTACTGGAGTAGATCTGTACCGAGGTTCTCTATCAGCCACTAACCCTCCTTGACTGCCTACATACCTTTTGCGGCTCATGTCTTAAGGAATGGTTTTCCTGGCAAGCCTCTCAAGCAGATAGCTCAAAACCGAACCCGTTCACCTGCCCATCATGCCGCGCAACAGTACGAGAGACAAGGCCCGATGCCAAGGTTACAACGTTACTGGACATGTATCTCCAGGCCAATCCAAGCAAAGGGAGAACCGCAGAAGAGAAGGACGAACTAAAGAAGAGGTATACCGTCGGCGACCCGGTCATGCCTAAGGTCAGACAGAAGCGTGATACCAGTTCGGATATGGAGGATAGGAGAATGATAAACGAGGTGCGGGAGATGAGTCTACGCGAGGTTGGGGTAAGAGGTTCAGGGGCCAATGAAAGAGGAGCTAGGAATCGAAATCGGGATGGCGGTCGAGAGTCAAGGGAGGACGACGTGAGGCAGCAAAGAAGGCGCGAGCAGGAGAGGAGGAGACGGACAGAGGGGCGCGACACCTCAACTGCCAGAAATAATGGATCGTCAGGTGCCGTGGACTCGAGGTCCCAAGCACGGCAGATTGAGCATCAATCAAGTCTCAGGTCGCTTCTAAGCAGCTCCGATATTGACTCTTCGGAAATGGAGGAAGAGATATTGCGGCAGATTATGGATGAAGGTCTACTCGACGGGATAGATCTTAATGATATTGATGTATCCCGAGAAGATGAGCTAAGTGAACGCATCGCCGATGCTTACCGCCAACGTCATGGGGTGAACTCAAGATCTCGAAATACTCGGTCTGAAGATCCTAGGACTACGAGTGCTCGCGTCCAGACAACAGACCAAGCACAGCCTCAACGACGCCATCATCGGAGAACCTCGAGTGCTGCAGATCAAGTAGTACGTTCCTCGCATCCTCCTATATCGAGGCCTCACCTCCTCGAGGCATATCCTATACCACAAGGCCAAAGACGTAGGACTTCAAGTGAACACAGGCGACAGACATCACCTGCCGCTAATTCCTCAGCAACAAATGTATCCTCCAGTACGCAACCCCAAGCCGCACGATCGGCCACAGACGTGTCTACTCGGACGCAAACTTCTAGCACCGTGCGACCACGTCCCCCAGACTTGCCCCTTCAAGGCAGAAGGAACACCGACATGGAGCACCGCCGACCACGAGCAGAATCGCGAGACAGGACACCTCAGAGCGCGCAGCCAATGAGTCCGAGAAGCACAAACAGGCCATCAAATTTAAGTGCAAATGGAGTAACTGGGTCGCAAACAGCGACCGCTACGTCGGCGACGCCATCTGTCTCAACTGCAGTTCAGCCTCCGACGAGTGGTGGAGAGGCGAGCCGTGAACGGACTCCAACGTTGCGTGATACTCCTCGAGAAATCCCACATTTAGTATTTAGACCGGTATCGTTACCATTGACACATAGAGCGCCGCCCGTACTTTATCCCGAGCCTTCAATCAGATGCAATCGTTGCGGATCGTCGAATCTAGAGTACGAACTACATGAGCATTGTTCAATTTGCAATGGTGGAAATTACAATCTTTGCCTTCGTTGTTATCGTCTCGGTCATGGCTGCCTTTACTGGCATTCATTTGACTATGCGGCACGTCAGCGGTATATGCCTCAGGCACCACCTGCTGGGTGGCCTCCAAATCATCTCCTCCCACATCAACTCACAGGTCACCGCTTTCTCCGTCCAACGTCGGCAATAAGTCAACATCCCACGCCAGAGAACAGGAATCCTAGTCGCATGACGCCCGAGGATCCAGCCAAACGCCTGCAATCTGGGGTGTTTTGTTCAACTTGCTCTGCCTTTGCCAAGGACTCCTTTTGGAAGTGCGACATCTGCAATGATGGTGACTGGGGGTTTTGCAATTCCTGTGTAAACCAGAGCAAATGCTGCACACACCCTTTGCTCCCTGTCGCGCACATATCCTCAGAAAATGCCAAAGTCAAAGGTCCATTAGTTAGTCCCAAAAGAGCATCAGGAAGTTTTCATCCTTCCGGAATCGCACCTACAGGCTCTCCATACATTCCTCTCACATTCAGCGCAAACTGCAAAGTCTGTACCTATCCGATCCAACCGTCCAACACTCGCTTCCACTGCCCCCAATGCAGTGAAGGAGACTATGAAATCTGCACAAGCTGTTATCTAAAGCTTGTGGCTACAGGTAAGATTAACAAGTCCAACGGAGACAAGGGTTGGCGCAGATGCTTAAAGGGCCATCGGATGGTAGTCGTGGGGTTCGAGGATTCGGCCGCCGGGCACAGAAGGATCATCGTCAAAGACCTAGTCGGAGGCCACACATTAAAAGACGACGTCGGTGCCCAGCATACCGAAAACGGCGACTGGAGCTGGCAAGACGGCCAGCAGCGACAAGTCCGGCCTGTTACGAAACCATCCATCCACACCACCAACACCAACAGCGCATCATCAGCGCCTGAAACCACCCCACTGCTAGGCAAATACCCCCCCGACGGCGGTGTCGGAATGAGATTCCGAGCGAACTGGGGTTGGTGGCCCAAGGACGGTGCCACGGATGAGCTTGCGTTTCCAAAGGGTGCGGAGGTTCGGGAGGCGGAGGACATCAATGGGGATTGGTGCTGGGGGTGTTATGCCGGGTCGAAGGGGTTGTTTGCTCGGATGTATTTTGAATATTTGGGCGCCGTGACGATGTGATGAGTTCTTGGCATGTGTGATGAGAAAATGAGCAACGAGCTATGTATCGGCAAAGATAATGTTTCATTTTTCAATCTTTGAAATATCTTCCCATCTGTTTGACGAATCCACAACTTCGCTCTCCATTAAGGTCAACTTCCGAGGACCCCCCCCAGGAAAACAATAGACGCTAGGTCCACACTCTTAGTAGATAAAATCCACCCCACCCCACCCCCCCCTACCCTCAAGAACCAAACCCAAAACCAAACCCGACATACAACCCGGCCCATGCCAAACCGCCCCGCCATATACGAACCCCTAAGAAATCGAAAAAAAAACCCGCCAAACCCCCATCAAAGTCGAAACAAATCCTCGAGTGCTACAGTAAGCTTCATTCGAAACATCGATTCCCGTTTCCCGTAGAGTAGTATGTAGAAGGAGGAGAAGGAGGAGGAGGAGGAGGAGGAGGAGGAGGAGGAGGAGGAGGAGGAGGGGGACTATAGCTGGATACTGGATGTTTTTTATAATCTGTGATGATGATGCGGAGCCGGGGGTTTTTTTTTTGGGACGATGCATGGGAGGTGGGATGGGGGGGTGGGGGTGGGGGGGTTGGTGGAGGGAGTGCTGGTGGTGTGGTGTGGTGTGGTGGTGGTGTGGTGGTGGTGTGGTGGTGGTGTGGTGTGATGGGGGGGGTGGGGTGGTTGTTGTTGTTTGAGGGGTTGTGTGTGCGAGGGAGAATGGTTATGCGTTATTGATCCAAGGGTGAGTGGGTTTGGTTGTGAGAAGGAAACTGGTTGATGGGGTTGATGCTTTCAGTTTTGCCTTCGTGTCCGTTTATTCTTAAGCTCTAATCCACCGACTTCCCTCCCCATCCCCATCCCCTAAACGACAACGACAACGACCAAACACCCCCTATCCACCAAACCCATAAAGCGTCCTCCCCTGCCGCTTAAGCGCATACACGACATCCAAACTCGTCACCGTCTTGCGCTTGGCATGCTCGGTGTAGGTGACCGCATCGCGAATCACGCTCTCGAGGAATGTTTTCAGGACACCGCGGGTTTCTTCGTAGATCACTGGGGGGGGTTGATTAGTATTCGGGGGTTGTGCGGGCAATAAAAAGGATTTAGGGCTGCTGGGGGAAGGGGACGGAAGGGGACATACTGGCACTGATACGCTTTACGCCTCCACGACGCGCGAGACGACGGATCGCGGGTTTCGTGATACCTTGGATATTGTCGCGCAGGATTTTGCGGTGGCGTTTTGCGCCGCCTTTGCCGAGGCCTTTGCCTCCTTTTCCGCCTGTGGAAGGGGGGATGGTTAGTATAGGTTGATGGGAGGTCGAGGGGGAGGCGAGAAGGGGGATGTAGGGTGGGGTAGGGGAAGGATAGAGATTGGGTTCGCTGGGGGGGGGGCGGGGAAGGGAGGGAAGGAAAGCAAGGAGACTTGAGAGTGATGGGCCGGGAAAGATGACGTCATGGGGTTAGGGGTAGCGTGTTGCAGTGATGCGACGATGTAGGATACAATTGACAAGTACGATGACGGTGATGATGATAGTGATATTCGGATGTATTCGACGTGATGCGTTGACAAAATTCGCAACACCAAAGTCGCGATGATATTGCGACCACACAGAAAACAAACACGTAAATAAATAGTTGAAACGAAGCGATAGCGACAGCGACACCAAGAAGGAACACGAAAGGGAGAACTTACGTCCAGTCATTCTAACAGTTGTGTAAAGTTCTTTTCAAATGAAAAATATAGCTCGATTGATGATTCCACAGGCAATATCGATGAAAAACCGCCACTTTCTTTGATAATTCTTGTTGCGACTTTTAGGTTCCAGAGGTTGAAAAAACAAGAAAAGAAACAGTAGGAAAACAGCAGTTTAAGTATTTGACTTGCCGCAGCAGTGATTCGGAAACGTGATCGCTAAGCCCCTTGTCCGGGGGTGTTTGGAAATCACGAATGGCCAGGCAGAAACGACCCTCTAAATTCGAGTGTCGGAAAGCGAGAGGTTTCCGGGGTGTGGTTTTCGGGGTTGATTTGTGGGGGGTTTTGGTAGTCGTTAGCGGGATGTTGTTTGCAGGAAGGATAGTTGTGGGTATCCGTATTTCTGCTTAGTCATGCCGCGTCTGGTCCTGGAACCGGAGGTAAGGAAAGGTAATCAGGTGAAGACCATGGCCATCTACAAGAGATAGTCCATAGTCCATTGTTCATTCTAACAAAGCGTGTAATCGTGTAATCGTGTAATTGGTCTTGTTGGCTGGTCTTTCTATCGCTTCTACTAGGACATTGCTCCCATCTCCTTAACCCCGTTACCATTATCCCAGCCTCACCATCACTCCTTCATCCTCAACTAGGTAAACCTTTCAGTTCTGATAATCCAGCCCCAATGGCATCTGCTCTCCGCCATTATCATCCTCCTCTTCGTCACTCTCCTAGTGTGGTGTAGCAGTATTAATAATTTCGGTTACAGTAGAGCACCTACTGGATCCGGGGTGAGTTAGTAGCCCTCTAGGACTAGATACGAGCTTCTAGGTTTGTAGTATCTTCTATTGTGTGCAAGCTCGGCCAGGACCGCCTTTTTGTGCCTGTGTGACCTAGGTCTAGAAGATCTTCTGCTCAGTTTCTAGCTTTTCGTTTCGCTGGTGGATGACACTCTTATCGACACGTTATTCGTTGCCTCTTGCACTTTCACTGCAACTGTCTCTACGCTGTCTTTTGCTGCGTCTATTAGCTGGCCGGTCCGCTCTTCCAGACCATTCCTAGCCTCTCCTGCTTGCTCTTTGATCGATTCCGCTAGCTCCTGTGGGCTTGGATATTTTTGGAGTAATTTTAAGACAATGTAGTAAAGCTGGATAATTAGCTTATGAACTTTTTCCTTAACGAGCATGGTAATGCCGTTGCTGAAAAATCCTTTCAGCACTTCTGCCGCTAATCCCTCGTATAGCGCACCCATGCCTTCGGTTTGAGCAATACACAGGATAGTGCTAAAGACATTGCTTGGTGCATGACTTCTCAACCTTTTTGCTGTAGAATCGGATTCTTTGCTGAGACGATCCTTGTCATCAATCTCGCTACGACTGACATATCCTGAAGAAGCTTGTGCACGAGATTTAGCCAGAGAAAATGGGTACGTAACCGTCGAGGCGATAGCTTTGCTGATAGCAGCGAGAAGGAAAGTTGCTTGAGGAGAGGGATCAGAACGGTGTTTGACTGGTAGCAGAGTGCGCTTGAAGGTCTCAAAAAGGAAGAAAGTGAGGGAAGGATTCAAAGTCAGGACTAAAGAAGCAGAGTAGCCGGACCAGAAACCTTGCAAGCCTTTCTCGGAGCGGATCTCAGAGGCTATTGACCCTACTGAGTCTGATCTGGCCTCTTTACTCATCGAACGGCCTGACAGCATAGCCGAAGCTTGTTTTCGGGTGACGATATTGGCAATTGGTGTGGTAAGAAACTTCGAAAAGGCACCAGCGAGAAATCCAACGCCGAGCTCATCCACGACTGGCAGACTACTTGCCGAGGATTTATGAGATCGAAGTCGAGTTTGTCGTAAGAAATTATAGGCCAGAAAGAAGAGAAATGAATCGGCAATTGTTTTCGACGTGTCTTGAGGCACGCCGGTATATAGACCACTCAACCCCCCCTCTTGATGATAAATCTTCTCGGCAGCATCGAGGATGGACTTGTATTCTTCCGAAGGGCCTCGCGAGGATTTGCCACGTAGCTGTCTTTGGATTTGTAGGCGGGTAATGATGAGAGCTAGCGGATAGGTGATAACGTTGGATATAGCAGCGCCTGTTGAGCCGGCCAGCGCATGGCCGAGAGCTGGAAGAGCCGGCCCATTTAGAATCGATTTCGGGGGCTTAGAAGGCGCTTGGGTCAGGTGATAGAGGTCAAAAGCATCCTATGAGACTACATCAGCATGGCAGGTTGTAGTTGCAGATGCGTGTGTCTACCAGCTGGCTATTGTAAACGTGGGCCATTCCAAGGTCTTTGTAGTCAGCAAACTCTTTCAAGTTGCTAAAGCCTAATGTTTGTATTCATCTACAGCTTCCAACATGAGCTGATTTGTGGTGACTTTGTTGGTGTACTTGCACAAGGCGGCTTATGCACGGACCACTGCCTTGACAGCTGTTCGCCAACACCAAGCTACGAATACAGGAACATGCTTTCCACGTCTACTCTGTTTGTGATCGGTTTGTTCTTCTACTGTACGATAGCAACTCAAAGCGACTGAACCAAATATATAAGATGCTATCATGGCGTCGACATCTGTGCGCTCAAGGACCAGACTCATACTGCAACTATGGCCAGTTCACCATCATCTGATCCACCGAAGGCTGCCATGATTTATTGGAACGAGACTGCTCATACCATTCCAGAAGCTCGTGTTCTTGCTGTTCAAATTGGTCTAGACATACCGCAAGGGATCTTCTGCCATTACGCAGATGCCCCCAAGCGCCTACTTGGCTACCCAACTCGCCAACTTGTCATATCAAGAGAGGATACGCCTTCAAATATGAATCTGCTTCTGGGGCCGACTTGGGAAGTTGATGCTGCCGGAGTGCATCAAATTTGGCGTAATGCAGTCTTGCACCACGAACAGCAGTGACCGCTGAATCTTACTGAAGTAAGAAAATATGATGAGGGTAGTACTACATGGGCAATGAGGGGGGCCGAATGCGCAGGAGTAAGAAATTCTCAGGCGAGGGCTGCATGACAGAAGGTAATAATATGTACACATGCGAGAACTGAGGATGCGAAATATGGGATTATGTGGGATTATTTCTTGAACAGAAATACTTCGTCAGATATCGAATGAATATGTCTTGATGGACTGTCGCAAACACCAAGCTACGTCTAGGGATGCTCAGACTCTCAAGCATCTGTAATGGCAACTTCACTCAAGGTTCTAGGGAAGGGTTGTGAGCCAACTTCCAAGTATCCCACTCAAGTCATCACTCTTTGGATCATAGTAGCTTTACTGCAGCATTGTTTCTAGAATCTTGTACTTGCTGCACACTGCCGAGCCATCTCGAACTATCACCATGTCAATATCCACGAACCCCGCCTCAGTATCTTTGACTTCCTCACCTGCTCATCTGTTTGACAAACCAACGTTCGATGTCGTGCATCTCTTTTCCCAACGTCTTGAACAATGTCCTCAATTTTCTTTTCGTTGCTTTCTTTGTTTAATTCAAATCCAAGACAGCTACATTTTGCAATAATTCGGGTTCGCAGCAATATTGCCTTCTCTCCTATACCACCTGCGAATACTAGGGCATCAACTTGACCATCTAATTTCACGTAATAGCTTCCAATGTACCCGATGATACGGTCCACGAAGATGTCAAACGCAAGCTTGCAATTTGGATCCGATGAGGAAGAAATCTTACCAAAGTCCGTGGTGCCTGTCAGGGCTTTCCAACCAGACTTCTTATTCAAAATTTCTTCTGCCTGTGGCGGGGCTTGGATCAGCTTAGGAACGGCTAGAGTTTCTACAAGAGATATAACTCACGGTGCTGATGTGCATCTTTTTGGTGCTACTGGGACTCGGTTTGCCAGCATCATGTGTGAAGTGGAAAATCAGACTTAGTTATATCAGCTGGTCGGAAAGCAATCGCAAGCTCTCCCCCCCAATAGCCAGTACTGACCTTGGGTCGACACTACCACTTCTCGTGGCTCCGGGAAGACCAGCCAACGGAGTCAGCCCCATGCTAGTATCAAGAGACTTTCCATTCTTGATCGCGCAAGCTGAAGCACCACTGCCCAGATGCAATGCAATGATACTTGTCTGACTGGGATCTTTCTTCAAGAAGTTCGCTATGGATTTGGTGATAAAAGCATAGCTGATCCCATGAAAACCATACTTGCGCAACTTATTCTTTGACGAGACGTCAGGATCAATCGGGTAGGTCTGGATGGCTTTCGGCATTGTCGCATGGAAAGAGGAATCAAAGTACGCAATGTTCTTGGCTTTTGGAAGTACCTTCATGCATGACTTGACAATGGCAAGGGCACTGGCGTTGTGCAAAGGAGCAAGGTCTGTAAGGTCATCCAGATGATGATACGTCTCCGAGTCTATGATGTGAGCGTCTGAGTAGTCGCCTCCATGGACAACTCGATGACAAGCATGGGTAATGCTCTCTCGACTGGATATCTCAGACAATCCTTTATCCTTTGTGAGATGATTCAGTATATATTCAAAGGCGTCTTCTTGCGACTTTACGCCATCAACGCCTTGGTCTTTGACCTTTTCAGATCCGCGTTCATAGGTCAATTTACATGGGGGAGCTGTCAAACCAGCTATCTGCGCTTCTGCGAGCTGTATCGGAGCATCGTCCGGCTTCTCGGCAAGGTAAACGGAGACTTTGACGGAAGAAGAGCCGGCATTGATGGATAAAATTAACATTTTCGCAAGCTGGGGATTGAACGAGAGCTGAAGGGCGAATGACCTTTGTAACCGTGAAGTAACTCGTAGAAATTAGCACTTTGTAAGACTGTGCACTCGTAAAGTTCCGGACCTGCAGGCTGCAGGAGTCGCAGGGCAACCTTCCTTGTCCGGTCTGTTACCTATTCTATCGATAAAGTGGTTAGCTTAGGCGTTACCTCGGCGCAAGAAATTGACCTTTGGCGACAGATCTCTCGATGAGAACCTTCGGCACAGCCTAGGCTCTTATTGTGAGATATTAATGCCTCCAATCGCAAGATCGTCCTGCACGTTGGCGATAGGGATGCAGTTTCTGCAAGGACTAAACATCAGCCCAGCGGCACACGCCTGTGATGCATGGCGAAACAGAGAGCTTTATTTGGCTCTTACCGGCCGTGAATATGATAACGTGAATTTTACTTAGAGGAAGCGGCAGCACCCACCTCAAGGGCAGCTCGGATTCACTTCCAACGCTACCTTTCCGCTACCTCCGCTCGGTCTCGTATATGGTACTTAACCTACCTTGACCCTTGATGCAACCACACTCTTCCAAGTACCGTACATAAACGTCTCAACATATCTAACCTTTGTGGACTGTGGTGCCCAGTCTCCGGAGCCTTTCAAGTACAGCCAACATGCCTGGAGAAGTAATAGACCGACCTAATCCTCAACCCCTTGCTTCGAACATCCCCGAAGATGTATGCTCCCTGTCAGTCAAGCTCGAGGCGAGCAAGCTCGATGAGGCGACTAGTGAAGGTTTGCAGGTGTTTAGACGTGCTGCCAATTACATTGCTGCTTGTAAGCGTTCAAACCAAACGGAGAATCCTTCAAGGATCATGAGAATGCTAATATCTCTCCACCAGCTATGATCTTCTTATCAGACAATTTTCTACTCGAGCGAGATCTCAAATTCGACGATATCAAGCCTCGGTTACTCGGTTTGTGCCTCCTAGGCTACCGCTCTCCGCTTCGAGTGGCTAATAGGTATTACAAGGTCATTGGGGGACCTGCCCGGGCTTGACTTTGGTTTACGCGCATCTCAATCTACTGGCCACGAAGCACAAGCAGGATATCATATATGTGGTTGGCCCCGGTCATGGTGCACCAGCAATTCTTGCATGTTTGTGGCTTGAGGGATCTCTTGGGAGGTTTTACCCCGATTATAGCAGGAACATGACAGGGTTGCGCAACCTTATAACCAAGTTCAGTACTCCAAGTGGGTTCCCAAGGTAGGCAGTTCGACTCGATGAGCAGTTCCTTAAATACTTCCGTGCTTTATTGTCCACGAGACCTTGATGCTATGAGATCAGCTCACTTCAAGCATCTTGGTTTCACCGAATCAGTGATTCTGATGAATATCCTGGCTGATCTGCATGCAGCCACATCAATGCAGAAACTCCAGGCGCTATCCACGAGGGCGGAGAGCTAGGGTACGCTCTTTCTGTGGCCTTTGGTGCCGTTATGGACAAGCCAGACCTTGTGGTAGGATGCATTGTCGGAGACGGCGAGGCAGAAAGTGGACCGACGGCTACAGCTTGGCATGCTGCAAAATACATCGATCCGAAAGAATCAGGGGCCGTTATTCCAATTGTGCACGTCAACGGGTTTAAGATTAGTGAACGGACTATTTATGGCTGCATGGACGACAAGGAGATGGTGTCTCTGTTTACTGGCTATGGCTATCAATGCCGGTTTGTAGAGGACCTTGAAAATATCGATGCCGATATGAATGCATCCATGGAATGGGCTTTGGGCGAGATCCATCGAATTCAGAAGGCAGCTCGATCCGGAAACCCCATCATGAAGCCTCGATGGCCAGTCCTGATCTTGCGGACTCCCAAAGGGTGGGGGGCGCCAAAGAAAGTTCACGGCGAGTTCATGGAGGGGTCTTTCAAGGCCCATCAAGTACCCTTGATGGCCGCCAAAAAAGATGAGGATGAGCTAAAGCAGCTCCAATCATGGCTTGGCAGCTACAAGCCAAAGGAGCTTTTTACTAAAGAAGGCGCCCCGGTTGAAGCGATATCCAGCATCATTCCTAGAGACGACAGCAAGAAGCTTGGACAGCAGATAGATACGTACGGATCCCATGAGGTTCTCAGGATTGCCGACTGGAAGAAATTCGCTGTGAAGAAAGGAGACCAAGCTAGTTGCATGCAAGCCTGTGGCGAGCTACTCGACCAGACGCTGGTTGATAACCCACATAGTGTACGAATCTTTTCGCCAGATGAGCTTGTCAGCAACAAGCTGGACGCCGTTTTCCGTCATACTGGTAGGAACTTTCAATGGGACGAGTTCTCCCATGCAACTGGTGGTCGAGTGATCGAGATTCTCTCGGAACACACATGCCAAGGCTTCCTTCAGGGATACACGTTGACCGGAAGAACCGGCCTTTTCCCGTCCTACGAGAGCTTCCTTGGCATAGTACACACTATGATGGTCCAATACAGCAAATTCAACAAGATGGCTCGTGAGACTAATTGGAGGAAGAACATCAGCAGTATCAACTACATCGAGACAAGCACATGGACTCGTCAAGAGCATAATGGCTTTTCACATCAGAACCCCTCTTTCATTGGAGCCGTTCTTAACCTTAAGCCCGGCGCTGCCCGAGTGTATTTACCCCCAGATGCGAATAGCTTCCTGTCGACCTTAGCTCATTGTCTCCGCTCAGTGAATTACGTCAACCTAATGGTCGGTTCAAAACAGCCACAGCCGGTCTTCTTATCGCCTGAGGAAGCTGACTCACACTGTCGTGCTGGTGCTTCGGTCTGGAAGTTTGCCAGTACAGACGATGGACTGGACCCAGATGTTGTTGTGGTTGGTATTGGTGCCGAAATCACATTCGAGGTCATCGAAGCAGCAGCGATGCTCCGAAAGCGCGCTCCAGACCTCCGTCTCCGTGTTGTCAATGTAACTGACCTTATGGTACTCGAAAATGAAGGCTCTCACCCCCACTCCCTCTTCAATGAGGACTTTAACGCACTTTTCACGCCTGATCGCCCCATCCACTTCAATTATCACGGTTACGCAAACGAGCTCAAAGGTCTACTTTTTGGCCGTCCAGATCTGCATCGTGTCACCATTGAGAGCTATAGCGAGGAGGGTAGTACCACCACGCCTCTGGACATGATGCTCCGCAACCGGGTTAGCCGCTATCACGTTGCCGAGGCGGCAATCAAGGGAGCAGCAAAATGGAATGAGAAAGTCAAATTGGATATGCATGAAACGCTGAGCAATCTTCGGCATGATCTGGTCAAGACGCAGGAGTATATCATGAAGACAGGTAGAGGTATGTAGACAGTTTTCCCTCAAAGCTCAAGCGCTGACAAGAACGATCAGATCCTGACGGAACTTATGATACCCCTGCATTCGATGGGGGTGGCTCCAAGCATCGCGATGTTGGTTACGCCGACTGAGCTGTTCCGTATTCTAGACAAAGACAAACAGGGAGTCGCAGAGCGCTGCTTCTAGCACATTGCAGTGTAATAGCTTTAGTAGCGCAAGCTGTGGACTTGCATCAGCCGTCCGTTCTGGGGACACGTATTGACCCTTACTATTGACAATTGGCGGAACACTTCAAGTAGGTTAATGTGTCTTCTCATGGTTGTAGCTGCTATCCGTGCCTTGGTGCTTTCGAAACCATTCTACAAATGGGGAAAATGTCCCAATAACAAAGTAAGTTCCAGGCTCCCCATAGACATTACGCATGAACCAGTGGATTACAAAAGAGACGTTTAGCTATCGGAGTACTGTTTAGTTATTCTCGGCCTCGAAGTGTTGCATCCGCGTGTCGGCGCAAATGCCTTGGATGCCTTGTTTAGGAGAGTTTTGTTATTTCTTGTCGCATACTCTACGTTTCAGTTTTCTCACTTCACTGTATTCTTTCTGTATCTTCTTGCTGCAATCAATCCATGACTCAAATGAATTTTCCATGGATGGTTGATCGTTATTCAAATAGTATATTTTCATTCTGCCGATTAATTGTTCATCACTGAGAAGTTTAGCTGTGTTCTTTCCTCTTTCCCTTCTCTTTGGTGGTATCTGGCTAAGTGCCATATTTTTGAATTACTCTCATATATTAAATTATGATGTGACGATGCGTGTCGTGTGGGACTGCGGCAGCGAGGTCGTCTGCTAGCTAGTTGTAGTAGAGAATGGGGATTGATTTATATTTTCTATGGCTATTCGATCCACGGATGAAGGACTTGAATTTGCGGGGATTCACGCCCATTCAAGGGTGGAGGGTCCCATCAATTGAGGCACCGATCCGTGGATTATGTTTTGATCCATGGATATGAGCAATTTATCCATGGGTAAGTATATTCACCGTTTATTTGCATCATCTTGGCTTTTCGTAATGAATCGTATCATTCTCCATTGCACACTATGTTTGATTATAGTATGAACTATAAAAGCTCTAATCCTAATATGGTTTTCTTTGTCTTGTCTTTATTCTGCTCAATCCGCCACCAAAAAAGGAATTTACTCGTAATTGCTCAGTCGACTTATAACAAAGAGCTCATGTGTCCAGATCGGTGTGTCGATTGATGAACAGAGGCACAGAGTCACGAAGGAACAAAAGGTCACATTGTAAGCATAGAACAAAGGAGCAGAGCTCGAAAGCGCCTAAATTTATCTGAGGCTCTTTGAAATTCTTTTATTACGCTCTCTTCATCATCACTACAGCTGGACTTTACGCAATATTCGTACCTCAGCTGTACAATATTCACACACTTGTTTTGCCTATATCCTTTCTTGGGCTGCGCCGACTACCACATCCCGCTCCCCGTTTCAACGATGCGAATTAACGCCCTGTACTTACTGCTTTCGAGCACATTAAGCGCTGCCGCTTTCAGCAATCTGAATCTTAGGATATTACCTTTAGGAGGTACGTTGAGGTCTCCTGATACTCTGCTGGCACAGACTGACATTTCTCAATATAGCTTCAATCACGACGGGCGAAGGCAGCCAATTATCTGGTCTGAATGGATTTCGATTAGACCTTGTCCGAAAATTAGCAGGAAATATAGTAGATGTACTCGGATCGCGGCGAGAAGGATATATGGCTAATAACTATAATGAGTAAGTTGTTCAACCTTCTATTGGAACAGTCCAAGATCGATCGGTTTACGTCAAAAGAAGACATGCTAAATTCAAAAACTTTATAGTGGCTACTCAGGATATACGATCAATGCGGTCAAACAGGCTGGAGCCCAAGCATACCAGCAAAAACCCAACGTTGTACTTATCCACGCTGGCACCAATGACCTGGACAGCAGCAACCGGACAGATGTAGCCGACGCGCCTCGAAACCTTGGAACTTTGATCCAAGCTGTCATCGATAACTGTCCTGATGTCCTTGTCCTCGTGGCGCAGATTGTACCCAGGAAAGATCCAGAAATGGACATACTCACCAAGATCTTCAACAACGAAATCCCAAAGGTTGTGAAGGCATTTACGGACCAGCAAAAACATGTCATGGCGGTTGACATGTACAAAGCGGTTTCAGTTGCAGATCTTGCACCGGACGGCAAACATCCCAATCCCGACGGGTATAAAAAGATGGCCGATGCTTGGTACGACGCTCTCGACCGCGCAAATGGAATGGGGTGGATCAAATCAGCCGATGATCAAGATAGGCATGGAACTTGCGACACAAAACCGATTTGGACGGCGCAGCAGGATGAGCTCTTCCAAGAATCTAGTCCGGATGCAAATTCCTCTCCTGGAACCATCTGTAAGGACGAGTGAGTCTGTTCGCCCCTTCCTCTGCATGGCAATACTGACACATACAAAAGCCCAGAAAACAACAACACATGCACCTGTACCTACGGCGCTGACAAAAGCAGCGGCACCGAATCTGTTGCTCGCTCCGCCGCGGGCTGTGCCAACATGTCAATCCCCACCTCCCCCGCCGTACGCTTCGCCGACCTCGATGGCGATGGCCGGGCAGAGTACCTCTGGCTCTCCGAAGACGGTGCCGTAACCGCACACCTCAACCAGCGCCTCCCGGACCCCGACCCCGCCTACAAAAACGTCCCCAACCCGAAAAACGCCCTCATCCGCTGGAACCCACTGGGGGTCGTCGCCCCCGCCGTCGGCGGCCGCAGAGAACTCGTCCACTTCGCCGACCTCAACGGCGACGGCCGAGCCGATTACCTCATCGTCCACCCCAACGGGTCCGTTTCCGCCTGGCTCAACGCCGGCAGCCCCGACCCCTACGGCCCCAGCGCCGGCGACGTCGGCTGGCGCGCCCAAGGCCTCGTCTTCGACAGCATCGGCCTCGACGGCGCGGGCGTGCGCTTTGCAGACCTCGACGGCGACGGCCTGCCCGAGTACCTCTATGTCAGCCCCGAAGGCTCCGTGCGCGCGTTCCGCAACAACGGCGCCCCGGCCGACAGCGCGCGGGTCAGCTGGTCTGACGCCGGCATCGTTGCCACGAACCCGGGGCTTGATCGCGCGAAGGTGCGTTTTGCGGATCTGAACGGTGATGGCCGCTGGGATTTGCTGCAGGTGGTGAGCAATGATGGGAGTGTGGAGGCGCGGATGAATCTGGGGGCGGCGACTATGGAGGTGGAGAAGGTGAGGGTGAGGTGGGGGGGATGGATGCGTGTTGTGCCAGGGGATGGGGGTTGGGGGGATGGGGTGCGGTTGGCGGATTTGAATAGTGATGGGCGGGCGGATTATTTGCATGTTGGGGCGGAGGGGAGGGTTCGGGGGTGGGTGAATGGGTGTGCGGCTGGAGGGGGGTTGGTTTGAGGGTGTGGAGTGGAGGGGTTGGGGGTTGTGTATATACAATACTATTCGACGTAATACATATTAATCAACCGAAGTTTCCATGTCGTTTTCATCGTTCTTTCTTTTACGCTTCTCGTCCCTGCAAGTATAGATTTCTCGATTACAGTCGAGTTGTCTAAATCTTTAATTCTTCCCGTAATCATTCTGTTTCGATCTTGAATCACCGAGGGATTGCAGCCTGAGAGAACACACAATTTCGAAAAGAGGAAAGGAGGGGGTTGATAGATGTTGTGCATAGGAGTAGATGGCGTTGATGCACCCGGGCGTTGGAGATCTCGGTGCCCTGCTAATAAATTAGGGATGTGGGAAGGATGTGGAGGATGCGTGGAATCGAGAGTAAATTTTTGGGTGGGGAGGGTAAGGTTGAAGAGGTGAGGGGGTTAGTGGGACCATTGATTAAGACGGGTTTCCTGTGGGGTCAAGGGTACAAAGATATACGAGGTATGATAATAGGCCGAACCGGGCACTTCAAATGCAGAGAGCCTCACTCCCATCTCCGAGCCAGCTGCACAATCCTTT
>JAABUW010003337.1_pt1 | contig 23043 bp, 14 predicted proteins | sample 5560081 | NCBI WGS metagenome assembly JAABUW01 (sample SAMN10711882, study PRJNA513363) | rock metagenome | isolation source: Antarctica rocks | place: Antarctica: Victoria Land, Knobhead sud
TTTGAGGTGCCGGGCGTCAGATCTGAACGAAATCAGATCAGGACGCAGATAGTCTTCACGACTATTGCAGTTTGCTGGATGTTGGGGAAGGCTGTTGAGGTTGAGAGACTGGCACCTGTGTCGGGGCGCTTTCTGTGGGAGATGTTGTGCGGTTGATCAATCTGTTGTGGTGCGGCAGTAAACCCGGTCCAGGTGGTGAGCTGCAAGCACATCTCCTACTTCTCCTAATAGGATGAGTAGGTTAGTGGAAGAAAGTATAGATAAGCTGGTACGAGTATCATGTATTAGACCTCCGGCTCATTATCCACACAGATGCCCGCTTTGCATCCGTCAACTTTTCTGCTTCGAGAATCGCGTCTTGGGTGAGCTCGTCAAAGAAGTCCGTCGAGGAGGGTGTTAGGCTGGATGGGTTTGCGACTCGCAGAATGGGGGTCGACCATGGTACATCTTTGTCGCTGGCAGTTTGGCTATCGGGAAATTGAACGCCTGTGCCCTTGCGGCGGGCAGAGGATATGTCCTAGACTTACACATATGGCTCTTCATTGGGGTCTTCTCGCTGAGACTGATCGGGAGGAGATCGCGCGGGATAAGGTTCATGTGGCTATTGCTGGGTTCGCGACGCTGTATATGGCGATCGTGTTCGAAGGGATGATATCTCCGTGGGCTCCAGAGTACTTTCTCTAGCGGATGGTGTGCGCCTTTGCTGGTTGATGATGGGGATGCAGGCATGAGATGGAGCGAGCTGAAGGAAATTGTTTTGCTATACCAATGACATCGCCACATTGGAGACCAGGGATACGGCTGCCTCAAAAATAGACACCTTCATGCAAGGTCAGGGGTGGCTGAGAGGTCGGGTGGCACGACATGAAAGCGCACAGCATACCGACAACTCTTTTCGCACCTCATCTCCTTCATCCTACCTTCAAGTCTCCTCGAGTCCTCGATACCTTATGCCTTTCTGTGAGTGAAAGGCGACTATCCCCTGACTAGTCGGCAATGTTTCGCCAGGGGATGAATCGTCCATGTCCACGGCGACCGCTCCTTCCAAGATGTGAGGGCGTCTTTGGCCTCTAATTTGGTAGTCCGCTGGGATGTTTGCAGAAGCGTTCCAACGAAAGGTTAAAGTGCCAATGGTGCATACCCACATGGCCGACCGGCCGTTTACGAAGCCTTTCCGGGTTGTCTCGTTTTTCGCGGGGGAGCCACTCATCAACACGTGCAAGGGATGCCTTGCAACTTCTCATCCTTCTGCGCAAGAAATGAAGACCGCCAGACATGAAACAGTCTACGAGTTCTGCAACCCACGAGGACCTGATGTTTCCGCCAAGGTTCCTCCAAATATAGGGCACGCCATCAAAACCGTCCCGGCGTCCTCCCTTTCCGGCTGGAAGATCTACGCCTGGGCGCGATAGACTTTCGAGGCTATTATTGGCCGGGTTCGGCTGCAGCGCATTCCAATATACCTACACGACGCCGCACAATCACGGCAGATTAGGAAAACCACATTGAGTTCCCGGTAGGCGAATCGAAAGCATAAGCAGCCGCATCAGCAGATATAACAATAGCCTTGCAATGTCATCGATAGACCATCAACTCTCCGGGGACCTCTGGCACACTAGCATTCGCCACTACATCGTGGCCGTGGTCGTGCTCGTCTAGCCTTCCTCCCCACCAAATTCAATATGCACGGGCTGAAACCCTTTGTGCCACCCTAAAACGCACCCATGCGACAGTGTCGGCCAGCCCTAGCACGAGCCGTACCGTAGTCTGCATCCCATTTCGTTGCTCCTATTATTCCTACCAAGAAACTCTCATATCACAGACTTTCCGTATACGCATTCTTACAGCGCAGAAGGAATAGTGTGCGGCTTTCCCAGCTCTCACCGGATTACTTCGTTACATGCGATAAAGCTGGAGAAGACATCGCGGCGCAAGGCCGCTTCATGGCGACTGTCTGTGACCCGGGACTCAGACACGATGAGTCCGGAACCGAGTCGCAGCGACGAGGACGAGTCTCAGGACGAAGGGTCTTTGGCCGAAAGTGAGCCCTCCGACCAGTGCGAGGACGACCGATGCCGGGGACCGACACCGCCTGTTTGGCATTGCGTGGATTGTGACAGTTCATATTGCAGGTGGGTGGACTTAGAGGTCGTGTACATGGCCTGGAGACTTACATTACAAATCTAGCGAATGTTGGCCGCTTCAAGGACCCCACAAGCCTAAGAAGCGTGGTAGAGATGGAGTGCCACACGAAAAGACTAACCCACACGTGGTGCGGAAGCTCAAAGCCATTCTCCACCCTACGAAGAAACCGGATGAGATTCAACGACTTCACGAAGAGGACGAAGCAACTAAGTGGTTCGGTGTTGCCCGCGACCTTGCGGGGAGGCCAAATCTCGAGGACTACGGCCGATATGCCTCTCTCATGTCATCCATCTCGCCTATGGAGGGCCAGGGCAACCGATACCCGCAGCTCGTATCCTTCATTGGGGTCACGAATGCCGGGAAATCGACCCTGATCAAAATGTTGGTGAACCATGACCTTGTCGGCGCCGACCCGGACAGCCGAGCAATGTTCCCATCACCAGTTGTGGGATCTGTTGTTAACGACGCTTTGCCAACCTCTGGTGATGTGCATCTTTACGCGGATCCAGCTACGCATGGCGAGCAACTTCCCATCTTGTATGCCGATTGTGAGGGTTTCGAGGGTGGCGAAAGGACGCCTCTAGGTGCTCGCTCGCGGAGGCGAGCTGGCTCCGATCCTACTAGGGACGAGCCCTCTAAATTGGCCCACGTACATGCTCGCCCGATCCAGTGGGCCAATACCGAGGAGTCTCGGCAGCGAGAATACGCCGTCACAGCATTATACCCACGGCTGCTGTACACTTTCTCCGATTGTGTGGTGTTCGTGCTGCGGAACCCGAAAACGTTTCAGTCTGCTGTCTTGACGAAACTGCTGGACTGGGGTGTGTCTGCGTTGGAAAAGTCCATCAATCAGCCTGCGTTACCACATTGCGTCGTTGCTCTGAACGGTACCGATCCTGGAGTAGACGACAAGGAGTGGGACATTAACTATGCGACACAGAGCCTTCTTTCCACTGTCAAGGGTGCTCTTGATTATGTCGAGGGTGTTCCACGCTTTCGAGAACTTGCCGAGCACTGGCGACTTCTGGGAAAGCATATCTACACCGTGGAAGACCTCATATTACGATACTACAGCTCTTTTAAGGTGGTTCGCATCCCTAGCCGGCCACTTTACACGAAGATTGATGAGCAGATTGGCAAACTCCATGGCGTAATCAAGCAGAACTGCGATGAATCTTTCCGATCGAAACGACGTGCTCATATGCTTACCAACGCCGACGAGCTCAACACATACTTACAGAGCGGTTTTGACCACTTCACGACACACCTTCACATTCCCTTCAACTTTATGCAGGTTTCGCTCCTCCGAAATCCGATCCCAAACGATTTTGGCGGGCATATACTCCAGCTGTGCACCACAATCAGCTCTCAGCAGCCAAACCACCAGCCCGGGCGGGTGGCATGGATGTTTGAGAAAATGAGTGTAATGCTCGCGTCTTGCGTGCTGCTTGACTGCGCACGTTTCCGAAAGGGCCGGGTGGACGAGCTCTTCACTAACTATGAGAAGTTCTTCGACTATGCCATGGGGGAGTACCTAGAGCTGCATTATCAGTGTTCGTACGTCAGTGCCGATGGAAGACAGTGCCAGCTGGTGAAAGCTCGACATCAGCCGAAGGGACACCAGGACGAACAGGGTATCATTGCTGCTGGCGACTATCAAGCTGCGTTCGATTCGAGCTTTCTTCCGCGATGGAAAGGCCAGCTTCGCTCGGCTGTTGAGAGCCTGCACCGGGACTTCTCGTACGAGCTCGAACAGGCGTCGCAGGTTGAAGACACCAATGCCATACCGGAAGAGCGGATTGCACTGGACCTCCACATCGAATATCTGAACCATTTCTTCGAGGCGGTTGGACCCGCCGCGTCGATATGCAGTCACTCGACTTGCTTCTGCTGCCTGATGGACGTTCCCGAGCATCCGCTACCATGCGGCCATGTCCTTTGTACGGCATGCATCAAGGCGTACGGCAGGCAGCAAAAGTCCACGGTGTGGATGGCATGCTGTCCCTTACATCGCGAGGCGACGTCTTGGGCTCGACCTGCACCCATCAAGTTCAAGCCACTGGGAGCAGGTGTTCGTGTACTGGCTCTGGATGGAGGAGGTATTCGTGGTATCGTCCAACTGGAAGTCCTTCATGCAGTCGAGCAATGCCTGGGTGGACATGTTCCCGTACAGATGTTCTTCGACCTCATGGTTGGTACTGGCACAGGAGGGTTACTCGCCGTTGCTCTTTCGCAGAAAGATCGCACAGTGGATGGTTGCATCGACATGTTTACGGCCATGTGTGATCATGCCTTCACGCCTCGTCTCAAAGGCATACCAGTCATCAATCAACTTGTGCAAGCGTTCGGCAATGGGCGCAAATACAAGACGAAACCACTACATGCTGCGCTGAAGACCGCGTTCAGTGACGATCTGGATCTCTTCAGCGCTTCTGATCGGCTTCGTACGGGGGCGAGAGTTGCGATCACGGCATCCAGTGCGACAGGCCGGGAGTCGATCCTTCTTGCAAGCTATCGCCGAGCAGAGGATATCATCCCTGCTTATTCATTCGAACGCCCGCACGAACCAGAAATGGAGTTGAAGGTATGGGAGAGTGTTGCCGCCGCACTCGCTAATCCTCTATACTTCCGTCCGTTCACCTTCCACGGCAAGACATACCTGGACGGTGGTCTTCGCTGTATCAATCCCGCTTTCATCGCAGAAAGAGAAAGACGCCTCATCTGGCCAGATGTCGGCGACCCGGATCTCTTCCTTTCCTTAGGTACGGGTCAGAATCGCATCAGTATCCTCGAAAAATTGTCCGCTCGACCCAAAGAAAACTCCCCCTCCACGATGATCCCACGACCTGGCCAGACTGGCGAGGAAGCTCGCAGGGCGGCGAAGACTTGGCAACGAAAGACAAATGAGATTCTCGACGCCGAGCTTGCCTGGCAGGACTTCCGCTCATATGCGGTGAAGGATCGCTCTGAAGCCAAAGGAAGGCGGTTCGTTAGGTTCAATCCGGATCTTGACAAGGAGCCACCGGCAGGGGACAGCAAGAGCGATCTGGAGAACCTTCAGGTGGTCGTGCGAAAGCGGCTTCAAACGCCGCACCGACTTGCTGCTTTGAGAAACGTAGCGCAAAGGCTGGTATCGTCGTCCTTCTACCTGGACATGCAATCGAAAGCCACCGTAGAGAAAGGCGAGCAGGTCATCTCTGGTATCATTTCCTGCCGCTTCGAAGACAGGAGTGAAGAAATGCGCGGTCTTGGCAGGATCTTGGAGGACAGACGGGTGGAAGGCTTCGAACCGTTCTTCCTCATCAAGCCCAATATGGACAGCAACGAGAATTCAAGCCGACTTACCATCACAATGGACGTCATTCGTGGCATGACAGACGATGCTGTGTTCGGCCTGCCGAATGTGCACATACCTCTGAGGGATGAGACGAAGACCACCTCGATCTCGCTCTTTCTGTATTCCCACGACGGTCTTGAGCCTGACGGCTTCCCCATCAGCGGGTTCCCACGAGTGCTTCTGGGTGAAGCTGCCACCGCGAAGCCTCGCAGACCTCATGGCGTCCGCGCCAGCTCCGAACAACACGTTCGCAGCCCAGTGGGCAGTAGACATCTAAAGCACGATTCAGACTCGATCTCGCTTAACGGCCCTTCCAGAAGCATACACAGCGAAGAGTCGTGGCAAGAAACCCAGGCTAAGATATCTCCGTTCTACTCGGGCTCGGGACAACCCAAGATGTCTCTGGCTGACTTGATAGCCCAACATCAGACGACGGGTAGCAGCATTCGGAACAGAACGAACCGCTTTTGGACGTACATTGGCAACAACCATATGGCCTTGCATCCAGAGATGTACTCTGCAGACGAGCTGGCGAAATATTCAGCAAGCAACAGCGCCGCCAAGACGTTACCACCGGAGCTTGGGTCTCCTTCGCTAGAGACGGCCAGCAGCCAGACCTCGCCAATGCTAGCAGTAACCGAAGACATGTCATCGTTGACACTTGGAAAAGCATCTCCCAGTATGGCACAACGGACCGATATATCGGAGCTCGAGGCCGCCGACAAAGCCACGCGCGAAATGCAGTACCAACAGCAAGTGGCTGCCTACTACAGACCAACCGAGGACCATCCTATACAACGACCCGATTCGCAGTCACCCGAGCCGATCCCCAGCGCATGCGAGACCCTGTTCGAGGAGGAGGAGGACGCTGGTTCCTCGTACAGCGGTTACGAGGTTCGGCATGCCAAAGCCAGTCCGATGGTGCAGGTACGAAAATACCGCAATACCCTTGATTCTTTTGTGGACTATTATTACGATGCAGGGAGCTGAATGAGACATGAGGGACAACATATTGATTTGTTTTCTATAGATACCTCATCCATATGCCGTACGCGATGGAAGTTCTGAGACGAGTCCGCTCGAGGCGGTTGTTGAGACTGCTCTGCCTGATCCCAGGTGAGTTCCATATCGTTCGGCGTAGTCGTTCCCCCCCGCGTGGACTAGGCGCCTCGGACGGGCCTGGTGTGACCTTCGACAGTGACGAAAGCCGTCAAAGCTAACTTGTGGTTGTGTATCTAGCACAAAGTCTGCGCTCAATCGTTGGCTGTCACAGCACAAGTCGGCGACTGTTGAGAAGAGTCCTGATCGGAAGGGTCGTCTGACTGTCGTCCACGAGGGGGTCGTCGAACGATAGCAGACGGCGCTGCGACGTGAGTGGCGCTTTTAGACTCTTTCCTGCCATATGTTGTTCAAATGTACAGACCCATATCATGAGGATTGTACTTTTAGCATTAAGGCATTATCAAGGCGCGTGGGACCTCCGATCCCGTAATCCCATGTTCCGGAGCTTAGACTGTCTGTACACTATGTATGTTCAACCTTCGTGTCACCGTCGACGTGAACCTGCCATCGGCGCGGCTGGAGGTGTCCTCCCTCTGCTGTTGCGCCGCCGCGACCGCTTGCGATGACCTTTTCCTGAGTCCACACTACCTCTTCGATGCTTCAATTTTTTTGGGTCGTTGATAGGCCCACCGAATCTTGGATCTCGCATCGACGGGTCCCTATCGTCTGGAAAGCCGAAATCTACCAGACCCAAATAGTAGTCCAAGACCTCCGGGTACTTCAGACAGCACCTTCTCCAATCTTCATCGACGCCGCTTTGGTAGATGGACTGCGCCTGACTCATTTGCTGACGCAGGTTGTTCAGCTGCGGCGCTGTGAGCGGAGGGTTGCCGTATCTCTCGAACAGAGTGTAACATGGTAGGGTTTGAAGGTATCGCTCGTGCGCTTGGAATCGTGCGTACTTGAGTTGTTCGAATGTTTCTATGACTTGATTCCGCGCATGAACCAATGCCCAGTCTCTATGAAATCGAACTCTGTTAGTATGTCCACATCTAGTCCAATTGCGCTACTGACCGTATCGCTTGTAGTCCGGACCAACGTTTTAGTGCTTGCTCGATGGCACGTTCAAGGCTCTGGGCCTCATGTGGGCATTCACCATGCTGCGAAGATGCACCGCAGATTGCGCAAGAGGCCTCAACGTCCTTCAAAGTTGCCATACTGCTCAGATTCGCGGTGGTACCCACAATTAGCGGCCGTGTATTCTCAAGGACAAGCTGAGTCTTCCAATCGAGCCATCCGACTGCTGGGCTGCATTTCCGAAGTTCCAAGAGGTTGACGAGAGAAGTGAAGCAGAACATGACGAGATACACGTAGAAATGTACCTCCCTATCCCAATATTGACAGGACACCAACACGCTTTCGGCATCGTGCTGTCTCTACTGCGTACCTAGATCAGTTCCACACTGTACGTTCTCGTGTCACCATATGGTTCCTGTTCCCGCTCAACGGATATGTGGGTGGTTCTGGGGGAGCATAGCTCCACGCTCACAATTGGCTCGCTCTGCAGGCTTATGCAGCATGCGCTGTTCGTCAATCGAGCTTCATGCAGCTAAAGAAATATTCAGCACCGTGTGCCGAGGACACCTTTGATGAGATTAGTGGTACGAGTACGATTAATGGCAGATGAGATTGATCGATGTCTCGTGGCGAAAAGAAGTATTTCAGGTTAGCTGAGCCATGAGGAAGAAGGGAAAAAACAGAGGATTGCTTTTGTTTTTGCAGAGGGGATTTTCAGTCACTCACCTTCCTGTAAAATAGCAAGTTAATGTAGAAAGGAAAGACACCTTTTTTGTGGGTGAAATTCACATGAGCTTTTGGGCGGAGAAGTTCCATAATGTTGCCAATCCCGGGCCACGATTGACTGACTTCCAAGTCGTTGATCGTGCGGAATTGCGTGCCATCAGGCTGCCTCACAGCACTGATGACATGGTAGAGCTCGTCAGAGCCCGCGACAATGGCTTGTAGTCTGTAGAGCAATCGTTTACCATCCTTCGTATAGCCAATGTCAAGGTGCTCCACGAAGCGAGTACCGTCGTGGCCGTCGATACTTGTCTTTCCCTCGTGGGCCTCGATGCCCGTCTTTCCCTCGTGGTCCTTGATCGACTGAGGAAACTCGACGATAAGCATTTCTGGGGCCTCAGTGATCTCCTTCTCCACAGTGTACCTGCCGTGCTTCACGCTTCCTGGTCTGCTATGCTTTCTGATCATCGTTCTGGGTTCAATCATGCTGAGCTTGTTCCAGAACGGGGTACAGTCAGGCACAGACCGGACCCCTGTCCGGTAGTACTCATTGCGGAAGTAGTTCGCAAGTGACTCCTCCCACACGTACGGTGCAACGATAGCAGGCAATTGGAAATGGCCGGTTTCATCTCCGTTCTCGTGATGGAAGAACGACCGGCCACAGTCCTCGCAGATCCAGGTGACGTCCTGTTTGATATTGAAGAGGCTCTTCGTCGTACTCGGGCCTTCTACTGATTCCAACGGCTTGAAGAGTTTCAGAAGATATCCCAGGAACTTGGCAGGGTGACCTCCCTTATCCGAATTGAAAACTTTCGCCATGGGGTCGTCGTCAGGCACCGTTGCCTCGAGAACCCTGTGGAAGTCCTTAGCAGCAAGTTCCAGAGCGTCATCATCATCATATTCCTCCCAGTATACGCTTGTCAGATATTGCAGGGCACATGGGAGGCATTGCCATCGGCCAACTTCGCAATCTTGGTGGCGATCCTTACAGAACTGGTCGAACTCTGGAAAGCTGATCAAGCATTGAAGTACAGCATTACGGTAGCAATAGCCGTTGGTATAATTTGGAAGTCCTCGGCTGTATCTTTTGGTCTCGACTTCAGGATCCGATTGACCAGCTGGGGTTGTGTCAACAGGCTCAGAGATGTTTCGTTTCCTTTTCTGACCGGTAGTGTTCGCCATTTCCATTGTGACTTCCGAGAAATGGGAGTGATTAGAGTGAGTAAAGTGTGTATGAGTGTACACGAGAGCCAGCCTCGAAGTGCACTTTCGAACCGTATGGATGAATACTGCATGCGCGACGCCCAGCACCTGTCGCACACATGTACTATGCCCCATGGCTAGGAACAAAGGAGGACGTCCTGGTGTCGGACAATGTTATAATGCTCCCTTGTACCGAAAATAGTTCGTTCGGTCATTGTCTAGGCCACAAAGCCGTGCCGGGAACAAGGGCGACAATGGCTGGATTGTGTGACGAACGAAGCAACAGCAGTCCAGTTGTGGGTACGATGTGAAGGCATCGTACTGGGGAAGGAAAGCTAGAACCGTGGCATCGACAAAGAGATCTGTCAGCAGCCGGTACGAAGCCTGCAACGACATTCGACTTGTTGTTTCGCCTGGCTCGACCCTATTGCGAGACAATCATTCATCGCGGAAGAGTAAGGCTCCTAGTTCTCATTGACCGGAATCTCCGCTGCAGCATTGTTGTGGAGAGATCTGTATACTTCGAATTCCGTGACATGTGGGTGGCGGCGACACACCCGAGATATCACAATTGCAGTTCGTCCAACCAATCCCTCATCATCCATGAGGTGCTGAGGGTGTCATCCTCGAAGATTGCAGTGAAAGCATTCTGGAGGTCCTGCTGCGCCAATGGTTGAAAGTGGTCTGGCTCAGGCGTCAGATGACCACTGAACGCAAAGTCTGGATCACGCCGTCCACTAAGTCGACTTAAAGTATGGGCTGCGGCATGCGTGCTGCGTTCCACACGGCTTTGATGGTGTTCGCCAAGAATGTCGGCGATTTGGTCGTACTGCTGGAGTGAGTCAAAACCGTACGTTTCCAGAAGCTGTCGGCCAAGTTGATGTAACACAACATTAGGTTCCTGTTCACTCGCCGCGGTTGGGGTTGCAGAGGTGATCGGCTTCGACATCATTGCCTTTCGAATTGCTTTGACGCTTCTGAGGTTGTTCGCCGCAGCAGGACGGACTCGACCTAATGTATCAAGAACGCTTTCAACGGCATCAAGAGCCTCGTTTGCTTCGTCGCACAATGCTGGTACCTTCGTGCAAGATAGAAGAGGTATGGCTGTAACAAGCAGGTACCATGCAAATGCAGAGCTCAGGTATCGGGTCTGCTCTCTGAAATGTATTGCTTGGAACACCCGGAAGCCTAAGAACGCCGCTGTTGCAGAGCCGGCACTCGCTGAATCCAGTTGGTACACCGTCCGAGGTCGAAAGAGGATGGTGATTGCCATCAGGATCGGGACATGTAGCTGCGCGATGTCAAGACTGTACGACTGAGCCAACCCGCTGGCGCCATACAGCCGCAAGTGATCAGGCAGGGTTTCAAGGTATGTGCTGAGGCGCATGGCAATGCTTTGTTTGTCGTCCAGGCTAGCCTCACCCTTGCGTGTAATGCATTGACATAGATCTCCTAGAATTCGGGTTATTCCTGCGTATTGCACAAAGATGTCTGATCGTATATCTTGCTGAGGAGAGAAGTCTCCGACTGCTGGCAATGGGCCCGTACAGTCTTCCGGCTGGATGATGCGAGGACGGCCATGCGCAGAAGCTGTCAGGTTATCGCGTGCGACCATGGTCCACCATATACGGTTCCGCAGGCCTAGATTCGGTGAACCGGGTTTTGGTGCACGCTGGAGGCCCATCTGCTGCGCGAGTCCAACAGCGTATGTGTTCCAGAAGCGTGGAACATCAGTGGAGACATCTTTTGGTGCTGTGGGTGTGTACCACTGGACCAAGCACAACGCAGCCAGGATGTTCAAAGGATGGCGTTCATATCCGGAGAGTATCAGAGCTTTTGTTCGCTTCGAGTCATCAGCGATTGTAAGGTCTACGAAGATCGAGGGGCCAATATGGCCGCTTGCAGGAGTTTAACAAGACGTACCTGATATTGTCGGTCACAAAAAGCTTTGGTGCACACATCCGGCCGCATCAGTGCACCAACAAGGATCACAGCTTGTAGGAGCAGGAGGGAGCTGTCTGCTCCTTGTGATGCTCCCGTAAAGATTGAAAGATCTATGACAGGCATCCATGTGTAACACTTCTCCACGTAGGCTTCTACCAGACTCTGTCGAAGCGGTAGGTCTGGTAGATCGAAGGCACCATGCAGCTTCAGAGTCTTTATGTCTGTGGAAGAGACCTTGTCGTCAGGGACAGCTCGTTCAGGGTGAGCATGATCAATATCCTGGAAGTCGTTTCCAAGGATCGCAGATCGAGATATAAACGAGGCATTGCGGAATAGATCCTGGGCAGGGGACTCAGTTGGGTCAGAACTTCCTGGAGAGTGTCCGCCGCCACGTTCTCGCACAAATAGTGGGACCGAGACGCTGTTCGATCTTTTTACGGCTTTTGGTGGCTGTTTTGCCGTGCCTATGATGCTCGCCCTTCGTTTGGAAGGAGTGCTTGAGACGTCTGATGCTTCCGACCTCAGAATACAGGGTGCTTCAGTGAGCCCCGAACTGCTCTCATCGAGAGACGCCTTCCGCTTCCGAGTCCTCGGCTTACACTAAAAGCGGTCAGACTTTTGTTTAGCATGCTCATATATGCTTGAAGCCTTATAGCTATGGGCAACGTACCACTATGCTGTGGTCGGCACACTGTCGGCATGTTGACTTGTCGTCGTTCAGCAACTCACATTTGACCTTCCTGTAATGGAAATATTATCAGCCTTTCACCAAATACAGCGTGTGTTTTGCAGAAACGGGACACACCTAGCGTAGCACTGCTCGCAAGCAGTCGAGTTTGACTTCGACCATATTGTGGTTGGATCGTAGGCACGAAAGGTATTCAACATGTTGACATCGCGACTACACGGAAGATCAAATCCTCTGTAATGTTGATGGTCTGCAAGCCCGAGAGTCCGTTTGGAAGACCATCCGGGCCCTAACCAAATCGTTCAAAGTGCGGTCGTGGACGTGGACGTGGATTGCGGAGGTGAAAGAACTACAAGGCAAGTGCAATGTCTTGGCACGTGACCGTATCGTCCACTACCGGGGTTCAGATCCTTCACAATGACTCGGTTACAGCTACTGATTGTGCGATTAATACCTCTCCAGACTCGTACAGAAAGTGCACGAGATGGTACGGAGAAGATATATTAGCTGACGAGAGATCAAATGTTCCGTCTACCAATTGCGATCATCTCGTAGTCCTATACATGTAAGGTTCATTTGATCCCTATTTGATGAGAGACCAGCCATCGATCGATCGCTAGAGTCACAGTACTTCTGTACGTCTTTCACCTTGATTCTAGGCCACCTATCTCCATTGCCAGCTGAACGTGTTCGATTGTGTGATGATCGTCATTCAGTTCGGTGAGTCCATCCGATGCTCGGCTTCTTCACTCGTCGTGCTGGGAGTTCCATATTGTGGCTCACCCAGTGGCCGACCTCTAGCAGTCTGCGACAGCAGGCTTCAAAATTTGTCTCGTGGGTGTGCTTTTTCTATTGTCCGCGCTGCAGCAATGTCAGCACGTCCATGTACTAATTTTACTGGGCGCCCGACTTACAACCATGCTCCAAATCATCAATCATTTTGACGTCCAATTGCTCAGCGGCTCTGCACGCTCTTGCCCTTTTCCTTGAGACATAGCATCCCCGGCCGCGCATCGCGAAGTACAGCAGCATCGAGGAAATGTTGAGCACATCGACAGCTTTCAGGTCTGAATCGGACTCCGTCAAGGCTCGGTCAAGCTCTTTGAGCGAAAAGCTGCCACCTTGGCTCATGTACCGGCTTAAACACTCCATAAATGATTGGAGGGAGCTGCAGTCGGAGCATAGTCGCGTGATCCGAGGATCAAGGGGTTCGGATGGTGGCATAGCATCGCATGGTGGGGAGATAGAGGGATCGTCTTTCAGTCCTGGAATGCCGTGACGGGTGATCGCTACGATCGAGAGCGTGACAATCAGTGTGAACCAGGATATGATGAAGGCTCCTGCAATTATCGAACAGTGCGGTGTACGTCGACGTCCGCGGGAGTTGACTTCCTAGGGATCATCGCGGAGGAAGAAATGTTTCAAGGCGGCCAGGCTGAGACCGAACAACGATATGGGAACCACGAGGTGGTAGAACTATAAAGAGCTTGATGAGGTGGCCATCCTCGTACGGTGCAGGAGAAGGTTGGCTTGGAACTTGCCAGCAGTGGAGTCCAGTTGGTGCAGTGCGGATCCGGGACGTTGCAATCGGCGTAAGCAGGTCATTGTAAGATTGCCGAAGATTCGCGATCAGTGTAGAGCAGTCCGTGAACAGTGCGACAGGATAGATAGAATGTGATCTTTATATAGGCGAGCTGTGTGCACTGCAGATTACCAGAGATCACCGCTCAGCTTGCTTCGCACAGGCAGCAGTTACTTGTGATACTCTGAACGAAAATGTGTTAGGTCGATAGGTAAGCTTCTAGAGTGCGAAGGAGAAAGCAGAAAGGGGCAGAAATCAGACACGACTCAGTTGCCACGTGATCGAGGCGCAGCCGTGATGGGCACTGAAGCTTCCAACCAACCTCATACTTGTTTGTGTGCTTAAGAGACATTGCTGGCCTTTGCGGTATAGCGGAGGTAAAATGGAGTGGGAGGTGGACGATCCTGGTTCTTGAATTTGACCCGAGTCACCATCCTGTTATTGTGTCAGGGCGTCCAGTACCCGCGCTGGCTCGGATGCTCACTTGTCAAAAAGCATTTGAATTCCCGAAGTCTTGATTCGTTCGTAGAAGTCTCTACGTGTCGGGCGCCGTTCAAGTTCTTCGCATACGCAACGTATGCGCAACGCATGCGGACATGAGCTAGCGGCTGTGGTATATCAGCCAATAATGGTCCAGTATACCTGCATGACTGGAATGATCGTGAAGTATACACGAAGTCCTGTGGTAGATAGGCGGCATCCCTTGTGCTAGCAACGAGTCACAGTCGAGACGATGGACAGTGGGCGAGCCTCGACTATGGCAGAACTCCTGGGTAAGCCAGGTTATAGGTATCTTCCGTTTGAAGAGGCCAGTATGATCCTACTGGCTCGCACTCGGGTGTTCTGGCTCTCCCTAGGACGTGAGAAAAGCAAGTGTCCATGGTGTCGAGATGTGCTAACCAGTGCACTGTGTTCAACCCACGAGAACAATAGGACTGCGTGACTTCTCGAGGGAACCGTGGAATCGTGCAGCAGTCTCCCGTCTCATGCTGTTGAGTCCGGCATTGGAGCCGGTAACGCCTTGCTTGCGCGCGTCCAGTCTTATATGGTCTTGAAGTAATATCACAATCACTCCGCCGATGCCTGCCAGATGTCCATTCTGCGTACAGTACTGTACCGCCATCCATCGAATATGGTGTCAAGAGTATAGGTAAGATTGGGTGGCGCGGTTGCCGGGACAGAAGCGCCGCCGACCTGCCATCCTTAGCTCGATGCACATCATTCGAGGCCAACTTTCATCATCTTCCCCTCCACGAGCTCTATCTCAGAGTTATTGACTTCTGTTCATACGAGTGTATTTGTCCGTATATTCGTTGATTGCTGTTTCATACACTGTACGTGGAATCGCATTCGTGTCGAAGCGCGTTACTGATGAATACAGATCCTTAATAGACCTTCTACCCTCGAGTCGTTCATCTGTGTACCAGGGAACATCGAAACAGCTCTACAACTAGCCGCAACACCATCAAAACTATACACGATGCGCACATCACCCCTTCTCCTCGCGCTGCCAGCGCTTTCAGCGGCGCAATTCGAACAGATCCCATTTTATGACCAGGTCAAGGGCTTCTTTGCCCAGGCCAGCAACACCATCTCCTCCGCAATGCCATCAGCACCATCGTCCCCCTCGATCCCCAACCCAGTCGCAGCTGGCGCGGCGAAGATCGCAGCAGCAAGAGTCCAGCGTCTGACGGTTGAGAACTACAACGACATCTTGAAGCCCGGCGCAGCGACTGCCAGCCCAGGCATCGAAGAATGGATGATCTTCGTGACCGGCGGCAACAAGACCTGCTTCGGCAAGTGCGAAAGAGCCGAGACGGCATGGAACGAGTCTGTCGCTCTTCTCAGCGCGTCCACCAGCCCACCCAATCTTGCGATGCTCAGTTGCGAGCAGGAGCCGGTTCTGTGCAACGCTTGGGCGGTAGGCCCACCGACGGTTCTGCACTTCCTCCTCCCACAGCCGCTCGCCGATCAGTCAACGCCTGCGACGACTTGCCGTTCGTTCGGCTTGAACCGCACTACTATCACCGCGCCGGAGATTGCTGGAATCCATCTGCAAGAGAAGTACTTGGAGAAGACTCCGTATGAAGGATTCTTTCATCCGTTTGATGGTCCATTGGCGAGGTACGGACTCAGCATCCCAGTCGGCTATGCGATCTGGGGATTCAGCTTGGTGCCGTCGTGGGCTTTCATGATCGCAGTGAGCTTCATCAGCAGGAGCTTGATGTAAGTGCTCAATGAGGACGAGTCTCGTAAGCAAGATTACTGACTAGCAGCAGGAGCCGGAGAATGGGAGGAGGTGCCCCAGCCGGTGGTGCTGCTCCAGCGGGCGGTGCTGCACCTGCCCCAGCAGCAGCGACATAGAATGGGTTATCTCCAGCTCACAGAGTATTCGAGGCGGTATCGGGGATAGAGGAAGAGTGTTAAGTCTTGTCATATGCGCGATTTTGGATACCCGACTGTTCGATCAGAGATCTTCGAAACTGAGATAGATACGAGGAAGGCAATCTTGGACAATGCCAGTCTCTCATCTTTGTGCCACCGGCGAGTTCATATTCTCATGTTCTGGTAAGCAACGTCTATCGCGCACTCTATGGGGACAAGCATCGTTCCCTTGTACGCGAGCACCTCCGTTGGCCGAGTCATGGACAGCACATCCAGCGAAGAAAGATATCGACCTCGGAGGGACGGTTGCAGATCCGGCGCGATGTGAGGGTGTCAACAACGTACCTGTCTTAAGTATATCGATTTTCTTGGCACTCCGCACCCACCCCTGATTTCTCATCAGCCTATTCTCCAACTCGACTTCACCCCATCCTGCCTCCACCCTGCTCATATATATTCTATGCACTCCGCTCTTCTTGGCATTCTGGTAGCGCCACCGCATCCCTGCCTCTGATTCGCATTGCAGTGTGTCAACACACACTAGCCACCTTCCAAGAGTACATAGGAGCAAGAGTACCCTTGCCCAAGCCTTACTACAACCTCTGCATTCGAGCGCTAACACGGAACAATATAACAGGACCATCTGCGGAGCGACCTGGAGACATTCTCCGCGACCATGTGAGGACGGAGTGTGGACTGCATCTGGTAACAAGGACTTCCTAGTCCCATATCGTCGCTGTGTGACTTTGTTGTTTCAACTACTATGATCGTAGCGAACCTAATGACCTGGCATCGCTTGAATCAGGCTGAACGATGCCTTGGATGCTGTCCTCTGAAAACAGTCGTTGGTATAAAGGCGAGTGTGTGTTCCACCTCCATCTCTCAAGATCAAGAAGTATCGAAAACACTACTCAGACACCACTCATTTCTTGCCACTCATTGATCCCACTCGTTGATCGAGCCCCTCACTCATCATGCATACCCCATCCCTCCTCCACGCGCTGGCCATGGTCAGTTGCGCCTTCGCCGCTCCTCTGGAAGAGCGCCAGTCCAGCTGCCTCAACGCCGCCTTCGTGGCCAAAGGCAAGAAGTACTTCGGCAACATCGCCGACCCAGGCACCCTCTCCCAAGGAAACACTCAGAACATCCTCAAGAACGACTTTGGCCAGATCACGCCGGAGAACAGTATGAAATGGGATGCCACGGAGCCCAACCAGACCAGTTCAGTTACGGCAACGCAGATCAGACCGCCAGCTTCGCCACGAGCAACGGCAAGCTCTTGCGGTGCCATGCACTGGTGTGGCATAGCCAGCTGCCTAGCTGGGGGTCAAATATCCGTAATAGCAATACTCTCACGTCCGTGCTTCAAAACCATATTGCCAACGTGGCTGGGCACTTCAAGGGGAAGTGTTACGCGTGGGATGTAATCAATGAAATGCAAGCTGATCACCCCATCGTCGGTTTCAAACACTTGCTGACCCTTCTAACCATGCTTCAGGTTCAATGGTTAGTTATTTGAGCCCTTCGGACTCCCATTTCACCCATACTGACCACACATTTTCAGAGGACGGCAGTTTCCGCTCCAGCGTCTTCTCCAACGTCCTCGGCGAGGACTTCGTCCGCATCGCCTTCGAGGCCGCCCGGAAAGCCGATCCCAATGCCAAGCTGTACATTAACGACTACAACCTCGACTCTGCCAGCTACGCGAAGACCCAAGGTCTCGCCAACAAAGTCAAGCAGTGGATCTCCCAAGGCATCCCCATCGACGGCATCGGCTCGCAATCCCACTTGAGCGCTGGCGGTGCCGGTGGTACGCAAGGTGCGCTTGAGCTCCTTGCCAGCGCTGGGATTAGCGAGGTTGCGATCACGGAGCTGGATATCCAGTATGCGAACCCGCAGGACTACACGACTGTGGTGCAGGCTTGCTTGAATGTGGCAAAGTGCGTTGGGATTACTGAGTGGGGAGTTACGGACTCACAATCGTGGCGTTCAGGGCAGTCGGCAACGTTGTTCGATGGGAATTACAACCCGAAGCAGGCGTATAACTCGATTTTGAGTCTGCTTAATGGGTCGTAGGTAGCCAGAGCATGAGTACGATGGAGGAGGGTGCAACGGGGCCTGAATAGTGATCAGATTGTGGGACTAGGACTTCTGTTAGCAAAGGTAAAGTGCTGCAATTTACGTGCACCGTAACGCCTCGCTAAGATTCAATGCCTGTCTCGCCTACTTCTCAAGCTGCTTGCATCCGTGGTCCCGCAACATCCAGCCCTTCCAGCCCTTGCATCGGATCCATAGGCTTGTCGTCGCCGTCTTCTGCAGCAGCACCGTCGTCCTCTGCCATATTGTACTTGCTAGCGTATCCTTCCTGCGAGCATCTTAGTTGAAAATTGGAGTCGATCAGAGCACGAATACATACCTGCTCCCAGACAGCCGTCCGACTTCCTAGACCCTCGCTGGCATCCTTCTGTGGTTTGGCCTGGTTGCATTTGATAACTCTGCCGTAGAGCTCCGCTTGGTCCATATTGTCGATGGCTTCGCGAGCATCCTCTGCCAGCGAAAACTCCACGTAGCCGAAACCTCTGTGTGGCTCTTTGTTTGATGCTCTGCCTATTGGTTAGCCGCGATGTCGACATTCGTAAATTCTCCAACGTACAATTCAGGCTTGGGCAATGAGACGTCCACGATTTCTCCGAAAGGTATGAATGCATCGTGGAGAGTCTGGGAGTTCACTTCGTTGGACAGGCCGCCGACGAAGACTGTCGCCTTCTGGCGTGATTGATCCGACATGCTGGTGTAGTTGAAGATTCAGTAAAAACTTCTTCAACGAAGAACGGGAGAAGGAAATCTACGATCACGTGCCATCAAGCGGAGGAAGGAGCGAGCGCCAAGCGTGTTGGACCCTTCTTGTTTTGTGAAACTCGAGAGTTGTTCAAGAAATTGGACACATATGCCTTCCCAACGACTACCTGGCCGTAAATCGCATTGATGTGCACATCTGGACTGACCATTTCCTTTCCTTGACACTCCTTTCCTGTCCTGATCAGTGCTCAACAACAAGTTCGCCGCATCCTTCTTGCCCGTCTCACAGCAATCACAATGGTGGGATTACGGACATTGGAGCGCACCGCTGTCTTCGCATGGTCGAAGGGCAGCGGCACGCCCTTACTGGCCACTGGTACCAAAGTCGGAGCAGTCAACGACGACTTTTCGAGCGAGATTGTTCTCGAGCTATGGGACCTCGAACTTCAGAAGCAAGAGCGGGATGCAGAGCCGAAGCGATTATGCTCGATTACTGTCGACTCGGGGTTCAATAATCTCGCCTGGAGCGAGCCGGACGACGATCACCCCATGGGTGTTCTTGCGGGCGCCCTCGAGAACGGGTCCGTCGACCTGTGGGACGTCGACAAGGCGCAGAGCGGCAGCGACGATGCCTTCATATCGCGGACCACCAAGCACTCTGGACCCGCAAAAGCGTTGCAATGGAACCCATACCGGCAGAACCTGCTTGCTTCCGTGGGCTCGAAAGGCGAGATATTCATCTACGACATAAACAACATAGCCAACCCCTTCAGATTAGGAGCGACAGCTGCGAGGGCAGACGATATTGACTGCTTGGATTGGAACAAATCAGAGAAGACGGCACATATCTTGGCGACAGGGAGTAGTGGAGGCTCAGTCACGGTGTGGGATGTGAAGCAAAAGAAGGACGTATTGACTCTGAGCAACCAAGGCAGGAAAGCGGTGAGCGCAGTGGCCTGGGACCCAGAACAGAGCACAACACTGGCGACTGCCACATCGAACGACCAGGAACCACTGATCTTGATTTGGAGTCTGAGGAACAGCAGCGCGCCAGAGCGGACGCTGAAGGGACATGAATTGGGTGTGCTTGGCTTGTCGTGGTGCTTGCAGGATTCGGATCTGCTTCTGTCGTGCGGGAAGGACAACAAGACGATATGCTGGAACTCGAAGACAAGCGAGAAGCTGGGGGAATTTGCAGCAGGCTCGAATTGGGCTTTCCAAACCAGGTGGAACCCGCACAATCCCAGCCTGATCGCGAGTGCTTCTTTCGATGGCAAGATCCTCATCACATCGACTCAAAGCGCAAATGCGAAGAAGGATGACCAGGCGCAGGCGAACCAGGCGCTCGACGGCGAGGACTTCTTTGCGAAAGCACAAACACAACCTCAGAGTGTGACGTTCACCCTTGCAAACGCGCCTAAGTGGACGGCCAGGCCCTCCAGTATATCGTTCGGCTTTGGCGGCAAGCTTGTGAGAGTGAGCACAGATGCAGCATCGAGACGAAGCAAAGTGGCGATCGAATCATTTGTCGTAGATACATCGATCGGTGATGCTGCCGAGAAGTTCGAGGAGAAATTGAGAGGAGCCGAGATGGACGATATATGCGCCAGCAAAATTCACGACGCAACGACTGAAGAGGAGAAAGCGGATTGGCAGGTCATTGAGACCTTGAATGCCGGGAAGTCGAGGCAGAAGCTTCGGAAGTATCTTGGTTTCGAAGACGATGACCTTGCTAAAGCGACGGAGAAATTGAGCATCAACGGCGATAAGGATTCGAAACCCGAGGCTGATGGCGATGACTTCTTCGGCAACGGCGACGAAAACGAGAACTTCTTGGCAAATCTCGCAGCTACGAAGGGAGCGAAAACGAACAACCCGTTTACTTTACTCTCAGGATCTGAATCCGATGCGGATAAGGATATCACACGTGCTCTTATGCTTGGCCAATTCGAGAGCGCTCTTGACGTATGCCTTCGGGAGGACCGTATATCGGACGCCTTCATGATTGCTGTGTGTGGCGGGCAGAAGTGCATTGACAAAGTCCAGAGTGCTTATCTTAGAAAGCAAGCCAAAGGACCGAGCTATCTGCGCTTGCTCGCGAGTATCGTAGGCAAAAATCTGTGGGATGTGGTGCACAACACCGACTTGCAGAACTGGAAGGAGGTTATGGCTGCATTATGCACATACGCAGACGAAACGGAGTTCTCTGACCTCTGCGAGGCACTCGGAGACCGGCTTGAGGAGGCCTATCAGGATGGCGAGGGCGACAAGAGCCAGCGGAGGGACGCAACCTTCTGTTATCTGGCTGGCTCGAAACTTGAGAAGGTCGTCACGAATTGGGTTCAGGAGCTATCAGAGCAGGAGCAGGCTGCGCTGGTCGCCGAGGATGCAGAGAGCGATTTCTCGGTCCACGCGAAATGCTTGCAGGGCTTTGTGGAGAAGGTGTCCGTGTTTCGCAAAGTCTCGAACTTCAAGGATCCTGACATGCAAGCTTCAGAGAGCTGGAGGCTGGCTGAGCTGTACCGGCTGTACGGTGAATATGCCGACATACTCGCGTCCTCTGGCCAATTGACAGTGGCAGAGTCCTATCTCAGTCTGCTCCCGAGCAAGTACGAAGGTGCTGAGGCCGCCCAAACGCGAGTCAAACAGGCCACTCGAAAGGCTGCTCCGGCTGCGGCTCAGTCGAAACAAGCAGCTGGTGCACAGAGGTCGGGTGGACGAGTTCAGCCGCCCATGCCACCTTCCATACAAGCGCAACAGCCTCTTGTCAACTCGGCAAGAAACTCAACGCCAGGTCCCTATGCTCCGCCAAACGCAAATATCATTCCTCCGGGACCAACGCCCTATAACCAGACTCCGGCACAAAACACGCCAGGCCCTTACGCACCATCATCCAATACATATGCTCCTACAGGCTACCAACCGCCCCAGGCCCCGAACTCATACGCACCGCCAGGTGGGATGTATACTGGACGTCCGCCGCAGCAACAGGCGCCATTGCCACCGCCGCCACGAGGAAGCACTTCGTCTCCTTCTGTGGGGCCACCTCCGCCAGCCGCAAAGAACATGACCAACTGGAACGACATGCCTGATAATTTCTTTAAGGAAAAGACGAACTCACGACGGGGCACACCAGCTCCGCAGCAAGTCTCCTCACCTTTCCCAAATCAATCTGGGCACATCGGGTCGCCTCCACCTCCAGGTCCACCTCTCTACGGCCAGCAACAACACACTACATCGCCACTACCGCCTCCACCAAGAGCAGGCGAAGCGCCTCCTAGACTTACGTCTCCTCCAAGTATTGGCGCCCCACCGCAGCAAGGCCGTCCGTCGTCGTCGGCAGCTAACGCATACGCGCCGCCTCAGAGCTTCCAACCTCAACCACCTATTGGCACTACCTTGCCTACTCCAGCCCCACCACCTATACATCGAGGCGCGTCCCCCTACCAGCCACCACCTTCCACTTCTTCAGCTGCTCCATCGAGTCGATATGCGCCAGCGCCGGGTAGCCAGGCTTCCATGACGCCCGGTGCACCACCAGCGCAGCGGCAAGTCGCGCCAAATCCGTATGGAGTGCAACATCAGCCACCGCAGGGACCTTATGCACCACAACAGCCCCCTCAGGTTCAGCCTGGCCAGTATGCTCAGCCAAACCAATACAGTCAATCAGGACCACCACCTCCGCCGCCAAAAGCTGGTGGTCCTCCTCCACAAGGACCGCCTCGAGGCCAATTCACGTCACCACCAACTGGACCTCCACCTTCTGGACCACCTCGTGCCGCTGTCGCCACTCCACCATCGCAACAGACACCACTTCTGCAACAGACGGAGTCGGGAAATCCGGCCTCACCACCTTCTGCATCGTCAAAAGCGAAGCACCCTCGTGGTGATCGGTCACATATATCTTCCTCAGCACAGCCAATTTTCGACCTACTGACGCCAGAAATCGCGCGGATCAAGTCCGTAGCGCCGCAGCAGTACAAACCGCAAGTTGATGACATGGAGAAGCGTCTCAATATCCTGTTCGACCACTTGAACAACGAGGATCTGCTTAGCGAGGGCACTGTTCAGGAGATGGTCGGGATCAGCCAGGCTATCTCTAGTAAAGACTGGGAGCGAGCGTCGAGTTTGTTTGGTGAGATGCAGTCCGCGAAGCTG
>JAABUW010003339.1_pt1 | contig 23035 bp, 20 predicted proteins | sample 5560081 | NCBI WGS metagenome assembly JAABUW01 (sample SAMN10711882, study PRJNA513363) | rock metagenome | isolation source: Antarctica rocks | place: Antarctica: Victoria Land, Knobhead sud
GGCGGAGTCAGAACCATTGGAGGCATGCCGCCACCTTGGCGAAACCACCGCGACCCGACCGGCGTCGACACGCCCACAACGGTGGCGGCGTCCTCGCTGGAGAGACCGCGCGCGCCCGCTACCTCGCGGTCTACGGGCTCTCCTGGGGGATCGCCGCGGTCATCGCACCCGTCCTCGGGACGCAGCTGCTGTCAGCGGGAGGTCCGGTCGCCCTCTGGTCCACCCTCGCGGGATCGGCCCTCGTCCTCGCCGCCGTCCAACCCGGCCTGGCCCGACGGGTTGCGAAGTGAGGCAGGCGGCTCCTGGTTCAGGTGCCCCTCCTCCCCTCGTTGCGTCCGGGTGGAGCGGCGTCAGGTGTCGTCGCGACCCGGACGCAAGGAAGCCGCCAGCCGTTGCGTCCGGGTGGAGCGGCGTCCGGTGTCGTCGCGACCCGGACGCAAGGAAGCGCTCCACCGCAAGACCGAGATCAGGGACCCCTGACGAGCTCGGGGGTCCCTGATCGCTGCGGAGGCGGCGAGATTTGAACTCGCGAGGGGTGTTATCCCCAACCCGCTTAGCAGGCGGGCGCACTAGGCCACTATGCGACGCCTCCAGCACCTGGCACACGCGGTGACGAGGAGCCTGCACAGGCTACCGGGGGGCGCGGAGTTGGCCAAAACCACGCCGGACGGCGAACCTTTCGGGCCGCCCGATCGTCATCTGCATGAGGGGAGTTCCACGACCGGGCCGATATGCTCCGAGCGCTCGATGCAGTGATCAGACGAAAGGCGTCCATGTCCGGGGAGGATCGACGCGCCCGGCCCGTGGGCAACCGGACTCGGCAACGCCGCGACGTGCGCAGCGACAGCCGCCGCTCGCTCGGTCTCACCGCGCTGGCGATCATCCCCGGGGCAGGTCTGACCCGCACTCGCTACCGCCGGTTCGGCTGGGTGCTGCTCTCGCTCTTCGCGCTCGGTCTCATCGCGCTGGCCCTGCTCGCCGTCGCTCACGGCGCTTTGAGCACCGCCTTGTCCCTCGCCGTGAGCCCCGACCTGCTCCTCACCGTGGCGGGGCTGTCGGTCGTCGGCGGCCTCATCTGGATCTTCTCGATCATCCTGACGCACCGCGGCTCCGAGCCCCCGAGTGCTGACCGGGCCTCGCGCCTAGTCCTGCGCTCGTTCACCGCCCTGGTCTGTCTCCTCGTCGCGGCCCCCACGGTGCAGGTGATCCGCTACGCGGCAATTCAGCGCGGTGTCGTCGGCACCGTGTTCGCCGGCAGCAGCACTCCCAAGGTCGGCAGCACGGCTGCCCCGAACAAGACGGCCGCTGACCCGTGGAAGGGGATCGCCCGGGTCAACATGCTGCTCATCGGCTCCGACGCGGGCAGTGACCGCACTGGGACGCGCACCGACTCGATGATCGTCGCCAGCATGAACCCGCAGAGCGGCGACACCGTGCTCATCAGCATCCCCCGGAACCTCGAGCGCGTTCCCTTCCCCGTGTCCGACCCGCTGTACGCGCTCTACCCGCAAGGCTTCTACTGCCCACAGGTCGGCGCAGGCCGCGAGTGCCTCATCAACGCCGTGTGGAAGACGGCGGAGGACAACAGGGCGCTGTTCAAGAACGACAAGAACCCCGGACTCACCGCGATCCGCGACGTCATCCAGGAGATCACCGGCCTCAAGATGGACTACTCCACGGTCATCGACCTGGACGGCTTCTCGAAACTCGTCGACGCCATGGGCGGCGTCATGGTCGACGTCAAGGAGCGGCTGCCGATCGGTGGCGAGGTGGACGCGAGCGGGAGGCTGCGCGGCGAGACCGGCTGGGTCGAGAAGGGCTACCAGCGACTCGACGGCTACCACGCACTCTGGTACGCCCGATCGCGCGTCCTCTCCGACGACTTCTCGCGGATGCGGCGCCAGCGTTGCCTCATCGGCAGCATCCTCGACCAGGTCAACCCGGTGGTGATGCTCGGCAAGTACCCCGCCCTCGCGCAGGTCGCGCAGGAGAACATCACGACGGACCTGGCGGCCACCGAGCTGTCCGCCTGGGTCAACCTCGTCCAGCGGATCCAGAAGGGCACCCTCTCGTCCCTGACCTTCACGGCCGACAACATCAACACGACCCGGCCCGACTTCGCCAAGATCCGTCAGCTGGTGCAGGACGCGGTCGCGGCTCCCCCGCCGACGAGCAGCGCGACCACGACGGGACCGACGGCCACGCCCTCGACCATCCCACCGCTACCAGGCTCGACCACCTCGACCACCCGCCCACCAGACGGTGAAGCGCCGGTCGACGTCCGACAGGCCTGCTGAGACTCGGTATCGCGCCGGGCCGCCTGCTGGCGGCTGCTGTCGAGCCGCGCCCTTCCGGGAGCCGATGCAGTGACCTGCGCGGCTTGGCGTGAGTCCTCCTCCGGCCTTCGGTATGCCGGCAGGCCAGCCTCCGAAGCGATAGGTCGCCTCAGGCGTGGTGCACCCCTCGAACGGCGAGGGTCGGGGCCCGGTCGCCACGGATCGTGGCGACCATGTCGACCAGCCGACGGGTCGCCCGCACGTCGTGGGCCCGGAAGACGGTGGCACCGAGCCACGCCGCGACGGCCGTGGCTGCGAGACTTCCCTCGAGCCGTTCCTCCACCTGGAGCCCGAGGCTCTCACCGACGAAGTCCTTGCGCGACAGGGCCTGCAACACCGGGTGACCCAGGGCGACGATGTCCCCCGTGTGACGCAGAACCTCGAGCGAGTGCGCGGTGGTCTTGCCGAAGTCGAGGGTCGGGTCGACGAGGACCCGCTCAGACGGCACCCCAGCGGCGCATGCGGTCGCGGCCCCCATGCGAAGCGTCCGCAGGACGTCGCGCACGACGTCGAACCGGTCCGGACCGTAGGTGGCGCCGACCGGGTCGGTGCGTGGTGGCAGACCTCCGGTGTGGGACACGACGACCCCGGCGCCGATCTCGGCCGCGACGAGGACAAGCTCGCGGTCGTGTCCGGCCCACGTGTCGTTCACGAGGTCGAGTCCGACAGCGCCGGCGGCCCTCGCCACCTGCGACCGCCACGTGTCGAGGCTCAGGACGAGGGCGGGGTAGCTGCTCCGGGCGTGCTCCAGGAAGGGCAGGACGCGGTCGATCTCCTGCTCCACTGACACGAGCGCGCCCACCTGTCCGGCGCGCACTCCGCCCACGTCGACGATGTCGGCGCCCTGGTCCACCGCGTCATCGAGGGCGGCCTTCGCCGAGTCGAGGTCCGCGTGCCGGTTGCCGGAGAAGAACGAGTCCGTGGTCCGGTTGATGATTGCCATCACCGCCGGGTGTCCCGCATCGAAGGTCCGTCCGCGCAGGACGAGCGGGGCCGGGGTCGCGAGGTCGATCGGGGAGACGGTCTCGGTCACCCGCCCATGTTGCCACCCGAGGGTCGCGACGGTCCGGAGCCGCCGCCCCTCGAAGCGCCTTGACTCACCTCAGACGCCGCTCGCCCAGGGAACCGTCCCGCGTCAGCCCCAGAGGTGACACGGCCACAGGTGCGGAGGGCGTGGGATTCGAACCCACGATGGGCGCAAACCCATAGCGGTTTTCAAGACCGCCGCACTCGGCCACTATGCGAGCCCTCCTGGACCGGAAGCCGGCCCGGTCAGATCCTCGCAAGAGCGAGGGCTGACACCCGACAGAAGTGTCGCACGCGATGGCTCAGCCCTCCTCCGCAACCTTCTTCAGCCCGTCGAGCACCTGCTCCCACATCGCCTGCGAGTGCTGGGCCTCCTCCTCACTCCCGTTGTTGTCCTGGGACAGGGACATCCGGGTTCTCGGGCCGTCGGCCTCGAGGAGATAGGTCAGCGTGTGGTAGTTCTCCGGCAGGTCCTCGGCGCCCCCGAGCGGGCTGTAATGGGTGAGCTCCAGTTTTCGCTCCGGCTCGATGGCGAGGACCTCGCCCCTGTCCTCGTAGGGCTTCCCCTCATACTCGCCCTTCCACCGGATCGAGCTGCCCACCTGCCAGTCCGTCTCGACGTGGCTCCCGAACATGTACCTGGCGATGAGCTCGGGCTCGGTGAGGGCCCTCCACACCGCTTCCACGGAGGCATCGATCTCCGTCTCGGCGGTGGCTACGTGTGCGGTCATGGTGTCGTCCTCCCGTGTCGCGTTCAGCGCACGAGTTTACTCCGGTCCACGGCCAGTGGAGAATGCGCCGAGCGTCGGCCTTGGCGCAAGACGGCATTTCAGCATGACGGCAGGCAGAAAGGTGCGGCGCGGCCGGTCGTCCGTCAACCCCCATCGGCCGACTCGGCGCGCCGCACCCTGTCCGGTGACGTCGCGAGGAGCACCGGCGTGGATGTCCGACGCCCCCGATGCGCCAGACACCCATGAGGAGTGCGGGCCAGGTGCCCCGATACATCTTCGGAGCTGCGGACTCGGTGCACCCCGGCGGTATCAGCGCGTCCGGTCAAAACCTCTCTCAGGGTGACCGCCGAGTTCGACGCTCGGAAGGGTCGAGCCGCCTGACGAAGAGAGCCGAGAACGTGGCCTGCCGCACGAGCCCCAGGGACTCGCGGCCTTCCCAGCACCTGAACCGGTTCACCGTCCCCATCCCCGACCAGGTGCTGAGCCGCTACAGCGGCCGGGTCCTCGACCCGGACGAGCCGTCACGGTCCGCGGCCGACCCGTCAACCCCACGGCATACATCGCGAACGAGCTCCTCGTCCAGGGTCCGACGTCCGCAATGGAGGCGCTCGTCGAAGACCGCGAAGCCGACAGGGCCACGACATCGGGACCCGCTCGCCGGCGCCGAAGGACTACACCGACGCCTTGGGCGAGGCGGCCCTCGCCGAGCTCGCAGCGAAGATGTGGTCACGAGGTTCACGCTGGCGCCAGATGCCCGGTCCGGCGCCGGCCCCGACGCCTGGACCGTGCTGCAGAAGTACCGGTACTCGTCGGGGAGGAGCCTCAGGACTTCGCCGTCGGTCTCAATTACCTGGTGACCCTGACCGGCGGCCTGAGGGTGACGGGATCTTCCTACTTCGAGGGGCCCGCTCTCGCGGGGGCTCCGTACTTCGACGGGCCCGGCATGGGCGGCAACCCCTGCTTTGCGGGTCCGAGCGCCTTCACGAGCACGCTGGGAGGGCGGTCACCGCTTACCTGGCTGGGCAGGATGCCTCTGGGGTCCCCTGTACGCCTACGACATCCCTCAGGATTCGCCGATCGCCGGACACGTCGTGCTGTCGGCCTGCGAGCTCGGACTCACATCGACGCGCCCGGGAGACGAGGCGCTCGGCCTGACTGCAGCCTTCCTGAGCATGGGAGCACGTTCGGTGGTCAGCTCGGTCTCCCGGGTCGACGCCGCCAGGCCCGCGCGACGATGTACCGCTATCACAAGCTCCTGGCGACGGGCATGGACTCGGCGAGCGCGCTCGGACTTCAGATCCAGATGGCCGGGATCTCGTCGAGCAGCTCCTCCGGCGTCAGACCGGGGACCGGTTGGCGGATCTGCGCGGGGATGCCTACCGCCACTGATCCGGGCGGAACATTCCTGGTGACAACGGAGTTCGCGCCGATCTGTGCATCGTCCCCGACGGTGATGTCACCGAGCACCCGCGCGCCAGCACCGATGGTCACCCGGTCGCCGACGGTCGGGTGGCGCTTGACCCGCTTCAGCGAGCGACCGCCGAGAGTGACGTCGTGGTACATCATGACGTCGTCACCGACGACCGCGGTCTCGCCGATGACGACCCCCATGCCGTGGTCGATGAAGAACCGCTGACCGATGACCGCCCCGGGGTGGATCTCAACTCCGGTAAGTGCCCGCACGAGCTGGGAGAGCAGCCGGGCGGGCAGCCGGTATGCCGGGTTGAGCCACAGCCGGTGGGCCAGACGGTGCACCCAGACGGCATGCAGCCCCGGGGACGCGAGCAGCGTCTCCAGGCGCGAACGGGCGGCCGGGTCACGGGCGTTCGCCGCGTCGACGTCCTGCAGAACCGCAGCCTTCACGGCATACCAGCTGAAGCTCATGTCAGTCGACAAGACCCTCGAAGAGGATCGTCGACAGGTAGCGCTCGCCGAAGCTGGGGATGACGACGACGATGAGCTTGCCCTCGTTCTCGGGACGGTTCGCCACCTGCGAGGCAGCCGCGAGCGCAGCGCCGGAGGAGATGCCGACGAGCAGACCCTCCTCGGTCGCGGCCCGGCGGGCGTAGGTGACCGAGGTCTCGGCGTTGACGTCGATGACCTCGTCGTAGATGTCCGTGTCGAGGATCTCCGGGACAAAGTTCGCACCGAGGCCCTGGATCTTGTGCGGGCCGGCTTTGCCGCCGGTGAGGATCGCGGACTCCTCGGGCTCCACGGCGATCACCTGGATGTCGGGGTTGCGGGCCTTGAGGACCTGCCCGACACCGGTGATGGTGCCGCCGGTGCCGATGCCCGCGATGAAGATGTCGACCTTGCCGTCGGTGTCCTTCCAGATCTCCTCCGCCGTGGTGGTGCGGTGGATCTCCGGGTTCGCCTCGTTGGCGAACTGCCGGGCCAGGACGGCGCCCTCGCGCCGCCGGGCCTCCTCCTCGGACTGCTCGACCGCACCCTTCATGCCGAGCGCCGGGTCGGTGAGCACGAGCTCGGCGCCGAAGGCCCGCAGCAGGGCCCGGCGTTCCTTGGACATCGACTCGGGCATGGTCAGGACGACCTTGTAGCCGCGTGCCGCTCCGACCATCGCGAGGGCGATCCCCGTGTTGCCGGAGGTCGCTTCGACGATGGTGCCCCCGGGGGGCAGCTGACCGGACCTCTCCGCCGCGTCGACGATCGCGACGCCGATCCGGTCCTTGACCGAGCTGGCCGGGTTGTAGAACTCGAGCTTGGCGGCGACGGTCGCCTTGGCGCCGTCGGTCACCTTGTTGATGCGCACCAGCGGGGTGTTGCCGATGAGGGCGGTGACGTCGTCATGGATGGGCACAGGTTTTACCTTCGGTCTCGGGATCAGCAGTGGGTCACCGGTGACAACACGCGTTTGGTTATACATGTTCCAAGACGGCGTTATCCGAGACCCGCTCGGCCTCGTTCCTCGGCCGGCCGCAGTAGGGCTAGGGTCGAGACCAACCGCTATTCGGAAGAGGCCAACCATGGGCAAGCTGTCCTTCATCGCCGGAGTCGGCGTCGGCTACGTGCTCGGCGCCCGGGCCGGGCGCAAGCGCTACGAGCAGATCAAGGCGCGGGCGTCGCGCGTCTGGTCGTCCGAGCCGGTCCAGGCCAAGGTCGGGGAGGCGACCGAGCTCGTCAAGGCCCAGGCCGCCCCGTTCGTCATGGACAAGGTGGGTGACGCCGTCAAGTCGGTCGGCCACGCCATCAAGGAGCGGCGCGACGGGGACGAGCTCCCCGAGAGCCTGCACCGCGGCAGCGACGGCCAGCTGCGTGCCGACACGACGGGGTTCGGCCCGGGTGCCGACAAGCTGCCCTGACCTGCGCGCCCTGGCGTTCCAACGCCAGGTTTCGTAGCCCCTGAGCCCGCCTTCACCGCGCCCGGGTTTGGCGGCCCCGGGCCGGACCCGGCCTCGGTTTGGTTTGGCCGGGCTGGCGACCTCCACACGGTGCTGAGCGGCGCTCACTCCTTCCGTAGACTTCACGACCATGAACGCCCTTCAGCTCGTCGCCATCGTCGTGTGTCTGGCGGTGAGCCTGACCGGCATCGCGCTCCTGGCCAAGGCGGTCAGCCAGCTCCTGGCCACGTTCCGCCTCGGCCAGCCGGTGTCCCGCACCGATGACAAGGGCGCCCGCACGGTGACCCTGGTGCGCGAGTTCCTCGGGCACACCCGTATGTCGCGGCTGCCGGTCGTCGCGGTGGCGCACTGGTTCACCATGATCTCGTTCGGAGTCCTGTTCCTCACCCTGGTGAACGCCTTCGGTCAGCTGTTCCAGCCGAACTTCGCCCTTCCGTTCATCGGGCACCTGCTCCCCGTCGAGTGGGTCACCGAGTTCTTCGCGTGGACCGGCCTCCTCGGCATCGTCGTCCTCATGGTGATTCGCCAGCGGGACCACCCCCGGCGCTCGCCCGGCGAGGGTGGTCGACGCTCGCGCTTCTTCGGTTCGACCTGGTGGCAGGCCTACTACGTCGAGCTGACCATCCTCGGGGTGACGACCTGCATCCTGACCCTTCGTGGGCTCGAGCTCGCCCTGGGCAGGGCCGGTGGTGACCCGGGCGCTACATCCCTGCACTTCCCGGGGACGGCATGGCTCGGCGGCCTGTTCGGTGGGGCCGGCACGGCCAGCCTGGAGAACGCCATCATCGTCGTGGCCGCCGTCAAGATTCTGATCTCCTTCTCCTGGATGATCACCATCGCGTTGCAGCCGACGATGGGGGTGGCCTGGCACCGCTTTCTCGCGTTCTTCAACATCTACTTCAAGCTCCACGCCGACGGCCGCACCGCGCTCGGGGAGCTGCAGCCGATGATGGTGCGCGGAGAGCCCGTCGACTTCGAGGAGATGGAGGACCTTGAAGAGGACGCCCCTCTCGGTGTCGGCAAGGTCGAGGACTTCACCTGGAAGGGCCTGCTGGACTTCTCGACGTGCACCGAGTGCGGCCGCTGCCAGAGCCAGTGCCCCGCGTGGAACACCGACAAGCCGCTCTCCCCCAAGCTGCTCGTCATGGCGCTGCGTGACCACTCGCACGCCAAGGCGCCCTGGCTGCTCGCCAGCGAGGAGGAGCGCGACGGGCTCGCCCCGGAAACGCTCGCGGCCGCCCTGCCCGAGCTGTCCCTCATCGGCACGACGGGGTATGCCGCGGACTCGCCTCTCGCGGCATACAACCCGCACGGCCCGGACGCCGTCATCGACGAGGACGTCCTCTGGTCGTGCACGACGTGTGGCGCGTGCGTGGAGCAGTGCCCCGTCGACATCGAGCACGTCGACGCGATCATCGACATGCGCCGTTACCAGGTGCTGATCGAGTCGGCCTTCCCCAAGGAGCTGGGTGGCCTCTTCAAGAACCTCGAGAAGAACGCGAACCCGTGGGGCATGGCGCCCAGGATGCGTCTCGACTGGGCGAAGGACCTGCCCTTCGACGTCAAGGTGGTCGGCGGCGCGGGTAGCAGCTCCGTCGAGGACCTGTCGGAGGTCGACTACCTCTTCTGGGTGGGCTGCGCCGGCGCTCTCGAGGACCGGGCGAAGAAGACGACCCGAGCCGTGGCGGAGCTGCTCGACACGGCAGGCGTCTCCTTCGCGGTCCTCGGTGACGCCGAGGCGTGCACGGGCGACCCAGCCCGTCGCGCCGGCAACGAGTTCCTCTACCAGATGCTGGCCCAGCAGAACGTGGAGCTGCTCGATGAGGCCGGTGCCAAGAAGATCGTCGTCACCTGCGCGCACTGCTTCAACACGCTGAAGAACGAGTACCCGCAGGCCGGTGGCACCTATGAGGTCGTCCACCACACGCAGCTGCTCAACCGACTCGTGCGCGAGAAGAGGCTCGTCCCCGTCGCCCGTCCCGGCGAGGCCTCCACGGCGGGCGCGGCGTCAACGGCCGAGAAGGTGACCTACCACGACCCCTGTTACCTCGGCCGGCACAACAACGTCTATGCACCACCCCGTGAGCTCATCGGGGCGCTGCCCGGAGTGACGCTGATCGAGATGCCGCGGCACGGCGAGAAGTCCTTCTGCTGCGGCGCCGGTGGCGCCCGCATGTGGATGGAGGAGAAGCTCGGCACCCGGATCAACCTCAACCGGACCGAGGAGGCCCTCTCTACCGGCGCCGACCGGATCGCCGTCGGCTGTCCGTTCTGCAAGGTGATGATCAGCGACGGGTTGACCGGAAAGCAGGCGGACGGGTCGGCCCGTGAGGGCGTCGAGGTCGTGGACGTCGCCCAGATGCTGCTGGCCGCCGTCCGCCGCGGAGACGGCGGCGCAGAGCCGAGGGCTGTCGAGTCGGAGCCATCGCCGACCGCCTGAATGCGCGGTAGTCCGGGCCCCCGCATCCATGGTCCAGACATGTCTGATTCGTGTATTGGGAAGGCGGCGGGGTCAGGCCCCGCGCCGCTCCATCTCGATGCGGACGCCGAGCACCGGACGGTCCGCCCCCCGGACGTCGTGGGTGCGGAAGACGGTGGCGCCGAGCCAGCCGGCAATGACGGCGGCGGCAGGCTCCCCTCGAGCCGTTCGCCCGGCGCCCGGTCCAGGCTCTCCCCCATGAAGTCCTAGCGGGATCGCCTCCAGGACGGGATGGCCCAGCGCGACGATGCGTCGTGTGGCGCAGCCGGCCGAGGTGTTGTTGACCACGTCCAGTCCACCGGCGCTGCCGCCTGCGTCACCTCGGTGCGCCAGGTGTCGAGGCTGAGGATCACTTCGGGGTACCAGGAGCACGCGTGCTCGAGGAAGGGAGCACCCGGCGATCTCTTGGCGGTCCGGGTAGACGGTAACGACCGCTGGCCCGTGCGCACCCCCCGATGTCGATGATGTCGGCGCCGTGGTCGACGGTCCCGGCGAGGGCGTCCCTGGCAGAACCGAGGTCGCGGCGACGGCTCCCGGCGAAGAACGTCACTCGTCAGGTTGATGACGTCCGTGCCTGAACGGACCTCGACGGTCTGCTCACGGTTCGCGCCCACGCCGGTGGTGATCCCGTAGACGCCGCGGCGAGAGCTCACCTCAGCGCGATGGGGTGTGCCGCCGAAACCCTGGCCATGACCTCCGGACCGGCGGTGACCGACCCGCTCCAATGGGCCGCGCCGGCGAGGGACGGAAGTCCGAGACTGATCCCGTCGAGGTGCACGGCGCGGCTCGGGGCCGCCATCTCGACCTAGACTCCTCAATCTGGAAGGCAAGAGGGATGGATGACATCATTCAGCACGCTGCTGCTTATCGCCAGCAGCGGACCGCCGCCGGGTCCACGCGCGAGAGGGAGCATCAGTGTCGCAGCTACGCAGCGAGTCCGGGACAGGTGCACCGCTGTGGCTGCGGTTTCTCTCCGCCCCGGACATCGACGAACTGGGGCTGACCCGGTCGGACATCATCGCGGCCGTGGAGGACGTCGTGCGGGCGCACGGGGAGGGCCACACCGTCTTCGAGCCCCGGGTGCATCTCGTGCCCGACAACGGCGGTGTCGGACACTTCAACGTGCTTCGTGGTCACGTGTCGACCCTCGGCGAGCGCGGTGTCAGCGGGATCAAGGTGGTCGGTGACTTCGTCCCCAACTACCTCGCGGGGCTGCCCAGCGAGCTGGCGATGATGACCCTGTTCGACCCGACCAACGGGACCCCGTCCGTGGTGATGGACGCCACCCTCATCACCGAGGTCCGCACCGGGGCGATGACGGCGGTCGGAGCCAAGTACCTCGCCCGTCCGGATGCGAAGGTCCTGGGTCACGTGGGCGCCCGTGGCACGGCCTGGTCCAACATCACCATGCTCGACGACCTCCTCGACCTCGACGAGATCCGCGTGACCAGCCGGAGGCCCGAGTCCCGTGAGGCGTTCGCGGAAGCCCTGTCCGCCGAGCTGACGACCCCGGTCCGGGTGGTTGCCACCGCGGAGGAGTGCTTCGACGGCGCCGACGTGCTCATCGAGGCGTCCCGGCTGACCGAGCCGACGCCCCTGCTCCGCACCGGCGTCGTCTCCCCGGGTGCCTTCGTGGTGCCCTACGGGACGGTGAGCGCCGTCGAGTTGGACCTTCTCGACGTCATCGACAAGGTCCTCGTCGATGACTGGCGGGAGGCGCAGTCGGGCCGGTTCGGTGCGCTGCGGCAGCATGTCGACACCGGCCGGCTCTCCCTCGAGACCCTGCACGCCCAGCTGGGGGAGGTCGTGGCCGGCGTCCGACCGGGCCGGGAGAGCGCCGAGGAGCGGATCCTGCTGTGGCACCGCGGGCTGTCCATCCTCGACGTCGCCGTCGCGCACCTCATCCTGCTGCGGGCAGAGGCGGCCGAGGTCGGCACGATGCTCCGGTACCGCTGAGGTGGCGTCCTCCCCGGTTGACCCAGTGGGCCCGGCTGGCCCCCCCTCCCCGGTCATGGCCAAAGGCGGCGGCGCTCCACGTGTGGCGAACGAGGTGGTCGTCACAGAGGTAGGAGACCTCGACCGGGGTGCCGTCTGCGCCATCGCCGGTGGCAGCACCGTCGTGCTGGGCTCGGCACTGCTCGAGGCGACCGCGCTACGGAGGGCGCAGGTGCTGTCCGCGTTGGCCGGTGTTGACGCCGTGTACGGCGTCAACACCGGGATGGGCGCGCAGAGCAAGGTGCGGCTCACCCCTGACGAGCAGGCGCGGCACCAGAGGAACCTCTTCCTGGCAAGGGCGGTGGGCGGGCCTCCTTGGCTGGACGGCGCGGAGGCCAGGGGGGTCCTCGCCGTGCGACTGCGCATGTTCCTGTCCGGTGATGCCGGCGTCTCGGCTGACCTGTGTGTCCGGATCGCAGAGCTGCTGGCGGCGGGAGTCCACCCTGCCGTCCCGAGGACCGGTTCCGGGTCCTCCGGCGAGATCATCCCCCTGGCCCATGCGTTTGGCGTCATCGTCGGCATCGGGCAGGTCCTGGCGCCGCCAGGTGCCTCGGACCCGTCAGCCACCGTCGGGGCCTCAGACGCGCTGGCGGCGGCGGGCCTCGCCGCCTTCGTCCTGGGACCGAAGGAGGGCATCGCGCTGCTCGCGGGGGTCCCCGGTGTTACGGCGCTCGCTGCTCTTCGGGCTGCGGAGGTCCGGGAGTGCGCCGACCAGCTGCTCGCGGTCGCGGCCCTGTCAAGCGTGGCGATCAGGTCCAACCGCGACCCCTACCTCGCCGTCACGGCTCGAGGGGACGCCGCGCTGGCAGGCGTACTGGAGCACTTCCGGGTGCTGGTCGGGCCGGAGCCCGCTCCTCGCAGCCTCCAGGCGCCGATCTCCTTCCGGGTCATCGGACCCGTGCTGGCCCATCTCAACCGGTCCGTCTGCGCCCTCGAGGCGGCCGTCGACCGCAGTCTGTCCTCGATGACCGACTCCCCGGCCTACACCGAGGGGCGGTTCGTCGGCACCGCCGGCTTCCACGGCCTCGACCTCGTGGCACACCTCGACCTCGTCACCGCGGCGCTTGTCCATGCCGCCGAGGTGTCGGCCGCACGTCTGCACCGGCTGCTCGACCCTGGCGTCACCGGCATACCGGCCCAGCTGGCACAGCACCCGGGTCCGGACGCGGGGCTGGTGGCGGTGCACAAGCGCGCTGCCGCCGTGGTGCACGCGATGGTCAGGAACGCCGCGCCGTCCTACTTGGGGACCATCGAGACCTCGCAGGGGCAGGAGGACGTGCAGACCTTCGGCTGGGAGGCGGCGGAGTCCCTGCGCGCGACCGTGGCCGCAGCGCGCGAGGTCATGGCCTGCGAGCTGCTCGGGGCGGACCGGGCGTGCCGGCTGTCCGGGGCGACGCCACCTGGGCCGCTGGCGGACCGACTGTCAGGGGTGGACGCGTTGGTGCCACCGGGCTTCGAGGACCGGCCGTTTGGCATCGACATCGAAGCCCTGCGCGGGGCGCTGGCGGCCGGGCTCGGGACCGGGTTCGGCCCCTGCCGCTGACCCCCTGCCGGTAACCCCCTGCCGGTGATCCGTTGCCGTCGACCCCTGCAGGTGCCGGGGGCGCCCTCAACGAGCGACCGCCTCGCCCACAGCCATGGTCGATGCCCGCTCCTGCAGGTCAGGGGCGAAGATCACCCGGCGAGGCCGGTTCCCGTCCTCGATAGCGCTGATCATGAGGTCCACACCTGCCGCCACGATGCCGTCCTCGTCCCAGCTGAGGGTCGACAGCGCTGGCGCGACCAGCTGCGAAGTCAGGTGGTCGTCGTACCCGATCACGGAGAGGTCCTCTGGGATGCGCAGCCCTCTGCGCTGTGCCGCGAGGTAGACGCCGAACGCCATGGAGTCACTCATGGCAAAGGCCGCAGTGGGAGGGTCACCAGCGGTGAGCACCGCGTCGGCGGCGTCGGCGACCGAGGTCGCCGACGCCTGAGAATGCACAAGCGTGACGTCCAGACCGAGCTCTGCCCCGACCTGCGATGCGAGCAGGTCGGCGGGGCGCTCCGGTGTGCGGGGCAGTGCCGGGGTGAAGACGGCCACGTGGTGGTGGCCCAGCGCGGCGAGGTGGCCCAGCGCGATGGCGACCCCGTGCCGGTTGTCGAACAGCACGCACCCGGCGGCCGGCGCCCCCGGGAGAGGGTCCCCGATGGTGACCACGGCGGTGGCGTCGGTCAGCTCGGCCCAGTAGTCGGCCTGGGGGTCGAGCGGGGAGACGAGTATGCCGTCCACCTGCTGGTCGTGCAGCTGCCGGACCAGGCGGGCCTCGCGGTCGGGGTCGCTGTTGGCGTCGGCGATGATCGGGTAGCGACCCCTGGCCAGCAGCGCCCGGGACATGCCGACCGCCAGCTCCTGCTGCCAAAGGTCCTCCAAGGACCCGAACAGCACCCCCACCGTGCCACTGCGGCCACTGGCCAGTGCCCGGGCGATGGGGTTGACCTCGTACCCCAGGCGGGCGGCGACCTCACGCACGCGCGCCTGGGTCTCCTCGGGCACCTGCAGCCCGCGCAGGGCGTACGACACCGTGGCCGCCGAGAGCCCCGCCGCCTCGGCGACGTCGTTGAGGGTCGGTCGTCGACGGCGGCGGGGCACATCCGGCAGCGTACCGGTGCGGTCGCGGTTCCACCGGCGGTGCGGACTTGCACTTCCGTCGATGAAGCGCTTCACTGAAGCCTTTCACTTAATCGCTTCACAGCGGGTCCGAAAGATGGGGTCATGCGCGTCGACTGTCACCAGCACCTCTGGCCGGAGCAGCTGGTCGAGGCCCTTCGGTGCAGGGCGGATCCCCCCCGTCTGGCCGGGTGGACCCTGTCCCTCAGGGGGGAGCGGCCGTTCGTCATCACGCCGCGCGACCACGACCGGGCGGACCGGGCGCAACGTGAGCAGGTCGCCGGGACGGGACGGGCACTGGTCTCCATGTCCAGCCCGCTGGGCATCGAGCACCTTCCGCCCGAGCAGTCCGCGACCCTCATCCAGGCGTGGCACGCCGGTGCCACCGCCCTTGGTGACCCCTACGGGGTCTGGGCAGCGGTCAACGTCGTCGAACCCGACCTCACCGACCTGCGCGAGGTCCTTACGCGGGACCGGGTGGCGGGCCTCCAGCTCCCGGCGACCGCGCTCGCCGACGTCGCTGCCGTGGAGCGCATGGCGGATGTCCTGGAGGCGGTCGCCCAGGCGGGGCTACCGCTGCTCGTGCACCCCGGCCCGGTGGCCGTCCACGGGCCTGGGTCGCCCTCGTGGTGGCCGGCGCTCGTTCCCTACGTGAGCCAGCTGCACGCGGCGTGGCACGCGTGGCACGTCGCTGGCCGCCCGTCATACCCCACGCTCCGGGTGGCGTTCGTGGCCCTGGCCGGTCTCGCCCCCCTGCACCACGAGCGTCTGGCCGCCCGGGGCGGTGCGCTCGGACAGATCGACCCCAACACCTACTACGAGACCTCCTCGTACGGCCCACGAGCCGTGGACGCCACCGTCCGTGTCGTCGGCGTCGACGCCCTCGTGCACGGCTCTGACCGGCCCTATGCGGAGTACACAGACCCCGGTCTGGGAGATGCCTTCACTCACGCCCTGTTCGTCACCAATCCCGCCCGTCTGCTGTCTGGAGAACCGTCATGAGCACCCTCACCACCCGTCGGACCGACATGCCGGACCTGCCGGGCCGCGTCCTGAGCCGTCCCGAGCTGGAGGGCCTCGTCGACACCCTGGCGGCCCGCCCCGAGCTGTGGAGCGGCCTGGTGGCGTTCGACACCGGCGGGCGTCACTTCGTCTCACTCTTCCGCGACGAACACGTCGACGTCTGGCTGCTCTGCTGGAACGTGGTGGACGACACCGGCTGGCACGACCACGACCTGTCCGCTGGGGCGGTGGCAGTCGTCCGCGGGGCGGTCCGGGAGACGAAGCCACGGCTCAGCGGTGAGCCGGTCACCGCGGTTGTCGCCGCCGGATCGGGATTCTCCTTCGACCCCGAGCACATCCACCGGATGACGGGCGCGGTGGACGCATCGCTGTCGATTCACGCTTACTCGCCACCGCTGTGGCGGATGGGGCAGTACTCCTTCGGGCAGGACGGAGCCCTGCTGCGGCGCTCCCTCAGCTACGCTGACGAGCTGCGCCCGGTGGACCCAACGTCCTGACCGGGAACGGTCCGGGCGCCCGCGCCGAGCGACCGAGAATTTGCCGGACCACGGGCGTGGTGCCTCATGTCAATATGTGCGCGAAACGGGGTGCGCGCGCCTCACGTAGTGTGCTCACGAAACCCGCTCCCCCAGAGCGAGGGTTTTGTCCTTGGCTGCTGCTCGTGCCATGTGGGTGCATCTCCGGCCAGCTCGCCGGGTACCGGCTGCACAACGCGAGGACGAGTGACGTAAAGGGTGGGACGCCAGACGGCGTCCCACCCCTGCAGCCGCGAAGCCGGGCTCAGCTCAGCCGAGGCCGTTCTTGGTGAGGAACTCCTTTGCGACCGCGGTGGCGTCCTTCTTGTCGACGTCCACCCCCTTCACCAGACCCGTCAGCGTCGGCGTGTCGAGCTTTGCCGAGACGGCGTTGAGCGCGGCGGCGATCACGTCGTTGCTCTTGGCCTTGGTGAGCAGGGGCACGACGTTGTCCGACCCGTAGAGCTTCTTCGGGTCATCGAGAACGACGAAGGAGTTCGTCACGATAGATGGGTCGGTGCTGAAGATGTTTCCCAGCTGGGCCTGCCCGTTGATCAGCGCGTCGACGATAGCCTTGCCCTTGAGCGGCCGGAAGTCCTTCGGGGTGAAGTTGTACTGCGCCTTCAGGCCCGGCAGGCCCTGCTCGCGGTTCTGGAACTCCGGGGGGGCGGCGACGACGATCTCGTCCTGATGGGCGGCGAGGTCACCGATCGCCTTGAGCGACCACTTCGCCGCCGTCTCCTTGGTGACGACCATGGAGTTCTTGTCCTCGGCAGCCGACTTGTCAAGGACGGTCAGGGTGTCGGGGAGTGCCGCCTTGAGCGCGGCGTAGACCTCGTCCGGCGCCTTGCGGGCGTTGGCGTCCTTCTTCAGGTAGACCAGCAGGGAGCCGGTGTACTCCGGGATGAGGTCGATCGACTTGTCCTGCAGCGCCTTGAGGTAGACCTCCCGGCTGCCGATGTTGGGCCTGGTCGTGGCCTGGATGCCCTTGGCCCGCAGCGCACCGGCATACACCTCGGCGAGCACCTGGGACTCCGAGAAGTCAGCGGAGCCCACGACGATGGCGTTGCCGCCACCGGCAGCCGGGCCACTGGGGGCCCCGCCGCCGGCGGCGGGCTTGGTCGGGTCCGCGTTGGCCCCGCAGGCCGTCAGGGCCAGCGAGAGGACTGCGGTGGTGATGAAGGTCGCGCGGTTCATGCGAGCTCTCTTCTCTCTGTGACAGCACGGTCTGCGGCGGCCGGGACAAGCGTGCGCCCCACATTGGTCTCGTCAACGCGCTTGCTGTCCCTGAACTTCCCGGTCAGGCCGGGAGAGACCACGAGGCGCTGGACAACGGCAAGTATGCCGTCCACGGCAAGGGCGAGCAGCGCGACGAGCAGCGCCCCGCCGGCCATCTGGGCATAGTCACTGACGGCGAGGCCGTCGATGAGGAAGCGACCGAGACCGCCGAGGCTGACGGAGGCCGCGATCGTCGCTGTGGCGATGACCTGCAGGGAGGCGCTGCGCAGCCCGGACATGAACAGCGGGAGGGCACACGGCGCCTCCACCTTGCGCAGCACCTCACCTCCGGTCATGCCCATCCCGCGGGCGGCGTCTCGGGCGGCCGGCTCGACCTCGTTGATCCCCGCGTAGGTGCCCGAGAGGATCGGCGGGACGCCGAGCAGGACGAGGACGACGATGCTCGGGATGACGAAGGCGAGGTTGCTCGTGATCCTCGGCCCGACGAACATCGCGACGGCGAAGAGCAGCCCGAGGCTGGGCACCGCGCGCAGCGAGTTGGCCACGGTCACCGTCCACTGCGCGCGCCCGGTGTGCCCGACCAGGATGCCCAGCGGGACGGCGATGGCCGCCGCGATGAGCAGGCTGAGAGCGGAGTACTGCAGGTGCTCGGTGAGGCGGTTGACGATGCCCCGGTTGCCCTGCCAGCGCTCCGGGTCGACGAGCCAGGCGATGATCGCGTTCACCGCCGCCTCACCGCCCCGCCCGTTGCCAGGGCGTCAGCGCCCACGTGCCGGTCCGGATGATCGAGTCGAACACCAGCGCCAGCAGCACGCAGCCGACGATGCCGACGACGATCTCGGTCGGGAAGGAACGCTGGTAGCCGTCGGTGAGGTAGTAGCCGAGCTGGGGGAACCCGATGAGGGAGGAGACGCTGACGATGCTGACGTTGCTGACCGCGGCAACCCGCAGGCCCGCAGAGATGACCGGCACGGCGAGGGGCAGCTCCACCTTGGCCAGACGGCTCAGCCCGGTGTAGCCCATTGCGGTCGCCGCCTGTTTCGTGGCGTCCGGCACCGCCCCCAGCCCGTCGGCCACGGTCCGGACGAGCAGGGCCACGGTGTAGAGCGTCAGCGCGACGTAGACGTTGGCGCTGTCGAGGATCCTCGTGCCGAGCACGAGGGGCATGAGGATGAACAGCGCAAGGCTGGGGATCGTGTAGAGCAGGCCGCTGACCGCGATGATCGGTGCGTAGAGCCGTCCGTTGCGGCGCGCGAACCAGCCGAGCGGGAGCGCGATCAGCAGCCCGAGGACGAGGGGTATGCCGGCAAGGAGCGTGTGCGCGACGGCATACCCGCGGATGTCCTCGAGGTGTTCCAGGACGTAGGTCATCCGGTGGCCCTGACCCGGTCGTCCGCCGGGCGTTCGAGCTGCTCGATCGCGGTGAGTACCTGCGGCGCGAGGACGCTGCCGACGAGCACACCCTCGTCGTCCACGAGGATCCCTCGACGGGCCGGCGAGGACAGCGCCGCATCGAGCACGGATCGGAGCGAGCCGCCGACGACGGCCACGGTGCCGCCACGGTGGAGCGTCTCCCGGTCGACCGGGCCACGCAACCGGCCTGGCTCGATCCACCCGAGGGGGCGGCGGTCGTCGTCGGTGACGAGCAGCCACCCGTCATCCGTTGCTTTGCGGGCCTGCTCGACGCTCGTGCCGACGACGACCGAAGGCTCAGGGACGACGGGCAGCGGGGGGGCGTCGTGGAAGCCGAGGGCCCGGTAGCCGCGGTCGCGCCCGACGAAGTCCGCCACGAAGTCGTCGGCCGGATGAGCGAGGAGCAGGGCCGGTGCGGCGAGCTGGGCGAGGGTGCCGCCCACTCGCAGGACGGCCACCTGGTCGCCGAGCTTGATCGCCTCGTCGATGTCGTGGGTGACGAAGAGGATGGTCTTGCCGAGGTCCTGCTGCAGCCGGAGGAACTCGTCCTGCAGCTGTTCGCGCACCACCGGGTCGACGGCGGAGAAGGGCTCGTCCATGAGCATCACCGGCGGGTCGGCCGCCAGTGCCCGGGCCACGCCGACCCGCTGCTGCTGGCCGCCGGAGAGCTGGCTGGGGTAGCGCTTGGCGAACCCGAGGTCGAGACCGACGCGCTCGATCAGCTCCATCGCCCGCTGCTGCGCCTTGCGCTTGTCCCAGCCGAGCAACCGCGGCACGGTGGCGATGTTGTCGACGACGGTGCGGTGCGGGAAGAGCCCGGCGTGCTGGATGACGTAGCCGATGCCCCGTCGCAGCTGCGCCTCGTCGAGCTTGGAGGTGTCCTGGTCGTCGAGCCAGATCGTGCCCGCGGTGGGGATGATCATCCGGTTGACCATCCGCAGTGTCGTCGTCTTGCCACATCCGGAGGGGCCGACAAGCACGGTGATCTTGCCGGAGGGCGCTTCCAGGGAGAGGTCGTCGACCGCTATCGCCTCACCGTACTGCTTCGTCACCGAGTCGAAGCGAATCATTGGTGGTCAGGGGCGCAGTGCCGTTGCCGGCCTGTGTCCCCATCCCCCTTTCAATTTGTGCATGCGGTTTTCCGCACACGGCTTATCGATGATCTTCTCGACCTTGTGACGCAGCCTTCGGATAGCGGACGCTGCCCAGCAGCGCGCCAGATCTCTCCAACGAACCGGGGCCTGCTACTGAGCGTTCCCATACCCACCCAGACGGGAGTCATACCCGCTGGCCCGACACGGCTCTCAGGACGCACCATGCTGACCAACCTAACCGAGGAGCAGACCCTGAACCCTTACACAACGGATACGGAACGGAGACGGATTCAGACCCGCGTGACGTGACCCTCCCGGGTGGCCCGGCTGGCGATGGTGGGGCGCGTCCTCGCTGCGTTCTGCACGAGGGCTGCCTCGATAAAGCCGTTCGTCAGCTCGTCCCAGACCCGGTAGCGCAGAAGCATCGCGTGCGTTTCGCGGGTGAGACCGACGAACGAGGCGATGTGCCCCTGCGCGAGCAGCGACTCGACCAAGAGGCGGCTGGCCTGCGGGTCGGTGATCCGGTCGGACAGGCCGTGCAGGATGAGCAGCCGTTGCCCCGGCGGCAGGGGGAAGTGGTCCGTTCGCTGGATCCACGGCGCCAGGCCGACGATGGCCCTGACCCGCGGGTCGCCGGCGAGCATGAGGGCGACGCGGCCGCCCATCGAGTGCCCGACCAGCGCGACGGGCACGCCCGGGTAGCGCGCAGAGATGTGGTCCAGTGTCGCTGCGGCGTCCCGCAGGGGACTGGCGCTCTGGCCGTTCCAGCCCCGCACGGCATACCTCAGACGGACGACCGCCAGACGACCCTTCCCGTGCCGGGCGATGGACTTGCTGATCGGCAGCATGCGGATGACCGCGAGGTTGCCCCACCGGGCCGGGCGCTCGCTACGCACCTGTCCCCCGTGCATGACGAGGACGACGCCCTCGGGGTGGTCGGGGGCACTGTCCCAGCGCAGCTCGGAGGCGGGCATGGGTTCGACGGCGGGCACGGGGTCCACGGTAGGCGCGGCAGATGTGGCTCTCAGGAATGGCACTCCAGTCACGCGAATGGTTCGTCGCTGACGGGGTGCCCGGATGGGTCAGACGTCGGTGCGGTGGAAGTTGCTGAACGAACGGCTCGCCGTGGGGCCGCGCTGGCCCTGGTAGTGGGAACCGTGCTTCGCGCTGCCGTAGGCGTTCTCGACCGGGCTCGACAGCCGGAAGAAGCACAGCTGCCCGACCTTCATGCCCGGCCACAGCTTGATCGGCAGGGTGGCGACGTTGGACAGCTCCAGCGTGACGTGGCCGCTAAAACCCGGGTCGACGAAGCCGGCCGTCGCGTGGGTCAGGAGACCGAGGCGGCCGAGGGAGGACTTGCCCTCGACGCGCGCCGCGATGTCGTCGGGCAGCGTCACCGTCTCGAGGATCGAGCCGAGGACGAACTCGCCGGGGTGGAGGATGAACGGCTCCCCCGCCCCGACCTCGACGAGCCGGGTGAGGTCGGGCTGGTCCTCGGCCGGGTCGATGTAGGGGTACTTGTGGTTGTCGAACAACCGGAAGTACTTGTCGAGCCGTACGTCGACGCTGGAGGGCTGGACCATCTCCGGGTCCCACGGGTCGAGGCCGACCCGTCCGCCCTCGACCTCGGCGCGGATGTCCTTGTCGGAGAGCAGCACGAGGGAAGGCTAGCGCCTGCCGCGTGAGCCTTGTCCCGTATGCCGGAGGGTCGGGAACCCTGCGCGCCATCGGTTATGCTGCGTGTCGCGCTGTCGGTCAGACGGCCGCGCGGGCGTAGCTCAATGGTAGAGCGCCAGCTTCCCAAGCTGGACATGCGAGTTCGATTCTCGTCGCCCGCTCCACGCCCAAAGCCGCAGGTCAGGAGCCAAACGCCGATCTGTGGTTTTATCGTCTCCACCGCACCGAAGCCCGCTCGTGCCCAATCCGTGCCCAATCATGATGCGGACGCGGCGCTTCCAGCCGGGTCCTCCTCGTCGTGGCTGCCGTGGTTGACACCGTCCGCCTTGGCCTGCGCGGCGCCCATCAACAGCGAGTCCAGCGCGTCAGCAATCAGCCGATCGCGGGCGTCGGTCCGGTGTTGATAGATCAACGCGGCGCGCATGCTTGAGTGGCCCATGCGCCCCATCAGCTCACGAGTCGATGCGCCCGAAGCTGCCGCCAGGTGATTGCCCGTGTGCCGCAGATCATGGAAGTGCACCGCCTCCGACACACTGGCAGCCGACTTGGCCGCCCGCCATACCTTCGTGAAGTAACCGCGGCGGGGAGTGGCCCCCTTCGCGCCAACGAACACCCGCCCCTCGTCGCCTGTCTCCGCGAACTCATCCAGATGCGATCGCAGCTCGATGACGAGCCAGCGAGGGAGGGCGACCGAACGCCGACCAGCCGCCGTCTTGGGCGACTTGATCACCAAGTTTCCTCCGACCTCGGCAACCGAACGCCGAACGTGCACGGTCGCCTGGTCGAGGTCGAGGTCAACCCTCCTCAAGCCGAGGAGCTCGCCCCAGCGCAGAGACCCGAACACAGCCAGGAGAACGAAGGCCCGGAACCTTGGCTCTATTGCATCCGCCAGGGCGAGGGACTCGTAAAGGGTGATAACCGGTCGTTCGGCTGTCCGTTCGACGCTGGCTCCCTTGATCCTGCACGGGTTCCTCGGAAGCAGCTCGTCGTCAACGGCGGTCCCGAGGATTGCCCGGAGGAGCCGGTACGCCTTGGCAACTGTGGTCTCGCCAACCCCGTTGTCTAGAAGTCTCTGACGCCATGCGCGCACGGAGGCCGGAGTGATCGCGTGAATGTCGGATGCGCCCAACGTCGGCACGATGTGGATACGCAGCAGGGAGCGATACAGCTCGATAGTCCTTGGCGAAAGGCCGGGACGCTCTGTCACCCAGAGCCGCCCATACTCGGACAACGACCTGCGCGACAGAGTCGGGTCGACCCACTTTCCCCTGATGATGTCGGCCTCGATCAACGCCAAGACCCTGTTGCCGTCTGCCTTGAGGTTGTCCCGGGTCTCGTGGAACTTGAGTGGCGGTCCCCCGCCTGACACCGCCCTGGGGTAGGTGTTGGGCATCCGCCAAGACACCACCAAGAAGGGGACCACCATGACTAACAAGTACCAGAAGAACACGCCAAAGACGAGTTCCGGACCGGGGCTCGCCATACCCGATGAAGTGAGCAT
>JAABUW010003342.1_pt1 | contig 23020 bp, 24 predicted proteins | sample 5560081 | NCBI WGS metagenome assembly JAABUW01 (sample SAMN10711882, study PRJNA513363) | rock metagenome | isolation source: Antarctica rocks | place: Antarctica: Victoria Land, Knobhead sud
CTGCTGCGCCAACACCTCGGTCCATACTCGCACCACCGCTGAAAGCGTGAGGGTGCCATCATCCGCCCTGGGACCGCCAACCCAGCATCACGTGTAACCTGAATTCGAACCACGCCGCCACCTTCATGCCGGCTCCCGCCAGCCGCATCGCTAACGGCGGCCCGGCCTGGCCGGTGCCGATGACGACCGCGTCATACTCGGGCAAGAGATCCTCCGCCTTGATCAGCCGGGAGCGACCCTGGCGCCCAGTTGCTTGAGGATGCCGAGCTCGTCGGAGCTGCCCCAGCGCTCGACGATGCGCCCGTTCTCAAACCGTGCGACCTGCACGCCCCGCGCGGTAATCGCCTTGCCGGTTGGGGCGATGCCGGCAAACTCGCCGTTGTGGGTGCCATGGATCGTGTAGGCCATCGCGACATCGGTCTCGTTCTGCACCAGGCGATCGACACTCACCCTGAGATCGGGGAACGCGGACCGCAGCATGGTGAAGAACGTCCTGAACCCTTGCGGACCCGGTCCCTGGTCGGGCGCCGGATCATGGTCGATCACGCCGGGCGCAAAGACCTGGTCGAACGCTGCGAAGTCGCCGCTGCTGACGGCCTCGCCGAGCCTGGTGTTCGCGGCTAGATTGTCCTGTTGACTCATCGGCGTCGCTCCTTGGGGTCACAGTCCGGAAACCTGACGCCCAGCGCCCGCCAGAGTTTCGGTAACGACTAAGCCGGTCTCCTGCGAGGGCTATTCTAGAGATGTGCCTCCAGGAACGCGAGCGTCCGCTCCTGGGCGAACGAGTAGGCGTTCGGGTCGAACATCGCACGCTCGTCGCAGCCGAATCCGTGCCCGACGCCGGAATACGTGAATATCTCCACCCCGAGTTGCGCCGCCTGGATCGCGCGCACGTCGTTCATGGAGATGCTCGGGTCCTTCTCGCCGAAGTGGAGCTGCACCGGGCAGTGCGGCGTCTCCTCCTTCGCCTGCGCGATACGGCCGCCGGCGGGAAGGACATGGAGACGATCATCGCAACAAAGTTCAAACTGGCCGAACACCACACGGCGGCGGTGACCCATCTCGAAACGGCTGCGCACCATCATGCGAAGGCAGCGAAGCAGCATGAGGCCGGTAACCACAAACGGGCCGCGCATCACGCCCAGGTCGCTGTTGGCCATGTCGACGACGCGCAGAGCCATATCGCAGAGGCGAGCAAGCGATACGCCGAGCATTATGGAGATGCGGCAAAGAACTCTTGACCCCGCCGCCCGCGGACCGTGCTGCTCCGGCCACTATCCGCGCGCCCACAGCAGACGACAGGACACCGTCATGAACAACGACAGCGAACTGCAGCAAGCCGTCCTGGCGGAGTTGGCCTGGGAGCCGAGCGTCACCGCTGCGCATATCAGCGTCAAGGTGAGCGCCGGCGTCGTGACGCTCACCGGCCACGTGGACACCTTCGCGCAGAAACATGCGGCCGAGGCGGCTGCAGGCCGGATCAAGGGCGTCAAGGCGGTCGCCGAGGAACTTGAGGTCCGGTTGTCGTTCGAGACGAAACGCTCCGACGACGAGATCGCGTCGGCGGCGCTCGAGCGTCTGGCATGGGACTTCTCCGTTCCCCGCGACGCCATCAAGGTCAAGGTCGAGGAGGGCTGGGTCACCCTGACCGGACAGGTCGACTGGTACTTCCAGCGCAACGCGGCAGAGCAGGACCTGCGCCGGCTGATCGGCGTCACCGGGATCACAGACCGGATCACGATCAGGTCGAAGGTCGAGGAATCCAGCATGGCCGACAGCATCAAGCACGCCCTGGATCGCGCCTGGTTCATTGATCCCAAGGTGATCGGGGTCACCGCCTATGGCGGCATCGTCCGATTGACCGGAACGGTGCATTCGCCATATGACCGGCGGCTGGCCGCTTCGACCGCATGGGCGGCGCCCGGCGTGACCAGCGTCGGGAACGACATCGCCGTCAACTGACGACGGCCCGCCCTCTCTGCACCCAGGAGAAGCACCATGGACACTGTCAGTGCCAAGCAGGGCATCGCCAAGCAGGATCCCGCGGGGCCGCTGACCGCGGACGAACTGGACAGGATGCATGCCTGGTGGCGTGCCGCCAACTACCTGTCGGTGGGCCAGGTCTACCTGCTGGACAACCCGCTGCTGCGCGAGCCGCTGACCGCGGCGCACCTGAAGCCCCGTCTGCTCGGCCATTTCGGCACGGTTCCCGGGCTGAATTTCATCTACGTCCACCTCAACCGCGTGATCAAGGCGCGGGACGCGAGCGTCCTGTTCATCGCCGGTCCCGGACACGGCGCGCCGGGCGTCGTCGCGAGCACCTGGCTCGAGGGCACCTACAGCGAGCTGTATCCTGAGATCTCGCAGGACACCGGCGGCATGCGCCGGCTGTTCCGGCAGTTCTCCTTCCCCGGCGGCATCCCGAGCCACGCGGCGCCGCAGACGCCGGGTTCGATCCACGAGGGCGGCGAGCTGGGCTACTCCCTCTCCCACGCCTTCGGCGCCGTGCTGGACAACCCGGAGCTGATCGCTGCCTGTGTCGTCGGTGACGGCGAGGCCGAGACCGGCCCGTTGGCCACGTCCTGGCATTCTAACAAATTCATCAATCCGGTAACGGATGGCGCCGTGCTGCCAATCCTGCACCTGAACGGCTACAAGATCGCCAACCCCACCTTGCTCGCGCGCATTCCCAAGAAACAGCTCGCGAACCTGCTGGATGGCTACGGCTATGCGCCGATCTTCGTCGAGGGCGACGACCCGGCAGTCATGCACCAGGCGATGGCGGCGGCCATGGACCGGGCGTTCGACGGGATCCGCTCGATCCAGGAAGCCGCCCGCCATAGTGGGATAGGCGAGCAGCCTCTCTGGCCGATGATCGTGCTGCGCAGCCCCAAAGGCTGGACCGGGCCGAAATTCGTGGATGGCCTGAAGACGGAGGGCTCCTGGCGCTCGCACCAGGTGCCGATCAGCGACATGGGCAAGCCAGGCCATATCCAGCTCCTGGAAGCGTGGCTGCGCAGCTACAAGCCCGAGGAGCTGTTCGACGACGCTGGCCGCCTGCGCCCGGACATCGCCGCCCTGGCGCCTGTGGGCGAGCGGCGCATGGGCGCCAACCCGCACGCCAACGGCGGCGCGCTGATGCGGCCGCTCTGCTTGCCCGACTTCACCGCGTACGCCGTTCCCGTGTCGCATCCCGGGCAGTCAAAGGCCGAGGCCACGCTCTTGATGGGCACCTTCCTGCGGGACGTGATGAGGCTTAATGCCGCCACGCGGAACTTCCGCATCATGGGACCCGACGAGACCACGTCCAACCGGCTACAGGCGGTGCTGGAGGTGACCGGGCGCGACTGGGATGCCGCGACCCTCCCGGACGACGACGAACACCTCAGCCCGGACGGCCGGGTGATGGAGATCCTGAGCGAGCACACCTGCGAGGGCTGGCTCGAAGGCTACCTGCTCACCGGCCGGCACGGACTGCTCAACTGCTACGAGGCGTTCATCCACATCGTCGATTCCATGTTCAACCAACATGCGAAGTGGCTGAAAACCAGCCGCGAGGTGGAGTGGCGCCGTCCGATCGCCTCGCTCAACTACCTGTTGACCTCGCATGTCTGGCGTCAGGACCATAACGGGTCGAGCCACCAGGACCCCGGCTTCCTCGACCATGTGGTGAACAAGCGGGCGGACACGGTGCGAGTGTATCTTCCGCCCGACGCGAATACGCTGCTGTATGTGACCGACCACTGCCTGCGCAGTTGGAATCGCATCAACGTCATCGTCGCCGGCAAGCAGCCGGAGCTGCAATGGCTCAGCATGGACGCAGCCGTCAAGCACTGCACCCAAGGACTGGGCATCTGGGAGTGGGCGAGCAACGACCGCGGGGGCGAGCCGGATGTGGTGATGGCCTGCGCCGGCGACGTGCCAACAATGGAGTGCCTGGCTGCCGTGGACCTGCTGCGGCAGCAGATGCCCGACTTGAAGGTGCGTGTGGTGAACGTCGTGGACCTGATGACGCTGCAGCCGAAGTCACAGCATCCGCATGGGCTGACCGACGCTGATTTCGACGCGCTGTTCACCACGGACAAGCCGGTGATCTTCGCCTTCCACGGCTACCCCGCGCTGATCCACAAGCTGACCTACAACCGCGCGAACCACGCCCGCTTCCATGTGCATGGCTTTATGGAGGAGGGCACCACCACGACGCCATTCGACATGGTGGTCATCAACCGGCTGGACCGCTTCCACCTGATGGCCGATGTGGTCGATCGGGTGCCGGGGCTGGAATCTATCGCCGCCTATGCCAAGCAGGCAATCCGCGACAAGCTGGTTGAGCACAAACACTATATCCATGCGCACGGCATCGACATGCCGGAAATCCGCGACTGGCAGTGGCCGTCGCCGCCCGCGGCGTGAAAGGAGACCGCCTTTGTCCAGCATGACCCGGGCGCCCGCATTGGCGCGGGACGCTCCCGATCGCCGCGCCAAGCCGCGGTTCACGTTGGTCGGCGGCGGCATCGCCTCGCTCGCGGCGGCGGCGTTTCTGATCCGTGACGGCGACGTCGCCGGGCACAACATCACGATCCTGGAGGAGCTGGACCGGCTTGGCGGCAGGATGTTGGAGAGCAAGCACCTCTGCACCTACGGCCTCTGTTCGCCTCGATCCCGACGCTCGACGGGAGCCGGACGGTGGCGGACGAGATCTTCCATTGGAACGAGGTCATGCCGACCGGGTCCAAGTCGCGCCTGATGCGCGCCGGACGCCGGGTGGATGCGCCGGAACTCGGGCTTGAGGAAGGGCACATCGCGACGCTCGTGCGCCTGGTGGCGGAGCCGGAGGCCACCCTCGCACGGCAAGGGCGTGTCACTCTGCTGTTTGCTGCACGGGACGAGGTCCGCAACGAAGCGGTGGTCCTGCGGGAGGTCCTCTTGGGATGATGATGCGAACCGAAAGCTCAGCGGCCGGCCAACTCGGAGACGGTGAACCGGGCGCCGATGAGCGATCGAGAGGCGATGAGCGGCGCCTGCCCGGGGCCGGGGCGTAAGCCCGAAGGAGACGTGGCCTTCGCGCCGGGTCGGAAGGAACAAAGTCCATGATAGACCGGTCCAAGGCGGCACCGCCGCATGATCCCCTCGCTGCCGCCCTTAGTGCTGCGGACGATCGTGTTCTGTTGAGCAAATGGCTGCCCCCGAGCGAGGGCATCGTGCCCCGCATCCGCATCGGCCAGCGGTGGTACAGCACGCTCTGGCTGCTCCCTATCGGGGCGGTGATCCTCATCCTGCTGATCGCCATTGCCCAGAGCTTGCGGGAGTACCCCGAGGTCAAGGCGTTCATCACGCGATATCCCGGCATCGCCCAGGCCGCGCCCTCGGTCGACTCCGGCTTCCCGTGGTGGCTGCGGCTACAGCACTTCCTCAACATGTTCTTCATGCTGTTCATCATCCGCGCCGGCATCCAGATCCTGGCTGACCACCCGCGGCTGTACTGGAAGCGGGACTGCACGCCGGGCACGGACTGGTTCCGTTTCCAGCGCCCGGTGCCGGCAGGCCGTGTCTGGACGGCCAAGGACGACTCGGTGACGCTGCCAACATGGCTGGGCATCCCGGGCCTGCGCCACACGATCGGGCTCGCCCGCTGGTGGCACTTCTCGGTCAACCTGCTGTGGACGCTGAACGGCATTGCTTTCTACGCCCTGTTGTTCTCGACCGACCAGTGGCGCCGGCTGGTGCCGATCACCTGGGGCGTGTTCCCTGCCGCGCTATCGACCGCGATCCAGTACGCGTCGCTGAACTTCCCGGTGGACCAAGGCTGGACCCGCTACAACGGCTTGCAACAGCTCACCTACTTCATCACCGTGTTCGTCGCCGCCCCGACCTCCATCGCCACCGGCCTGCTGCAGAGCCCGGCGATCTCCAACCGGCTTGGCTGGGATGGGCGGGTGTTGAACCGGCAGCTCGCCCGGTCCATCCACTTCCTCTCGTTCGCCTGGTTCGTGCTGTATATCCTGGCTCACGGGACGATGGTGTTCGTCACCGGCCTGCGCCAGAATACGAACCACATGTTCGCCGGCGTGGACAATGGCACCTGGGCCGGACTCCTGCCTTTCATCTTGGCCATGCTGGTGGCGGCGGTGGCTTGGGCCGTGGCCTCGCCGTTCACGCTCCGGCATGCGCGATTGGTGCAGCGCACCGGAACGTTCATGATCGGCTGGCTCAAGGGGCTGGCTGAATGGTGGGATCCGAAAGCCCAGTTCACCAAAGCCGACATCTCACCGCACTTTTGGCCGAACGGCACGATGCCGCACTCCGCCGAGTTTGACGCGCTCGTGGACGGTGGCTTCGCCGGCTACCGGTTGCGGGTGGGCGGGCTGGTGGAGAAGCCGCAGGAGTTCTCCCTGGCCGACCTCAAGGCGATGCCGAAGCAGGAGCAGATCACCGAGCACTTCTGCATCCAGGGGTGGACCGGCGTCGCCGAGTGGGGCGGCGTGCCCATGCGCCACATCATGGGCCTCGTGAAGCCGACAGCCAGTGCCCGCTACGCCGTGTTCTACTCATTGGCCGACGGCGGCGACGGCGGCCGCTACTACGACGCTCAAAAGATATCCAACATGCGCCATGCGCTGACGATCCTCGCCTACGAGATGAACGGGGCGCCGGTCAGCGTGCTGCACGGGGCGCCGCTGCGCCTGCGCTGCGAGAACGAGCTGGGCTTCAAGATGGTGAAGTGGATCGCGGCTATCGAGTTCGTGCACGACTTCGCCGATCTCGGCGCCGGACAGGGCGGCTACAACGAGGATCACGAGTTCTTCGGCTACCGAATGCCGATCTGACGGCCTGGCATGGGCCGGTTGGCAACATGGGAGAGAGCAGGATGCTTGCCGAGCAGATGTTGCCCAGGGCGCGTGAGCGCCTCGCCACGATCGGCGCCGGAGCTCCCGTCAAGGACGCGGCCGACCTCATGTCCAAGCCCCACGCCGACCTCGTCGTCGTGTGCGGCCAGGACGGAGGCATGGTCGGCGTCCTCACCAAGACCGACATCGTCGGGCAGATCAGGCGGTGCAACGGCGGTGGTTGCGTGGCCAGGGTGGACACGATCATGACGCGCGGCGTGATCTCGTGCCGGCCAGACGAGTCACTGAAGGACATCTGGTCGGTGATGAAGGCGCGCGGCCTGCAACGTATCCCGATGGCCGGTCAAGACGGGAAACCGATCGGGATCATCTACGCACGGGACATCCTGCAGAACCTGCTCGGTGACGTGGAGAGCGACGAAGCTCTCCTGCGCGACTACGTGATGGACGTCGGCTACCAGTGAAGCGAGGGGGCCATGCCGATCCCAGCAGGATACGCGGCCTACCGACGGACGCCGGTGTTCACGCATGACACGGTGCCATCAGCCCTCTTAAGCGCGCACGAGACCAAAGGCGGCGCGTGGGCCATGATCCATGTCCTCGAAGGCAAGCTGCGCTATTGCATCGAGACCCCGCCCTCCAAGAGCCTTCTGGAGCCAGGCCAGCCAGGCGTGATCGAGCCGGAGGTCCGGCACCACGTGGAGCCGGTCGGGCCGGTGCGCTTCTACCTGGAATTCCACCGTGCTCCGTAGCGCCATCCCGCAGGGCAAGTTGGGCCTCCAGGGAGACGAGGCCGGGGCTGATCCAAGTGCCCTTTGGAGGATACAACCGCATGTCTGACCAAGAGTCCGATCCCGTCCGCGATGCATTGCTGCGTCAGCGAGCGCTGTCCAGGTGGGACAACGAGGGAGGTGCCGAGCCGTGCGGTCCGCAGGTGGCCTCGAAGTTGGCCGAAGCTCCGGTTCCGATGCCGGAGAATGCCTCCGCCGAGGTGGGCGCGCTGCACATCCGCGTCATCGCGCTGGAGAACCTGGTGATCGCGCTGCTTGCCACGGCATCGGACCGGCAGCTCGAACTGGCCCGCGAGATGGCGTCCTACATCGCTCCGAGGCCGGGCTTCACCCACCACCCGCTGACGACCCATGCGGCGGCTCACATGATCGACCTTCTCAAGCGAGCCGCTCGCTTCCACCCACCCGTTCAGACCTGACGCTTCCATGATCGGCTGCTTGATCGGGGGCGCGTCGTGGTCACAGCAAACCAAGACAGGAGGACTCAACCATGGCTGAAGTTCGTACCCCGGTGCACGATCTCCGAAACCGCTTGGAGGCCGCCCGGCTGGATGCGATCAGGCGCCTGGCATCGCAAGGCACGCCGCCGGACGGGCTTCCAGCCGACGCGCTTCGGCACGTTGCGGATCTTCATGCCGTGCTGATGGCTGTTCGTGATGAGATCGAGCGGCACGGACCTCACCTAGGGTATGGGGGTGAACAACCCTTGGCCTGAACCCGCAGCCTCCCACGCCTTGGTGGGTTGCATGGCCCTGCTGCACGGAACAGCCAGCGTACATGATGAGTGCTGTCCGGGGCGGGGAACGGTGACCCGCGTGAAAGTGCGCGGCAGCGGCACGGCTAAGCGTTGCCCGTCCACGACGAGGCGGCGATCCCGGCTGTCAACGTGTGCGCGATCCTCGGGTCGAAACGACGGCGGCGCCGCGTAACGAGTGTTCACTCCACCCGTGCCGATATCGAGGGAGCCTGCCGCACGATGACCCGCCCGCCTCGGCGGTGCGTCGCGTACGCCATCATCCATTGCGTGCTCACCAGGATGCGGTTGCGGAAGCCGATCAGGAAGAAGATGTGGGCCACTGCCCAAGCAACCCAGGCCATGAAGCCGCCGAGGTGAACCGGACCAAACTCTGCCACGGCCTTGCCTCGGCCGATGGTGGCCAGGATGCCGTAGTCCCGGTAACGGAACGGGCGTGCATCCGGCCGGCCACCGCGCAGGCGCCGGCGGATAGCGCGGGCCACGTAGCGCCCCTGCTGCTTGGCGACGGGCGCCAGCCCTGGCAGGGGCTCTCCAGTGCCGTCGAGCGCCAGCGCCGCATCGCCGATCACGTAGATGCCGGGGTGGCCTGGGACGCGCAGGTCGGGGTCCACCCGCACGCGGCCGCCCTGGGCCGGCATCACCCCCAGCCAGCGTGCGACCGGGGTGGCAGTGACGCCCGCGGTCCAGATGACCGTCCCGGCCTGGATCGCCTCGGCGCCCAGATGGACCGTGCCGGGCTGGATATCCGTCACCTTGGTGTCCGTGCGTATTTCGACCCCCAAGCCGCGCAGATCATCTGCCGCCCGCGCCGAGAGGTCCGGCGTGAACTGCACGAGGAGGCGGGGGGCGGCTTCGACGATGATCACCCGCGCCTGCATCCCGCCGAGACGGTGGAAGTCGTGCGACAGCATGTCCCGCGCCAGCTCCGCGATCGAGCCTGCCATCTCGACGCCGGTCGGCCCGCCGCCGACCAGCACGAAGGTCAGCAGCCGATCGCGCTCGGGGACATCGTGCTCGGCCACTGCGGCCTGCTCGAAGGCGCTCAGGATGCGCTGGCGCAAGGCCAGGGCGTCGTCCAGGCTCTTGAGGCTTGGGGCCGCCGCTTGCCAGGCGTCGTGACCGAAGTAGCTCGGCTGCGACCCGGTGGCGATCACCAGCGTGTCGTATGGCACACGGCGCCCGTGGCAGACGACTTGGCCCGCGTGCGTGTCGATCCCGGTCACTTCCTCCATCAGCACCTCGACCCCGCGCTCGGCGGCGAGGATGCCCCGGACCGGGGAGGCGATGTCATCCAGCGACAGGGCGGCCGTGGCAACCTGGTAGAGCAGCGGCTGGAACAGGTGGTGGTTGCGCCGGTCCAGCACGGTGACGGCAACCCTCGGCACGCGGCCCAGCCGCCGCGCGGCCTCCAGCCCACCGAAGCCGGCGCCGATCACCACCACCCGGTGCGCCGGTTCGGCCCACGCGGCCGAGTTGACCGGGATGGTCAAGCTCTTCCCTAAAGAGGCCTTGCTACCAAGCAACTAGGCTGTTCCCGTCCATGACGAGGCATTGATGCCCATCCTCGGCGCCTCGCCGAAGTGCGTGACCAGCTTCGTCTTCGACGCGCCGTTCCCGCGCATGATCCGGGCGACCTCGTCGGCCTGGGCCTGGGTCGTTGCATGCACGGCGAGCACGAGCGTGCCCGCGGCGCCATGGCGGTCGTATTCATTCGCATGCGACTGGTATGCCGCCGTGCCGATCCCCTCCGAAACCGCGGCTGCCCCGAGTCCGGCGGCCGCGGCGAGGCCGGCTACGAGCGCTGCCGATCCGCCGCTTGCGACGACGACGCCCGCGGCAATCACCGCGCCCGCGTAGCTCGCCATCCCGGTTCCCATGGTTCGGAACTGCTGGTGATCGATGGGGGTTTCAGGCGCTTCTGCGCCCTCGCCGGGCATAGAGGCCGAGGGAAAGATCGCCTTGCCCTCCGGCAGGGTGAAGTCCGTCCGGTCGTAGTTCTCAAGCGCCAACGCGGCAATGGCTGCCTGCAACGATCTATCGTCCGGGAACCAGCCCTGCACCTCCTGCATCGTCCTGCTCTGCGCCGGGCCTTCCTTCGCGCTCTCGCTCATCGCAACGCCTCCCTGCTGTTGGTCCTCTATGCCCGTCCATTCAGACCTGACGCTTCACGATCAACTGCTTGATCGCGCCGATCGCCTTGGCCGGGTTCAGCCCCTTCGGGCAGGTGTCGGTGCAGTTCATGATCGTATGGCAGCGATAGAGCTTGAACGGGTCCTCCAGCGCATCCAGCCGCTCCCCGGTCGCCTCGTCGCGCGACTCGACGATCCAGCGATGCGCCTGGAGCAGGATGGCGGGGCCGAGAAAGCGGTTGCCATTCCACCAATAGCTGGGGCAGCCCGCCGTGCAGCAGAAGCACAGGATGCACTCCCATAGGCCGTCGATCTGGGCGCGTTCCTCCTTGGATTGCAGCCGCTCCCCGTCAGGCGGCGGCGGGGTGTCGGCCTGTAGCCAGGGCTCGATGCTGCGGTATTGGGCGAAGGCCTGCGTTGTGTCGGGAACGAGGTCCTTCACCACCGCCATGTGCGGCAGGGGCGTGATCCGCACAGCGCCCTTCACATCCTTGATCGGTTTGATGCAGGCGAGCGTGTTCACCCCGTCGATGCTCATGGCGCACGACCCGCAGATGCCCTCGCGGCAGGAGCGGCGGAAGGTGAGCGTGTGATCGACCTCGTTCTTGATCTTGATGAGCGCGTCCAGGACCATCGTCCCGGTGGCGGCCAGGTCGAGCTCGTAGGTGTCGAACCGCGGGTTCCCCCCGTCATCGGGGTTCCAGCGATACACCTTGAACGCGCGCACGCGCTTGGCGCCGGCCGGAGCCGGGTAGGTCTTGCCCGTGCCGACGCGGCTGTTGGCGGGTAGCGTGAATTCGGCCATGTGTTGCCCTTTCCCTCATCAGTACACGCGCGTCCTCGGCGGGAACACCGAGACCTCGTTGGTCAGGGTCTGCATCCGCACCGGGCGGTAGTCCAGCCGCACGCCGCCCCGGCTGTCGCACCAAGCCAGCGTGTGCTGCATCCAGCCGGCGTCGTCGCGCTCGGGGAAGTCGTCGTGGGCGTGCGCGCCACGGCTCTCGTGGCGCGCTTCGGCGCTGACCATCGTCACCATGGCGTTGGCCATGAGGTTCTGCAGCTCCAGCGCCTCCACCAGGTCGCTGTTCCAGATCAGGCTGCGGTCGGCCACCTCCATGTCCGACAGCCCGCCCCACATGCGGCGCATCTTCTCGACGCCGTCCTTCAGGCTCAAGCTGCTGCGGAACACCGCGGCGTGGACCTGCATCGTGCGCTGCATCTCCAGCCGCAGCGCCGCGACCGAGGTGCCGCCGTCGGCATGGCGGGTGCGGTCGAAGCGGTCGAGCGCGTTCTCGCCGGCGCGGGGCGGCAGCGGCGGCTGCGACGCGCCGGGGCGCACCACCTCGGCGGCGCGGAGCGCAGCGGCACGGCCGAACACCACGAGATCTAGCAGCGAGTTGGTGCCGAGACGGTTGGCGCCATGCACCGAAACGCAGGCGCACTCGCCCACCGCCATGAGCCCGGGCGCGACCGCGTCCGGGTCGTCCTTCGTAGGGCGCAGCACCTCGCCGTGCAGGTTCGTCGGGATGCCGCCCATGTTGTAATGGACGGTGGGCAGGACCGGGATCGGCTCTTTCGCCACGTTGATGCCGGCGAACACCTCCGCCGTCTCCGAGATGCCGGGCAGGCGCTCGTGCAGCAGCGCGGCGCCGAGGTGCTCCAGGTGCAGCAGGAGGTGGTCCTTGTCCGGCCCGCAGCCGCGCCCCTCGGCGAGCTCGATGGTCATGGAACGGCTGACCACATCGCGCGAAGCCAGATCCTTGGCGGTCGGCGCGTAGCGCTCCATGAAGCGCTCGCCTTCCGAGTTGGTGAGATACCCGCCCTCGCCGCGCGCGCCTTCGGTGATCAGGCAGCCTGCAGGGAAGATGCCGGTCGGGTGGAACTGCACGAACTCCATGTCCTGGCATGGCAGGCCGGCGCGCAGCACCATCGCGTTGCCGTCACCGGTGCAGGTGTGCGCCGACGTGCAGGACAGGAAGGCCCGGCCGTAGCCGCCGGTCGCCAGCACGACCGTCTGCGCGCGGAAGCGGTGCATCGTGCCGTCTGCCAGGCACCAGGCGGTGACACCACGGCATACGCCCTCGTCATCCATGATCAGATCGAGCGCTACGTATTCGACGAAGAACTCCACCTCGTGCTTGAGGCATTGCTGGTAAAGCGCGTGCAGGATGGCGTGCCCGGTCTTGTCGGCGGCGGCGCAGGCGCGCATCGCCGGGGTCTTGCCGTAGTCCTTCATGTGGCCGCCGAAGGGGCGTTGGTAAATCTTCCCGTCCTCGGTGCGGCTGAACGGCACGCCGTAGTGCTCCAGCTCATAGACCGCCGGGATCGCCTCGCGGCACATGTACTCGATGGCGTCCTGGTCGCCGAGCCAGTCCGACCCCTTCACGGTGTCGTACATGTGCCAGCGCCAGTCATCCTCGCCCATGTTGCCGAGGGCCGCGCCGATGCCGCCCTGGGCCGCGACGGTGTGGCTTCGGGTGGGGAACACTTTGGTGATGCAGGCGGTCTTCAAGTGCGCCGCGCCCATCCCCAAGGTCGCGCGCAGCCCGGCGCCGCCCGCGCCGACCACCACCACGTCGTACGTATGGTCGATGAGATCGTAGGCAGCGCGCGACGGCGTGGCGATCGCGTCCATGAACCCTCCTCAAAGTCCAAGACGCAGCGCCGCGATGACGCAGAGCAAGGCGGCGACGATGCAGACGCCGCGGTTGAGCAGCAGCACCGCGATACGGACCGCGTCGTTGTGGACATAGTCGTCGATGACCACGCGCAGGCCCTGCTCCGTATGCCAGAAGGTGGCGACTACCAGGCACAGGATGAGGACCAGCGACACCGGCGCATGCAGCCAGGCGATCATGCCGGCCCGGGTCGTGCCTTCGAGGCTGATGACCGAGACGATGAACCACAGGGTCAGCGGCACCAGCGCGATCGAGGTCAGACGCTCGGCCCACCACGCGCCGGACCCGGAGCGGGCCGAGCCGAGACCGCGTGCGAGCTTGAGCTGGGAGCGCCGGACATCGACGTGGATGGGCTTGTCCGGTGGGGGTAAGTCCGGTGCCATCACCACGCCACGAGGCCGACGGTCCACAGGACCAGCGTGGCGATCACAGTCACGCCGATCACGCCCCAGCCGGTGTTGCGGTAGATCCGGTTCCTGAACCCCGGGCGCACGGGTTCCTGCTGGGCCAGGGTGCCGAACCCCCAGCCCGCGTCCCACGCCAGATGGCGAAGGCCCAGGAACAGGTGCAGCAGCAGCGCCGCCGCCCAGCCCAGCAGCAGGACAACGCCGAGACTCGACCCGAGGAAGCCCTGCACCGTCGCGAAGGCGCTCTCGGAAACCGCCGCGGCGACCAGCCACCAGGTCATCAGCAGTGTGCCGGCCGACAACGCGACGCCGCTGGCCCGGTGGCTGATCGACAGCGCCATGCTGACCGGCCAGCGATAGTTCTGCAGATGGGGTGACAACGGCCGGGCGACCAACTCGCCATCGCTCCTGCGCGCCACCATCAGCGCGTCGCGGATGTCCTTCACGGATGTCCTCTCCGTAGCCCGGCCGGGGAACGCTTCTCGGGGAATGCTTCAGCGCCGAGCCGTCGTACCGTGTTAGGCGCTGAAGGCAGGCAGGGTCAACGCTGGATCGCTCCCGCCACGCCCAAGGTGGGCGGCCAGGCTCGCAAGGCGGAGGTCGGCCACGTGCTCAAATCGCTGGTCGCGTCCGTGCAGCCCAATGGACTCACGAGCGCCGCACTCGTGGGAATTGAGCCCGTTCCCGCAATCTTGAGCGACAATGGATGGAGATTACCTACCCTCGATGCAATAGCCTATGCAAGTGTAGCGCTCCCTTGGCAGCGATTCTAAGTGGCTGCTGACGGTTATGGGTTCCGCTGTGCCGTGCGGTGTGATCCAAGCTCTGGATGGAGCTTCTGGACACCCTTGTGGCTGGCGTGCGCTCGGCGTGCGCGGCCTTCCCTGATGCGCGGCGCGGCGACGTGCGCTACAGCATGGCCGACATCGGGATGTCGGCTTTCTCGCTGTTCTTCATGCAGTCGGAGTCGTTCCTGTCCCACCAGCGCAGCCTGGAGGAGGGGCGCGCGGCGTCGAACTGCCGGACCCTGTTCGGCATGGCAGCGGTCCCGACCGACAACCACATCCGGGCGATGCTCGACCCCGTGCATCCCGCGCACCTGCAGCCCGTCTTCGACCAGGTCCTCGACACGTTGCGCCAGCGGGGCGGCCTGGCGCCGTTCGGGCGGCTTGGCGGACGGGTTCTGGTCGCGCTCGACGGCACGGAATACTTCTGCTCCCAGAAGCTCGGCTGCCCGGGGTGCCTGACGCGCCATCGCGCCAACGGTCGGATCGAGAGCTACCACGCCATGCTCGCCGCGACCCTTGTGGCACCAGGCCACGCCATGGCGCTGCCCTTGATGCCGGAGTTCATCGCGCCCCAGGACGGGGCCGAGAAGCAGGACTGCGAGCGCAACGCCGCCAAGCGCTGGCTGTCCACCCACGGCGGGCGCCTGAAGGACCTGCGGCCGGTTTATCTCGGTGACGACCTGTTCGCCTGCCAGCCGGTCGCCGAGGCCATCCGGGCGGCAGGCGGCGACTTCCTGCTCACCGCCAAGCCGTCGTCCCACAAGGCCCTCTACGACTTCATGGACGGCGCCGCCGTCGAGGAGCACACGGCCAAGCACAAGGCCGCCGGCAAGCGCCTGACCTGCCGTTACCGCTGGTTCCAAGACGCGCCGCTGCGCGACGGCCGCGACGCCATGCTGGTCAACTGGGTCGGCGTTACCATCACCGACGCCCGCGGCAAGGTCACCTACAGCAGCGCCTTCGTGACCTCGCTGCCCGTAACACCCGAGACCGTCGCCGAGATCGTCGCCTGCGCCCGGGCGCGCTGGAAGGTCGAACCAAGGGGTTCGCCCGGGATCGAGAACGAAAGCTTCAACGTGCTCAAGTCCAACGGCTACCACCTCGAACACAACTTCGGCCACGGCAAGCAGCACCTCGCCATGCTGTTCGCCACCCTCAACCTGCTGGCGTTCGCCATCCACACCGCCTGCGACTGCCTCGAACAGCTCTGGATCGACGCCAGAGCCGCCAAGCGGACCCGCACCCGCTTCTTCGAGCACATCAGGACCCTCACGGCCTACCTGGTCTTCCCAGACTGGGACACCCTCATGCAGACCCTGATCGACTCAAAACCACCGCCAGACATCGCAGCCCAGGTCGCCAGGTGATGATCCCATCGTCGGCGGCCGACTTAGAATTGCTGGTTCCGGGGCTTTGACGTCGACACCGGCAGCTCAATGCTATACGATGCACAGTTGGATAGACCGGGCCTCCCGAACGCCCTACGAGCTAGGTGCAATAGCTGGGAGGAAAGTGCAATGCCTGCCGACCACTACGACATCATCGTCATCGGCAGCGGACCTGGCGGCGCGTCGCTCGCGCACCGGCTGGCACCGACCGGCAAGCGCATCCTCATGCTGGAGCGTGGCGACTACCTGCCGCGGTCGCTCGTCAACCTGGACGCCAAGGCGGTGTTCGTGGACGCCACCTATCAGACGAAGGACATCTGGCACGGCGCGAACGGGGAGACGTTCCACCCAGGGCTGCACTACTTCGTCGGCGGCAACTCCAAGGTCTATGGCGCCGCCCTGTTCCGCCTGCGTGAGCGCGACTTCGGAGTGCTGCAACACGCAGACGGCATCTCCCCGGCCTGGCCGCTCGGCTACGACGCGTTCGAGCCGTACTACGCCCAAGCCGAGGACCTGTTCCAGGTCCACGGCCAGCGCGGCGAAGACCCGACCGAGCCCTGGTCCAGTGGGCCTTATCCTTGCCCGCCGGTGTCGAACGAACCGTGCATCCAAGCGCTGAGCGACAACCTGGCGAAGCAGGGCCTGCATCCCTTCCACCTGCCGATGGGCGTCCTGATGGACGAGAAGGACGGCAAGGTGACGCCCACCAGCCGATGCTTCCGCTACGACGCCTTCGACGGGTTTCCCTGCCCATTCAACGGGAAGTCCGACGCCCAGGTGATGTGCGTGGATCCGACTCTTGCCGCCTACCCAAACTTCACGCTGCTGACCAACGCCTACGTGAGCAAGCTGGAGACCGATGCCGCCGGGCGGAGCGTGCGCGAGGTGGTCGTGACCCGCGAGGGACGGGAGGAGCAGTATTCCGCCGACATCGTGGTGGCCGCCTGCGGCGCGCTCAGCTCGGCGCTGCTGCTGCTGCGCTCGGGGAACGACAGGCACCCCAAAGGCCTCGCGAACGGCTCCGACCAGGTCGGGCGCAACTACATGCGCCACAACATGTCCGTGCTCATGGCGATCATGAAGGAGCCGAACCCCACGGCCTTCCAGAAGACGCTCGCGGTCAGCGACTACTACTTCGGAGCACCGGATTGGGAGTATCCGCTCGGCCTGATCCAGATGTGCGGCAAGACCCACGCCGCCCAGATCCGCGGCGAGGAACTGCCGGAGTGGCTGGAGTGGCTGCCGAAGATGCCGTTCGAGACGATAGCCGAGCACTCGATGGATTTCTGGCTCCAGAGCGAAGACCTGCCGCGCCCGGAGAACCGCATCTCCTATGACGGCGACCGCGTCGTGCTCGACATCCGCGAGGGCAACCTGGAGGCGGCGGCCCGGCTGAAGCAGAAGCTGAGGGATGTGCTGAACGCCATCGGCGCGCATCCCGTACTGTTCGAACACGGGCTCTATCTTGGCAAGGACATCCCGATCGGCGGCACTGCCCACCAGGCCGGCACGGCGAGGTTCGGGACCGACCGGGCGACCTCCGTGCTCGACCTCGACTGCAAGGCGCATGAGCTGGACAACCTCTACGTCACGGATGCGAGCTTCTTCCCATCCATCGGCGCGGTGAACCCGACCTTGACCATTATCGCCAACGCGCTGCGGGTTGCGGACCACATCAAGGCACGGCTTGGCACATGATCCGGGAGCGAACCACCATGACAGGGCGATTCAACGTCGGCGACCATGTGACCTGGAACTCGGAAGCCGGGCACGTCAGCGGCACGATCACTAAGATGCACACCGCGAACACCGACTACAAAGGCTACACGCACCACGCGACGGAGGACGACCCGCAGTATGAGATCAAGAGCGACAAAACCGACCACGTCGCGATGCACAAAGGCACCGCGTTGAGACGGGTGAATGACTAAGCCGTCCTGCACGATCCAGCCCGGCAACCTGGCTCATGGCGGGGATCACGGGCCTGGCCCGATCTTGTCGGCTTCAGCCGCTAGGCGGCCGCCCGTGAGCTGGACCTGGTGCGGGCTGCCCGACTACCCTCGGGCAGCCCGCACCCTGGAAGTCCTGCACGGCTTGTCGGGGCCGTGCGACGCTGCCCGCCGCCGCATGGCGGCGCTGGGCATCCTGCGCGCGCAGACGCGCGCCTTTGCAGGAGGCGAGGAGATCGACTTGGCCTGCTACCTGCCCGCCCTATGCGACGCAGAGCGCCGCACCGCGCCGGCATCGTCCGGCGTGGTTCTTCATGCCGACCTGCGGTCCGTGAGGGTAGCAGTGGAAGTTGCGTTCCGCATCGGCCTGGCGTTCTGCGAACTGCTGCGCAACGCGCTCACCCACGCCTTTCCGCAGGACGGCGCGGGCCACGTTGGCATCCACCTCTGGCCCACCACCGGCCTTCCCGGCGTGCGCGCCTGCCTGCTGGTGGCCGACGGCGGACGGGGCTTCGGCGACGAGCCGCCGGTCACCTCGGAACACGGCATCCCCGTGGCCCGATACCTCGTCGAACGCTGCGGTGGCACGCTCACGCGCGAGCCCGGCGGCCCCGGCACGATCTGGCGCGTCAAACTCCCCGCCGCAGATGCCGAACTGCGGGGACACCGCCATCCGAATTGCCAAGATCATTGAATCGCATTGATTTTTCAGGAGCGCGACATGGCTATTCAATTGCAGCAAATGCATCCCGCCCTCGTACACCTGCCCATCACGCTGCTGCCGCTTGCGGTCGGCGCCGACCTCCTGGGGTGTGCCACCGGAAACAAGTCGCTCTTCGGCTTCGGGCAGAAGGCCATCGCGCTCGCCGCCGTAGGAGCACTCGGCGCCGCCGTGACGGGGCTGATCGCCGGGGAGGAGGTGAACGTCAAAGGCGAGACGCAGGACATGCTGATGACTCACCGCAACCTGAACTTTGTCGCCACGGTGGTCGCTGCCTCGATGGCAGTCTGGCGCGCCCAACACAAGCGGCCGAACGCCGTCTATCTCTGCACTGGGGTCGCCGGGGTTGGCGTGCTGGCCTACACGGCCTACCTGGGTGGCAAGCTCGTCTATGACGACGGCGTGGGCGTGGAGCCTGCCCACGGTGTGTATCGAACGGACGCGCCGGCCTTGCGGCCGGGACAGTGGGGCGCATTCCTCGCGGCGGCGGCGACGGACCTCTGGCATGGCGTGCAGCACATGATCCAGGAAGTGGCCAAGGGAAACGTCGTCCCAACTGTTACGGCCTGGTGGACCAAGCGCCTTGCCCTCGCCAGGTAGTTGAAGACCACACGGATTGTCCGGAGCAGCAAGGTAGGGCGGGGTGCTCCAATGGAGGTCTAAACCTATGTCACGGTTGCAATCTTGATGCGCTTGTTTGCCACTGGGGTGGTTGTGATGGCTGCCGATCAAAGCACCACAGGCGGCACGTCAGGGTCCGCTGCGGGCGGCAACGCGGCGCCGCAGGCGCCGCCGGCGTCGATGCCGGCTTGGCCAGCCTCAGAGGTGTGGAGAGTGGGCCGGCGGGGCGAACGGGCGCCGTGGCGGTTCGGCCGCGGGCGACAACGTGAGGTCGCCGCCGGGCGCGGCGACGAACAACGCTGCCGGGGTGACCGGCTCCGCAGGTCCGGAGAGCGGACCGACGTAGCGAAGCAGGTCATCCAACACGAAGGGATAGCGGTGTCCGCCGGCACGGGGGATTGCGTCCACCGGAACCTGCTCGGCCGGCGCGGTCAGGGCCCCACCAGGCTTCCGGCCAGGGTCGCTCCCAGGTGTATTCCGGCCCGCTCCTTTTGGGCGATCATCTGTTCGAAATCGACTTCGGCCTGCAGGCCGGGGATGTCGCGCTGCACGATGGCGACCGCCACCGCCCGGCCGGCCCGCCGATATGTGATCGCGCAGTCCCGCGCCTCCAGCGATCCGGCGATCTCGGCTTGGTCGAACTGCCCAGCATGGCCGATGTAGCCGAGGCCGAAATCGTATTGGATGGTCCAGAAGAACGGGACGGCATCGAACCGCTCGCGCTGGCCCAGGATGTTGCGCGCGGCCGTCTGCCCCTGGCGCTCGGCGACCACCCAGTGCTCGACGCGGATGCGCTCGCCGCTGAGCGGGTCCGGCCAGCGCGCAATGTCGCCCGCGGCGAAGATGCCCGGCACGCTCGTCTCCAGGAACTCATCCACGGTCACGCCGCGGTCGGTCGCCAGCCCGGCCTGCTCCGCCAACCCGAGGACCGGCCGCACGCCGATCCCGACGACGACGAGATCGGCGTCCAGGCGAGCCCCAGTCTTAAGGGTCACACCCTGCGCGTCGATCAAGGCCACAGTCGTGCCGAGGTGGAACGTGACCCCGTGGGCCTCGTGCAGCGCGCGGACGAAGGCGCCGACCTCGGCCCCCAGGGTGCGCTCCATGGGGCAGGTCTCGGGGGTGACGACATGCACCTCGACATGCCGCGCCCGCAGCGACGATGCGACCTCCAGGCCGATGAAGCTGGAGCCGATCACCACGGCCCGCTTCGCTGTGGCAGCCGCGGCGACGATGGCGCAGCTGTCGGCCGGCGTGCGCAAGGTATGCACGTGCGGCAGGTTTGCGCCGGGCACGTCGAGTTGCACGGCCTCCGCCCCCGTGGCGAGCAGCAGCGCGTCGTAGCCGTGGCGGCTGCCGTCCGCGAGATGCACCTGCCGGTTCGCCGTGTCGAGGCTCGCGACACGGGCACCAAGGTGCAGGGTGATGCCGTGCTCGCGGTAGAACTCGGGCGAGCGGAGGGGGACCGCGGCCTTGTCTGCCGCACCCGAGAGATAGTTCTTCGAGAGCTTCGGGCGGTCACAGGGCAGCGCCGCGTCGGCGCTCAGCATCGTGATGCTTCCTGAGAAATCCTCCCGGCGGAGCATCTCCGCGGCGGCGTTGCCGGCCGCACCGCCGCCCACGATCACGACCGAAGCCGGCGTGCCGGAGGTCCCGAGGCCTGGCTTCCGCCCTGCGTCCCGAAGCTTCCCGCGGACATAGGCCATGCCGTCGCGCTGCTCGACCTGCCAGCAGGAGACAGCGTCCAGTGCGGGTGCGCGGAGGGCCTCCCCGGTCCGTAGGCTGAAGCAGGCGTGGTGCCACTGGCACCGGACCGTGTCGCCGACGAGCAGTCCCTCTGCAAGAGGAGCGCCGTAGTGGGTGCAGACGGCTCCGATCGCGAACAGCTCGTCGCCGCGGCGCGCCAGCAGCGCAGGCTCGCCATGGGCGTGGCCGGCCAGCATGGCGCCGTCAGAGATGGCGGAGAGCGGGACGCCCTTCGTCAGGTCGAAACCGCTTAGCTTGGCGTGATCGTCGCTCATGGGAGACCTCGTGTCGTCATGCAGGCTGGAAGCTTCCCACCAGGGCTGTAAACATAGCCTGGCTCGGTCCTGAGGCCACCATCCAATTTCACGCATTCCGTCACCGCGATTGCACGGATGCGGCCACGAGTTGCGAGGAAGTGGTCCGGGTGGCGCATCTCCGGCATGATGAAGATGGATCGGGCCAGGCGTTCCAACCATCCGGCGTCTTGCTTTAATGGTTCCCCATGGCAGCCCCGTTCTTCACCATCGGCCACTCCACCCGGTCAGTGACCGAGTTCACCGGCCTCTTGCAGCAGGCCGGGGCTGCGTTCGTGGTGGACGTCCGAGCGTTCCCGCGCTCGCGCACCAACCCGCAATTCAACTTCGACACGCTGCCCGCAAGCCTGGCCGAGTGGCAGGTCGGCTACCGGCACGTCGTCCCGCTCGGCGGCCTGCGTGGACACGCGCGCAACCAAGACCTGTCCCTGAACACCTACTGGAAGAACCTGAGCTTCCGGAACTATGCCGACTACGCCGCCACCGAGCCGTTCCGCATCGGGCTGGCCGAGCTGCGCGAGCTTGGTCGCACCCAGGCCTGCGCGGTCATGTGCGCCGAGGCGGTGTGGTGGCGCTGCCACAGGCGGTTCATCGCCGACTACCTGCTCTCCCAAGGGGAGCGGGTCTTCCACATCATGGGCGCGGGCAAGGTCGAGCCGGCCAGCTTGAACCCGGCCGCGATCCTTCAGCCCAGTGGCACGCTGGTCTATCCCGCACTGCCCGACAGCAGCGTAACGGAATGATTCGGGTGGTGTCGCGCAGGTAGTGGAATCGTGTGGTGGCGTAGTCTCCGGTTCGTTGCAACGAGCCATGCCGGCGTTGGCGCGCCAGCGGAGACCACGACATGGAACAGGGTGTCACGAACACGGATGCGGACGGCACGGGGCTGTTCGCGAGGGAGGCCTGGTTTGACCCGATCGAGGCGGGTATCCGGGAGCGGGGCCGCGGGGTCGTCGAACCAAGGGGTTCGCCGGACATCGAGGAGCTGCTGGAGCAGGAGCTGACGGCGGCGCTGGGGCGCAAGCGATGCGAGCAGGCGTCGGGTGAGAAGGGTTACCGGGACGGCACGCGGGAGCGGCAGTTGCTGGGCAGCTTCGGTGCGGTCGAGGTCGAAGTGCCTGCCGGCGCAGCCCGTCGAGCTGCCCGTCCAGCACCGCCTGCCGGTCCTCGGCCCGCGCCAGGTTGGTTTCGGCGGCGCGCAGCTTGGCCTATGCCTCCTCCCGCCGGGCGTGCAGGCCGGCGAGGCTGGCCGTCTCCAGCAGCCCGCGCCGCTCCTCCGGGCGGGCGGCGACGAGGGCGGCCACCTGGCCCTGCCCCACCATCGCCGAGGCGCGCGCGCCGCCGGCCAGGTCTCCGAACAGCGCCCGCACGCCGCGCGTCCGCACCTCCTGGCCGTTGACCGTGCAGGCGCTGCCCGCGCCCCGGATGAGGCGCTGGGCCACACGCAGCCGGGCCTTGCCAGCAAAGGGCACAGTGAAGCCTCCGCCCTCCAGGATCAGCGACACCTCGGCCGCGTCCCGGCCCGGGCGGGCCGCGGTGCCGGCGAAGATCAGGTCGTCCATGGCGTCGCCGCGCAGCGTGCGGGCGCTGGCCTCCCCCATGGCCCAGCGCAGCGCCTCGGCCAGGTTGCTTTTGTCGCAGCCGTTGGGGCCGGCCAGGCCGGGCAGCACGTCGAGCGCGTCCGAGCCCTGGGACGGTTGCAGGCAGAGGGGGCTGGCACCCCGGTGTCAGAGGTCCAGCAGCCTTGCGGGGCTTGCGGCGGCGTGGTTCAGAATCTGCCATTTTTGGGTCACACGGGCGTACGAAGACCGCCGGCCTGTGAGGGCCGGATTTCGACTGGAAGGGTGTCCTGTGCGGGAGGCGGTTGGCCTCCTCGTGGTCAA
>JAABUW010003343.1_pt1 | contig 23015 bp, 25 predicted proteins | sample 5560081 | NCBI WGS metagenome assembly JAABUW01 (sample SAMN10711882, study PRJNA513363) | rock metagenome | isolation source: Antarctica rocks | place: Antarctica: Victoria Land, Knobhead sud
CGAATTCCTCGTCCGGCGAAACTGCGCTCTCTGCTATTTTCCCTTACCGGTACGACATCCCAGACAGTCCCTTCCACCTGAATATCGGCTTCGTTCTCCCCAGACGGCCTCTTGACTCCGGAGACCTGCGCAGCTTGCTCATCGCCGCCCAAGCTGTCGCAAGGAAGGGAACCGAAGACCATGGAAGCGAAGAGCCTTTACCAGCGACGACTGGTCTTGATGTGTTCCACTATTCCCTTGGTGCCGGTATTACAGTCTCGATAACCGAAGGCTATTACGCCGTAACATGGGGTATCCTTGAAGTTGTATTGAGAGGGTTGAAAAACTACCTGGTAGATGGCAGGAGACCGTATTGGACTAGGTTCGAGTTTACAGTTGCAAGTATGCCTGTCTATGGTTTTGGCACTGTGAGAGGAACAGAGGCCAGGGTAGATGTGCACTAGATGTTGTTGGGAGCAAGACCCCTACTCTGAAGTCTTCCCTGCAAGATCATTGAAAAGTCTTCACAGCCTCACGTGATGCTTCACAGGAAAGTCATTAAGGGGTTAAGCTCTCCGGGTGGCTTTTTTATTTAATTCATCCCCTGGCCTCTGAAGTTCTTGCACACACAAATATACGCATATACACACACAGGAACCCGATATTGGTCCTGCTCTACGATTACATGTGGATCCACTCAGCATACTCATCACCGAGCAATCTAAGGATGGCATTTGCGTCCTTACCTGTTACTCGATCCTGAATCTATTTGCCTACTAGAAATATAAAAATGTAGCTTATACCTTGTCGCATTTTGGCTCTAAATGGGCCCATTCTCTACTTAGAGACGCCGAAGCCCAAACCTCTGACCTCTTTCACTTGGTACTTGGCTCTGACTGGGTCTTTCTTTTCTCAAGTAACTTATACTCCCTGTTAGAATACTGTATCTCCAATTCTGATCACCATGGCTTCTCCTACCCACGCAATGGCTCTTTCGGACAAGATATTGCTCGCCGACATGATCAATGTCTTCTCGATGATCAATTTTGACAACAAGGAGGCGCGACCTTGACAAGCAATGTACTTAAAAGCGTGTGACCTTGGTGTATGGACTGCCGCCGCTGCTGGTCTTCTAGACCACCAAAGACGTGGCAGAAACCAGCATTGAGCGCACGCCAAAGACGGCTACCATCCCTTGGGCGAGAACCGATCTGCTACACACCCAGCGACCTAGATCGTGGAGCTCATCAAGTTGTTCAAGCACGATCGGCCTTCGGAGGACAACCTCGAATATATTGCAAGAAACTGCCGTGCGAAGATAGTAGAGAGATACGAAAAGGCATCGATCAATCCCGCGTTATGAGACAGCAGCCAGACGCAGTAAGATCTAAAACGTTCGTCCTGGTAACGCGATACGGGACGCCGACGAGGTTAAGTCTATGGAGGTCCCACTGGCTGAGGCTGATAGCATCGATCGAGTGGATGTGCTTGCAAAGCAGCACCAGTTCAATTTTAAAGGAAAGAGATATAGGTTATTCCGTCAGCTTTATTATATCACTGATACAGATACTCGATATATTCTAATTTCGAGAAGAGACTAGGTCCCTATCAATGGAAACTTCTACATCGTCGCCAATATTATCTCACCAAAGAACTCAGATGAATTTTAGCAGATCAAGAATATATTGATTAATTGAGGTACAATGATTAATATATATTAGAAGGTAGCGGCTCGAACGGACTGCATCCTTCGTGAAGATAGCTCACTTGCAATACGGGTTGCCAACGGTTCTACCCAGAGACTTCCAGGATACACCATCTTCAAGGTGACTTAGCCAAGGGTCAATAATGGCAGATCGCCACTACATTGTCGGCATCATGATCTTCACAATTCTTCTACATTCGACTCTCTTCATAAACGGGTACCTGCGCAAGAAGAGATAAATTGACACGTTTAGACTCTCTCCTCTTTTCTGCCCAGATGGAAAATTGGATAGCTACCGGAGGAATGCTTCCACCGCCTGCCCCAGCCCATCCGGCCCGGCCGGCCATGGGGAGCAACACTTCGCACGGGAATTGAGATGGGCAATTTCCATCCCACTGAATTAGATGGGTCGCCTCCAACTAATGTCTCTGAGGATCCCAGCTCACACCGGCGCCGATCTGAACCGGAACTCGGAGGGACCAAACGGCCTGCTATGCAGTAGTCGTCGGAGCCACCCCGTGTTGAACGAGCGAGAGTTGCCAATGACTTAGACAGTACGTTGGAGCCCACCCCAGAGACCGTCACAGGGTCCGATGCGCTGTGACATCAGAGATTGCAGCTCAAATTGCATGATCTAAGTTCCAAGACGGGAACAATATGCCTCGTCGCTTGCTTGACCTTACAGAGGAGTAGGTGCCCATTATATTACATGGGAGTAAATCCATCGACAAGGATATACGAAACATATAGTCACCATAGGCGCTGTCCTCGTGGATCGGGTCGCTTGGCAGGTGATATGTGCTGAGGGGGAGGCGACTTCTGGCAAGCTATAAGAGTCCAAGGATTCATCAGGAGAGGTCTCTGAGTGGCTCTCATCATACCAGTCTCTGTTGATGTTGATATAGTAGTACGTCTGATCCACAAGTAAGTCCGATCGCTTAGTAGCGGCGGGAGAAGCCACCAATCCACTAATCAAGATCGGGCCTCTCAGCGGAAGTTCCACTCTAAATCTTTAGCCTCGGGACTAACTTGTGAGTAATGAGACTAGGAGGAAATAGAGTTTGTGTATAATCACCCGTTTCGGGCTAAGGATTTGTGAGTTTTTCGCTGTCCCCAGAAATTGGTGAAGATGAGCCCAATTATACCTCAAGTTCTCTATAAGTCATATCAGATTCGCAAGTACATGTAGAGTAATGGTTTCAGCTTGAATCATATTTGAATGGTTTTTGAATCGTGGTCTTCGCAGACTAGGACTTGTTGCAATTCCCCTCGTCCTCGAACAGGGCGGTTAATGACTGAAGTAAATTGATTGCCGCTCAGCAATATCGCATCTGTGGCTTAATGGAACGTTTTGAAATTTGGTATCATAAGACTGTCATACACGGAGGTGTCTCGTAACCCCACGATGATATCCTCGAGCCACTCGAAGCTCTCTAAAAGCACTAGAACTAGAGAACGTTCAATTCCCGTCTTTTGGCGGGTCTCAGATCCAAGTGTTGCACAAGAGCTCTCAAAGGAAACGCCGGTGAATCTAAATGAGCCTCCTAGGTGCATTTAATATGTTTATCGATTGTAGCTGCCGTCCAATCTCCTAGGTAATCATCTCCAGAGAGGCTCGAAATCATAAGAGAGAAATTCTGGTGTTTCATTGTACCAATGTGACCCTCAGATGGGAAGCATCCAAAGCCAAAGAGAAACCAGTATATCAAAGGACCGTCAACCTCATTGGACTCTTTCTTTGGCATCTTGCGCCAACGAGCGTCGCTTCCGTGGCAAAGTGAACCAGGGAGGCGCCAACGCGGTCTTCAAACTGGCTGGCCTGATCTCTCAAGCGATTATGAGCTCCTTCCAATACAGAAGATGTTCTTGTAATGTGCGGTGATACGTTGTTAGCATCCACGGTTGATGCTGTCCAACGCTATTAATAGTGTTGATCTTTTGACTCCATGCCCAGCATTCTGCCACCGTCGCTAATTTCTACCGACTTTGTCCCCAGAATTGACAATCATCCGCGGGTCTTCGATAGCATCTAGCTTGCTAGGTACACAATCGAGATCAGCCAGCTACCGAGATCCACGACATGTGTTCTTACCATAGTACCATATTTATCCCTCATGATTGCGTACAAAAGCTTCAGCCGTGTGACAGCTGGCAAGCACCGCATTACTGTGTATTTCCCCAAGCAAAACGCAATGCTGCTGTCGATCACCACCCAGCCCAAATTGGCCTCACCCTTTCATCTTCTGCAATTGGCAGATCCAGGGCGGAGTAAGCACCTTCGCATTCTGATTCGTCATGAACAAAGAGATCGACCGGCCTTGTTAACCCAGAAGGGCAACGAGGAACCAGGTTCTGTCGCTTGGTATTTGTGCACTAAGCCAGATCAGCGCCAGCGCCGTTTTCCTGCTTTTTCGAGGCGTCGATGACCGATCGCAAGTCCGGTTGCCAATCCGAATCTGCTTCCGCATGCTCCTTTACTGGTGATAGCGACTCAAGAACGATAAAACATAACGACCCCATTATAACGGCAAAAGTACATGTACATACAGGCGGGTGCGACTGCTGACAGGACTGATGCCGGAACGACCGCTGGCTGGGCAGGCACGAGTCTCGTATCCAAAAGCAGGAACGGCCCAAGAACGCGCAACACCAAACACTATTCCCTACTCACAATTCTTTTCTAGCAAAAACCTATCCTCATATTCCGAATCTCGGAATCAACGCCCAAGGACCTCGGTCTTCGAGGAGCTTGACGTGGATGCCATGCCAGAGGCGCCCACTGGTGGACTACGTGGAGACGTCATGCATGAAATTCGTCCATCGCAACCACTTCACACAGACTCTTTCAGTTCAGTACAAAGCGACGATTCCTCGTACGATGCCGAAGGGTCAAGATCGATTGACAAATCACAAAATGGTTGGTTCGAGTCGTGGCAGGCCTTCTCCTCATCACGACTCATGATGCTGTCTTTGATACTCCTTGTCACCATGCCATTACTTTACGATACACCATTGCTTGGGAAGGCTGGGCCTAGTATATTTGGAGCAGCAGCTGGTGTAATCGAAACACCCAATATTCAAAAGAAAGCAATTGCCGACAGGAAATTGGTTGTGCCGAGAGCCAACACCGACACGGACGTGTGCAAACGGTGGAGCCACCAAAGTGCGCTCGTCAACGGAACTCTATACCTCTATGGCGGGCGTGCCACAAAAGATGCTTCTCAGTCCACCGATGAGTGGAACAACGACTTCCTTACCATCGATGTGACCAAGTCATGGGACATATCATCTCCTGTTAATGCAGGCCTCCCTCAGCCATCTGGCCCGCCGCCAGTGTCCAATGGCTATCTGTGGAACTCATACAAATCGTTGTTCCTGTACGGAGGCGAGTTTCAAGACCAACCCGCCACAACTCCCGTAGCATATTCTCTCTGGGAGTATAGCATCTCGAGTGCGTCATGGATCGAACACCAAAAACCGCAAACTTCCAATGGTAACAGCAGTGATGGGGGCAACCAACCAGTGATGGGATTGGCTGAAGGGGCCGGTGTCAGCGTACCGCAGCTTGGTAGGGGCTACTACTTTGGGGGTCATCAAGATGCGTACACTACACCAGGGTGGTCAGTACAAGTAGAACGACTTTACCTTAAGTCACTACTAGAACTCACTTTCCCTGGTTATACCAACAACGGTGTGCAAAGCCTAAGTGGTGGCAAGCTTGCTGGTAACGACGGTGTATGGCGGAATATTACTCAAGGTGGTATCCAGGATACAGCTCGATTTGCAAGTAGGGCAGACAGTGGCCTGGTATATGTGCCGGGCTACGGCGTCAACGGCATCTTGGTGAGCATCGGAGGTGGGATCAATATTACATTTGTGAGCATAGCCCAATTCAAAACCCCATTGTTGCCTCGCTAACGCGATCAACTACCCAGACGGGGCAGATGAACATACTAGACGTGTACGATATTGGTACCTCTGCTTGGTACAAGCAATCGACGACTGGGGAATCCCCCCCCCTGCGTGTCAACCCTTGCGCCGTAGCAGCGTCGGCCCCTGACGGCTCCAGTACAAACATCTATATGTTCGGTGGTCAGAACCTCGTTCCTGCCGGCAACCAAATCCAATATAACGACACGTGGATACTTACCATCCCATCCTTCACTTGGATCAAGGTCAACACCTCTGGGCAATCAGTTCCTACAGGACGTACAGGCCATACTTGCAACATTTGGGACGGTCAGATGGTTGTTGTCGGTGGCTACACTGGCCCAACAACCAATGGCCTGGGCTGCGAGACTGGGTTTTACGTCTTTGATGCTACAAACCTCACTTGGGCGAACAACTTCAACGCTTTGAGTGGCAGCAATCCACAGAGCCAGCAAATCTCTCAAGTGAATGATTCCGCTGCTTTGGACGGAAGCTACGGCTATCAAGTCCCACTCGCTGTCCAGTCTGTCATTGGTGGCAAAGGCACAGGCGGCGCTACCATTACAGCTCCTGCCCAGAAAGCAACAGAAGGACCTCTCGCAACTGGCAAGCCCATTACTTACACAGTAACAGGAGTAAATGGCGCCATCGTGACAGAAACCGGCACTGCGACTGCCGGCAATAAGAAAGGCTCCAGTGGTCCTAACATCGCCGCCATCGTAGCAGGCGTAGTCGCAGGCTGTTTCGCTGTTCTGGCCGCATACCTAGGCTTCTGCGCTTGGGTCTACCGCCGTCAACTCAAGCTTTATAAGAATCACGTCGCTATGACGCAACGCGCTGCCGCTGCAGGTGCTGGCGAAAAAGCCGCTTTCCTGGGTCCAACCTCATCCTCTGAGGGCTCCTCGGCCCAGGCCAAATATTCGACTGACCAAAGCAGTCGCAAAGCTGGCAGCCAAACTGGAAGCACGCCAGGAAATAGTGGGTGGGGACCTGTGCCGCCAGTGCCCTTTGGAGCGCCAGGTGGATTGAACAGTACGGCAAATTCTAGTACCGAGGATCTGATTGGGGAGCCGAGCTTTGTGGGTGTGCTGCTGAATCCAAGGAGGAGCTTGAGGGTTGTCAACAGAGATTGAGCCTTGGATGCTTGAATGATTGCGTCTTTTATGTTCCTCGCATTGTCCGTAAATTCAAGTGTTACACTCAACTTTTCGGTCAGCAAAGCAAAGATTTGAAGGGTCACGTCCAATCTATATTGCAGCATAGAATACATGAAGGATCTTGGGCTGGACGTTTGATCCGAGAGATACCATTTGCTGCGTTCTAGGTGTGCGGCGTCTTAGGGAAACATTGGAAAATGGACGGCAATGATGAGCGTGCGGTGAGAAGAATTACGGCAATTTGACCTGTGACTTAATAGAACCTTTCGAGCCAGCACACGCAGCGCTCAGGAGCTTTAGCCCTGTACATATTTCAGATTGTTTGGTCAGAAACACGTTTAGTCAGGAACACTTGGTATCACTATAGATTGCCCATAATTGGAATTGATATTCATTATCTTTACGCTGGTACGAAGCACATCGTTCGGAACTAGGACCTAAGCCCATGGTATTCATGATACAGGTCAGTGATTATTCCTGTCTGTGCCTTCATCCTCTATCTTCTATGTCTTCTCCAAAAAACTTTCACCCATGATGGTACTCGTACGCTTCATCCGAAATGATATGTCTTCCTTATGCCCCATTCGTCCATCTCGGAGGTGTACCCTGCATCATCGGTCCCAGGAGCCAGACCAGTTGCGTCAGAAGGGTCTTCAGGCAACCGCTGTACTCACATCCTTGGGCTTTGGTGTTGTCCTTGTAGGTTGAGCGTTCTACTCTAAGCCTACAGAAGCTCCGTTCACGTTGACATTTCGGCGATGCCCATTCCAGAGGCGGAGGTGTGTGATTTCGCGGGCGAAACGATGCTCGTCTGGGTCGTAATGCCATGGGTCCTCGTGAAGGTCGATGGGAAGATCAACGGGGATGCTATTTCCAAGGTCCATCGACGAGCCGGAGCGGGAGGTCAGTAGGCTGAAGGAAGGGGCTTTTGGCGATGTTGAGTTCGATGAAGATGGTGGTGTACTCCCTACCTCGGCAGACTCCTGTTCGCCGTTATGCTCGGGAGAGAGGCCGCGACGGTCTTGGGCTTTCGTCCTACTGCCTGGTGAGGAGTTCTCGTGCACTCTCTTCCTCTTGTGCTTTCCTTTGGGACTGATGCTTGGGCTTCTTCTTGGGCCTGGCAGGCCAGCCTTGGGATTTGTCTCATGAAGTGATGGCTCATGTTTACTTTGCTGCTCTTGAACGCTTGAGCCGCGTGGTAGGTTTTCCGTTGTTGGAGTAAGGCCCCGGGCTGCGTGAGGTGAAAGGGATGTCGTTTCAGCCGCTAAAACGCCTGACACAATAGCTGGCGGGGAAGTCTCAACTCCGGGCTCACAGGACGATGGCCGGCTAGGAAATCGAAAGAGTGGGACGGGTAGTTGTCTGCTCTTCGTGGCGTTCCATGGTGCTAATCGAGGCGCTCGACCTCTTCCTTCTTGGCGATACACCAGGAGTGGTTCCATTTCCACGAAGTCCGTCATGGGTTGCCTTGGTACAGACATCACCTGAGCTCAAGGAGTTTGAGATGGAGAGATTCAATGAAGTACTGGACGGTCTACCGCTATCATGTACTAATAGTAATGCAGAATAGATACTCCACTCTGGCGCTTCCTAATACAAGGACACGTAAAGCCTAAGATAGTAAGAAAGAAAATATTGAGCAACGAGGCTTCTTGAGTGCCACTGAGAAGTATAGACAAGCATCATATTGTGCTACGAACACTGCAAGAACGACCAAGGCTCCACAAATTCAGGGGTATACAGACCCACAGGACGCCACCGCCCGTTGCATTTTTGGTTCCTAGAGGCGGTGGTCTAATAGCAGGAGTCCTGTCTTCTCTCAACTTCGCCTGCCTCTGAAATCAAAAGCTTCAGGCACCTCGAAAATTGATTGCGAAGGGCGCCACGTTTTGTTGCACGCATTGGGGGAAGCGGTCATGTTACCCAAAAGCGACAGAATTGGACACAGTCCCTCGGTCTGTTGTAAAATGCGAAATCCGTAGCTTTCTCACCAGATTGCTCTTCTAGACTTCGATTTGATGAAATGTCTTTGAGTATGCTGAACAGTCCAACCTTTTCCATACAAGACCAATTATGGAGACTTGAATTCTAACATCAAATGTAGAACAAGCGAAGAGAGGGGCCAAGCATTTATTCTAGCAGACATGTATCTCTTCATAGCATGTGGCATGCCATTCCATCACATGAGTGACTGTTCTCTTGAGCCATCAATAGAGTAGTGGTAATCGCAACTACTTGGCGTAGAGCTGGAGATGTAGGTATAGTAGATTGTAGAGAAGGATGTGGGTGGTCTCATGTTTCCTCATTTTTGGTGAGAGCCGCTGTAGATCCTCGCTTTCGGTAAAAAGCTTCGGACAGGACACCTCTGAGAAAGTTGCTCCGCACAACGCGCGTTGACTCTTCCGTTCACTGTGTATTGGTGGCATTTGCCCGGTCAGCTAGGAAACTTCTATACATTGGGCAGCAAATCCCGTCATTTGCATGCTCTAGACCGCCATTGCTGGAGACCTGTCTCCCTCCTCCTTCCCTGACAAGCTCCGCCCAATATGCAATCCTCACCAAATATGCTCACAAAGGTAGCGGCCTTAGACCACACATTTCATGAAGTCCTTGCTAATGCCATGCTCCAACAAGTTCGAGTCCAAGTCGTCCCGAGCGAAGGGCATTGCTTTCCATCCAAAAAGGTCCTTACCAGGCTTCCAGCAAACCCCCAGTCCGTTGGTTAGCTGACGATCTATAGACCATGGATCCTCGTCTCGCTACATTCATCTACAATTCAGCTATGGGACTATCGTATGGGCACGTTGATAGACCGATTCGAGGAGCATGATGGGCCGGTCAGGGGTATCGATTTCCACAAGACTCAACCGCTGTTTGTATCTGGGGGGGATGACTACAAGATAAAAGTCTGGTCCTACCAGAGTCGGAGGTGCCTCTTCACTCTCAATGGCCATTTGGACTATGTTCGCACGGTCTTCTTCCACCACGAACTGCCCTGGATTCTGTCGAGCTCGGACGACCAAACAATACGGATATGGAATTGGCAAAACAGGTCTCTTAGTCCGTTCGCACATCCACTAGCTGTAACACTTGAGCTAACACCCACTACCAGTCTGCACAATGACGGGACACAATCACTACACGATGTGCGCCCAATTCCATCCAAAGGATGACTTGATTGTTTCCGCCTCGTTAGATCAATCGGTACGGGTTTGGGACATATCGGGTCTGCGAAAAAAACACTCCGCACCTACTTCTATGACATTCGAGGATCAAATGTCTCGCGCCAACTCAAATCAAGCAGATATGTTCGGCAATACGGACGCCGTGGTCAAGTTCGTTCTAGAAGGCCATGACCGTGGTGTAAACTGGGTAGCTTTCCACCCAAGCTTGCCTTTGATAGTGTCTTCTGGCGACGATCGACTAGTGAAGTTGTGGAGGATGAGTGGTAAGCTCCATGAACAGTTGGATTTTGACAGGAACTAATATTCCCTAGAAAGCAAGGCGTGGGAGGTAGACACCTGCCGTGGTCATTTCCAAAATTCTTCCGCTTGCCTGTTTCACCCCCACCAAGATCTCATCCTGTCAGTTGGCGAGGATAAAACCATTCGAGTCTGGGACTTGAACAAGCGTACATCAGTCCAGTCTTTCAAGCGAGAGAATGATAGATTTTGGGTCATCGCCGCTCATCCAGAGATCAACCTTTTCGCGGCCGGTCACGACAATGGTGTCATGGTGTTCAAGCTGGAACGAGAAAGGCCCGCATCTTCCGTTTACCAAAACCAGCTTTTCTACATCACCAAGGAGAAAGTAGTCAGGTCATATGACTTTTCGAAGAACGCAGAGTCTCCAGCCCTGCTGTCTCTGCGAAAATTGGGTAGTCCTTGGGTACCACTGAGAACACTGTCTTACAACCCTGCTGAGCGTGCCGTACTCGTGACTTCACCAGCAGACGGCGGAACCTATGAGTTGGTCCACCTTCCTCGCGATTCTTCTGGTGCAATTGAACCGACCGACATGAAGAAGGGACAAGGTAACTCTGCAATCTTTGTTGCTCGTAATCGGTTCGCCGTCTTCACTCAGTCGAACCAGCAGGTTGACATCAAAGATCTGACCAATTCGACCACTAAGACAATCAAGCCACCTCCAGGGACAACAGATGTCTTCTTTGGGGGGACTGGCTGTGTGTTAATGGTCAACCCAACAACGATCGTGCTTTTTGACATCCAACAAAAGAAGCAGCTTGCCGAATTAGCTGTCGCAGGTGTTAAATATGTTGTATGGTCTAGTGACGGGCTTTATGCGGCGCTGCTGAGCAAACATAACGTTACGATTGTTACGAAATCTTTAGAGCAAGTGAGCACGCTCCACGAAACAATTCGCATCAAGTCTGCAGCATGGGACGACGCTGGCGTTCTCCTATATTCTACCCTTAATCATATCAAATATACTTTACTTAACGGGTAGGCAATCAGAAGCCTACTAGAAGCTATTGCTGATATACCCACAGGGATAACGGTATTGTTCGTACTCTGGACCAAACCGTGTACCTCGTCCGAGTGAAAGCACGAAGCGTATACTGCCTGGATCGAGCCTCGAAACCAAAGGTCCTTGATGTCGACCCAACGGAGTATCGCTTCAAACTTGCCCTTGTCAAGAGGAATTATGAAGAAATGTTGCAAATAATCAAGACATCGAGTCTTGTCGGTCAAAGCATCATCTCATACCTTCAAAAGAAAGGCTACCCGGAAATAGCCCTACAGTTCGTGCAAGATCCTCAGACGCGCTTCGAGCTTGCTATTGAATGCGGAAATCTTGACGTAGCCGGCGAGATGGCGAAACAGCTTGACCGACCAAAGCTCTGGAGTCGACTCGGCGCTGAAGCCCTTGCACACGGCAACCACCAAGTAGTGGAGATGACATATCAGAAGCTTCGCCAATTTGACAAATTGTCTTTCCTCTATCTGTCCACTGGCGACGAAGAAAAGCTCGCGCGGATGGCAAAGATTGCAGAGCATCGCGGTGACTTCCAGTCACGCTTTCAAAATGCCTTGTACAGTGGAGACGCCAATGCTCGAGTGCAGATGTTCAAGGAGCTCGATCTATGTGAGACATCCATTGATTCAGTATCCACGGTGTTTTGATTACTAATGAAGCGCAGATCCTCTCGCCTATGCTACAGCTAAATCCAACCAACTCGAAGACGAAATACAATCTATTCTAGAAGCTAGTGGTCTGACCGAAGACCAGATCTCACTGCCAGCAATGGGAAGGGCATTGCAGCCCCCAAAGCCAATTGTACCATCACACAAGTCGAACTGGCCCGTCAAGGCAGCTTCTCATTCGTTCTTCGAGAAAGCTCTTCTCGGCGAAGTTGGAGCCATTGACGACGAAATAGCGCCGACCTCGAATGGCTTTGACCACGTCGATGGTGAGCCTGAGGATGAGGGAAATACGCGAGACGATCAGCTTGTTGACGCGGAGGACGAAGATGCTGCGGGGTGGGATATGGGCGATGACATTTACGTCGAAGTCGAGTCTGATTTCGTCAATGTTGACAGTGCAGATGCAGGCGCTGGCAGTAGCGAAGCCGACCTTTGGGCTCGCAACTCACCTATCGCTGCTGATCATGCTGCCGCAGGGTCTTTCGAGACAGCTATGCAGCTCCTCAACCGCCAGGTGGGCGCTGTGAATTTTGCACCACTCAAGCCTCGCTTCCTAGAGATCTATCAGGCTTCAAAGACGTATCTGCCAGCAACGCCAGGCTTAAGCCCATTAGTAAATTACATACGACGGAACGTCGATGAAACTGACTCCAGGAAGGTGCTACCGATCATACCGAGAGACCTCGAATCGATTGCAAATGTGGACTTGCAAGAGGGTTACGGCGCCATGAGATCGAACAAGCTTGATGACGGTCTAAAAACTTTCAAGCGGATACTCCACTCTCTCCTCGTCAATGCAGTGGCTTCCCAGCCAGAAGCCGCAGAGGCGAAGAAAATCATTACGACAGCAGCAGAATATGCAATCGCGATGGCCCTAGAACTCGAAAGGAGAGCTATCGGCACAGAAGGAGAACAAAACATCAAAAGGAGTCTTGAGCTCTCAGCATACTTTACCATACCCAAGCTTGAAGTAGCCCACCGGCAGCTTGCGCTCATGGCTGCTATGAAACTGGCCTTCACAAATAAGAACTTCTCATCAGCACTCAGCTTTGCCAATCGCATGCTTGCAAATGGTGGCTCGGCGAAGCTATTAGACCAGGTACGCATCTTGGCAGCAGGCTTTCATCATTATTGACGAGTGTGCTGACTATCTCCAGGCTAAGAAAATCAAAGCGCAGTGCGAGCGAAGCCCGCAGGATAAGCTAGACATCGAGTTCGACCAATTCGCCGAATTCGATATATGTGCTTCTTCACACACACCGATATATAGCGGCTCACCAAGCATCGCCTGCCCTTTCGATGGTGCGAAGTACCACTCACAATTTAAGGGCCAGGTTTGTAAGGTTTGTGAAGTATGTGAAATTGGCGCTCCAGCGAGCGGTATCAGGTTATTTGTGTCATGAGCATCTGGATAAGAATTGAATGTCTTGCCCCGGGGGTCCACAATTGTGTCGGTGTTATCTTGATGTGAAAATGATCTTGCTTAAGGTAGCTATGATCACAGAACTTGTGGCCATTGTTGCGACTCGCTCTAAACAATTCAAGGTCTCTAAAATTCACTAATCTCCAGCTTTTGCGAATAGTGCAACTTCTTTCTCAAATTCGTTTCAGCAAGTTGAACTCCCACTTAGTTTACTTCATCTCTTATACATCACCATTTGAGCTTCTACAGCAAGCTCTCGCCAAAGCATGCTGATATCACCGAAAGTCTTCCTTCCGCAACATCCTGTTATACGCTGTCACATATAGAACATCGAAACAGCAACTGACAACGGATAGTCTTTTAAGGGCCTTTCTTAATGGCAACATAATCTACTGGTCTCGACCGTCTTCTCAACTTCCCAATCGAGCACGAGCATAATACATTCCCGTATCTCGATTTGAGCAGCATCCAGTGACTTAGTCCAAGCAAGGAACAGCAGCGTTGTTGGAGCACTGGCCGGAGAAGGAAACAAGAGGCGAACTGCAAGATGCAATAAACAAGACCTAGAAAAGCCTCATGAACGGGGTCAAGGTATTAACAAGGACTAATTTTATCGCTATCTGCTGCTGTACTGGCGTTTAAATGCTACCCTATTTCTGACCGTACGAGGAAAATACGGTCTTCGGCACCCTAGATGGAGAGATCCAGGTTGGTGTTAACGCCATGGTCGCCGATGTTGTGGACCCAGACAGGTGGTATTTCGAGTGTAAGGGTCTGCCGTACAAAGGTCTTTCCTAAGGTCGCTATCGCGTAATGACAAGGCGGTGTACCTTGACACCCCAAGCCATCTTGTTTCATCGGATGGGCGATGCTACGATTCCTGCCAACGATGTTTGAATTATTGGCCCTATCTCTCCAAATGAACGTCTGCATCTAGATGCCATGAGCCTTTTGATCGGTCGTTTATGGAGGATTGTTTTGATCGCATCTTGTTGCTGTATGGGCTGATAGACAAGTACATCGACCAGGCTGCGTGTTTCTTCAAGGCAAATCTTGACCACTCCGTCAACGATGCTGAGTTTGATGAACGCTCCGAAACCGAAGAAGCACGAAAAGCGGATTTTTGGACGGTACAGAGTATACGCAGTTTGATGTGATGCAAGACCTTGGGTGGCAGGCAGACGTCCTGGAATTGTTGGAGGAAGAATACATGGATGAGGATCTTAGCGATAATGAAAACGAGAAGACCAAAGCCATCGAATTATCAATAATGTATATCATCTAGACAAGAGTATCGAGGCACTGTCAAAAAATGGATCAAAGGAACAGGGGATATGGTGTGCAGATATCACAACTAGTGATGGGCCCATCCACAGATGCCGATTTCATATGTAATGCACAATCTCTCAGCCAGTTGAGCATAGCGTCGAGCGTTTGGTTAAATGTAATACATGTCAGACCCATAATCTGGATTCCTTCGGCGAAAAGGGGTAAAAACATTCAGCCCTACGGCAATCCTCCATTCCCGGCCCACGTCACCCTGAAGTGCCCCAGCGTGCCCAGCCCGCCAAGGTCTGACGGGCATCATGAGGGGGCGCAGACGACAAGAAAACCAGTCTCAGTCGAGTCTCAAAGTCTTGTAGACTCTCATCATCTTACGACGCTCCATAGGTACGCCCAAACTTACGCCAAAGTCAGAGCCAGATCTACTCGACCAGCACGTGCCTATTCACTCCATCAATCATGTCGATCTTATCGAAGCTTGTCCCTCTCGTCGTCCTCTTCACCGTCCTTGCTTTCGTAGCCTTCATTGGCTATGCGACATACACAATAGCGACAGATGTCGCAGACAAAACGTCCAAGAAGATGGAAAGAAAGAATGTCAGCTTTGGCAAGGAGGGTATGAAGATTGGAGTGAAAGAAGTCAAGAACGAGAATTATGTCGATCAGACGCAGAGGTACGATTATCTATCGGCGAGAAGGCGCTTCTTCAATGGGGCAACGTTATAAAGAGAATTCTGGACCCTACCTTCCGCTTCTATTTGGGCTTGGTCAGACACTCGTGAATGAGCTTGGCTAACGCGTTGTTCGTCCTGCAGCCTTCTCGTTAAAGCCTGGAATTACTCCAGCTGGCCAGCGTACAAGTCGCGGTTCTGGAATAAGGAGAACGAGCAGCCACAGAAGGCGCCTTCAATATCGCCGTAAGCTTTCCCTATCTTCCTGCCACAGCGGTCGACATCATTCAGGCGTGGTTCACCATCGATCTGACAAATCGGACAGGTTTTCGCGCTCGAGTATATCAGGCAAGGCAAAGGCACCCTGAGGCATCAGAGACAAGATTAAGGATTGATTGATGACGAAGCTAGTATGACAATTTTGTTGCGAGCGTAGCGATTGGAGCGAGCCCGGCCTCTAGGCCGCGTGAAGTACATATAGTACGAGGTGATCGTTGTGCATGATACCCAGCAGCTGATTCCATATCTCAAACCGTGTTGGCAGGATTTCTATTGACTGAACGGCCGTCATAATTATTTTAACGATGATGGCAATCTTCCAAAGACGACAGTAACGAAGGGTTCCTTCCCTATTTCACAGGACCCGAACGGGCACTTGCCCCTCAAAGTGGTCCACAACGTGTTTATCTTCTCCTTTCGTTACCATCTCTACGTTCTATTCTCCCTCAACATTGCCTACCTTTGCTATTGCTTTAAGCCACGAACTATCACTATCGCACCCTAAATTCCTACACACACACATCACAATGCAATCTCCTCGTCTACTCAGCGTTCGTGTCAACTCTGAGGACGCCGACCCTTTTTCGGCTGCACCGCTTTACTATGGCGCAGATAGCCATACCAAACATGGCGATGAACACCGTACCCATACGTCGGTATGGAGCTCCATCTTGCCACGCCCTAACCATTCTTCAATCTGCTTACCCTCCAGTGTAGCTCCACGAAGCAAGCAATTTTCCTGCGTTCAGACGGATGAGTCTTGGTGATCACCCTCTCCTCTGCTACACAATGTGGACGCTAACTTACCGAACGTAGATGACACGACCAGCGAGCCGCGTAGATTCCTGATTCCTGTCGACTCAACCCTCAAGAGTCTCCTGTCCCGCGAAGACACGGACCAGAACATTCAAATCACTATAGACGATAATGGTCCCAAAGTACTGTCGCTTGGGACGCTACATTCCCATGGACACAAGCACTTCGACGTTCGCGGAACGTACATGTACGTGTTTTTGGAGTCATCGTTCCCTGTATGAAACAAAACGCTTTGGGGAAGGCCACATTTCGGCGGGATTTGCACCAATGATACTCCTTTATAGTGCACCATATTAATCGGCACGACTTCAAACCAAGAGCAATGCTGACCTCAAATTTTACTGCAGGCTGTCAAATTTACTTCAAGAGTTGACCTTAGCAAAGGACATCGGCCGAAAGAATATCATTCTCGATGAAGCACGCTTGAATGAGAATCCCGTCCAGCGGCTCTCACGGCTAATTCGTTATTCATTTTGGGATGGCCTTACCCGACGTATCGACGCTTCCTCAATAGAAAAGGCGGGGACTGATCCCAAAGATTGGTTCGTACTTTTGTCACGGCGGTTGTTCTTCTTAGGCTTCTGTCTAGGTCCCTTGGCTCAGTCGCTGACCCCAAAACGTGCGTAGGACTGCTGATCCACGGCCACGCATATACGTCCCTGAGAGTTGCCCGGATCAAATCCTGTATTACGAGCAGCTTGCTCGAGATCAGCCTCGCATTCGATTAGACGTCAAAAGACTCACCACCGAGATGATCACTCCGGAAGGCATTAGAGACCTTAACGATAAACCAGGTTTGCTGGCACTGGCAATGGAATCCTATACAAACAAGCGGACCGGAGCCACTGAATCGCGCGGTCTACCATTCGTTGTTCCTGGTGGCCGATTCAATGAAATGTATGGCTGGGATAGCTACATGGAGTCCATTGGGCTCATCGCCAATGGACGCGGCGATTTGGCCAAATCGATGGTCCAAAACTTTTGCTTCTGTATAAAGCACTACGGCAAAATTTTCAATGCGAATCGTACATACTATCTGGGACGCACGCAACCGCCCTTCTTGACAGACATGGCCCTCCAGGTGTACGAGACCATACGGGTATGTAGTCTTCTCAAGCAATTACATCAGTATCGATGCCGTTCCCTCAACTTTCACAATTCTAGCCCTTTTCTTGCCAAATTTTCACGCTTTGTGACGTGGCACATGGCTCAAAAGCTATCAGAATCAACGGTGCTGACATGGACGATCATGTAGCACGAGCCTGGTGCTTTGGAATTTCTTCGGGAGGCTATCCTTGCTGCCATTAAGGAGTACTACACTGTGTGGATGGCATCTCCTCGCTTTGATCCACTCACTGGATTGTCACGATACCGACCAGAAGGTATTGGTGTTCCTCCTGAAACGGAGCCTACTCACTTTGTCCATGTTCTTGCGCCCTATGCGAGCAAGTATGGCATGGAAGTCCCTGCGTTTATTGAAGCGTACAATAGATACGATGGGACAATTACGGAACCAGAACTCGATGAATACTTCCTTCATGACCGGGCAGTGCGAGAATCAGGGCATGATACGTCTTATCGGCTGGAAAATGTCGCTGCTAATCTGGCAACAATCGACCTGAATGCGCTGCTCTACAAGTACGAAACCGACATTGCGCACGTCATCCAAGTGCATTTCGGGGACCACTTAAGCATTTCTGCCGACATTTGCCGTACCCCTGGCGGTATCAAGCCCAATCAAGTGGAGACTTCTGCCATTTGGTCAGTCAAATTCTTGCTTGAACTTCCCCTATTCTAGGCCTGGTCGGCTCAATCTTTCGTTTAATCATGAGCTATGGCTGACTACAAATCAATCTAGGTCTCGCCGGGCCAAGAACCGAAGACGGGCTGTGGACCAGTATTTGTGGAATGAAGAAAATGGCATGTACTTCGACTATGACACCGTCAAGCGCAAGCAAACCACATATGAGAGCGCGACAACTTTTTGGGCAATGTGGGCTGGATTGGCTACACCACGGCAAGCAGCTGCATTGGTGATAAAAGCACTGCCCAAACTCGAAGCTTTTGGTGGGCTTGTGTCCGGAACCGAACACTCTCGCGGCATCATCAGCATCGAGAGGCCTAGCAGGCAGTGGGACTACCCTTATGGTATGAGCCTCCCCATTCCCATTGCATGAGTGCCAAAGAATGACATGTTTCAGGCTGGGCGCCACAGCAGATACTGGCATGGCAGGGCATGTTGCGCTACGGATTCAAGGAAGAAGCCGAGCGCTTAGCGTACAAATGGCTCTATATGGTCACCAAAGCCTTTGTCGATTTCAATGGCATCGTGGTGGAGAAGTATGATGTTACACGACCGATTGACCCTCACAAGGTCGACGCCGAATATGGAAACCAGGGCAGTGACTTCAAAGGTGTGGCACGCGAAGGATTTGGATGGGTGAATGCTAGCTACGTGTTCGGTTTGACCATCGTCAATACCCATATGAAGCGCGCTCTAGGGACAGTCACCCCTTGGGATGCGTTTTGGAAGGCGACCGAGGGAGGTGGGGACAGGCTATCGTTAGACGGGTAATCAGGAGGCTCTTGTCCTCGGAAACTTGCATACGTTCTCCTTTTCTGCGTATCAATTTAGCAGCAACCCACGCCTTCCTAACTTGTAGTGCGGACGCAAGTACATTCAGACAAGGGGATACGCTTCTATACCAAAAGACCTTTGTACTTTTCAGCTCTTACTGTGTTGTTGACAAAGACTAATACTACAAATACAAGAGGCAATATCATCATCCCCGGTAGTTTTTACTCGTACACATCGCTCATTCCCATACCCATTTGAAAACGGAGACAAAGACAAAACGCTCGCTAAACGATCGACCAAGCAAGCTATGCCAAAGCTCATTTCATCCGTGCGGTCGTTCATATTGGTACAAAGGTATATCGATCAAAACAAGCAGATAGGCTTGAAAAAATGCTTCTAAAAACGACAGTAGATTAGAAATTAAATTGTTTGAAGGGCTGCCTTCAAGGTGATTACGATGATGGGAGACGAGCAAATGTCGGGAGTTCGTGAGTTTCGTGAATGGTGGAGTAGGCTTAGAATTTGACCTTCGTCCATGCCCAGGGTTGCTGTGAGTGCATATTCAGTTCGTAGGGCGGGATGGGATGAGTGCCAGGCCATGAAGGGGAATGGTAGGCGTATTGTCGTTGCTGGAGTAACGTTTAGTGAGTGCATCTCTGGGGAATATCCGAGGAAAAGGGTACTTACAGGAGGCAGGCAAGCCCCCTCGGGCGCAAAAGACATCTCTGACGGATCGTATCCACCCCATGTTGGCGGCGCTGCACCTGCGGAAAGCGGGGACTGCTGAATGATCGGCTGAGACCAGGACTCAAGAGAAACAGATTGTGATCGTTGGACTACCTCATGAGGGTAGTATTGCTGAGCCACAGCTTGCGGTTGCAGATAGTCTGAAAGGGGGGAATAACATGAATCAGAGGATGAATACAGAGGAGAGTCTCCGGATGGTGTGAGGCCATAGAGCAGCTCTGGGGGTAGGCTACGTGGTGCCGTACCTAGTGGGGCATGAGACAGCTCATGTAGATTTGGTCCGCCTGATTGGGACTCGTAGGAACTCCGGTGCATGTTCGGTTCGATTATGGAGCCGATAGACATGGTGCCAGATGGCTGTGGGAGGGAAGGCGCTGGTGCTGGAGCTTGTTGGGCCATGGGACCTGCGCTGATACTGCCTCTGGATGGACTTGAGGCTTCGCTGGCTGAGCCTTGACGGTATTGATTTCGGAATGCCGATGCTTCAGCTGATGGCATATTGTGTCTACTGAAGTCAGTGCAAGGCCTCGGGGAAAAGTATCAACCAGCTCACTGTCGCTCCATGTGGCGTGCTAGGAGGTCGGCGCGCTGGAAAGGCTTGCGGCAACCCTCAATCTCGCATTGAAAGGCTGGCGACGTGTTGTGGTTGGCTTCATGGCGTCTAGAATTTGCTCATCAGTATAAGATACTATCCGACGATACTTTGTGGCGGCATACTTGCGGTGCTCTGCTCGAGTGAAGATCTAATCCTAAATTAGTTGAAGTTGGTGTTTCCTTTCGGCATTGTACCGTACCTTGGAGCAACCCGGGTACTCGCAGGCATGGACCTTCTTGCCCTTCTTCGCCTTACTTACACGATGTGTCGTTGGTGTGTATGTGATCTCGCCCGTCTGATCCAACAGCCCCGGCAATGCCATTACTGACCCTCTTGACGAATCTCCTCGATCTCGAGTGGGTAGGGCCTTCGCCTTTTGACGATGCTTTGTAGATTCCCGTGGCTGCCTGGAAGACGTTGCGGCATTAGGAGACATGGATGGTCGTTTTCGTTGGTGGGTGGGATCCGAGGAAGTAGACTTTTCATCCGAGGCTGAGGAGCGTCCAGAGGCAGCTGGGGAGATCTGCTCTTGCTTTACAACTGATTGAAACGTATTGATTGGTAACGACTGGTAGGGTTGTTGGGCCATGGTGTGAGGTCTGCGACTCTAATTATATTTTATCCGCCTCGAGTAGGCAAGTTTTGTTCATTGATGACTAGGATGGCTGCTTTGGTGTGGGGCCGAACAAGAATCAAGGATCAGTAAGTGAATGTGGTCAGAGAGGCCATGTAATGACTGGCAAGGCCGTTTGGGTGTTCAAATGACCGAATTAGATAAAGGTCATGTACACTCTGTCAGCATACCAGCCCCATTCTGTATTATGTCAACTCGGTGGGCTGGCTGAACATGGTAGAGGCAAAGAAGTGAGAGGTTTAGTAAATATCTAGCAAAGAGGGAACGTTTGTGAAGTTGTCATCAGGGTCGATCTGCAAAGGGTGGGGTGGTGGAAAGGATGCTGCCGCGAGCGAACGTTCCCTAATTGGGTTATCTTGAAAGGCAGCGGGCTCCTAAATCTAACCCTTTTCGAGCATGTGCAATTTCGGTTGAGAGGGGGCTTCGAAAGAACCAAAGGAACCATTAGAAGGAGTTTTATTTTTAATGCGGCAGTGCAAGTCATCGGACTTGATGCTACTCACACCAGGGCGCTGCCATTACGAGGCTCGAGCATATCATCACCGCCGTAGTGTGTAGCCTCACGTTGAGACACTTAAACGCGGGCCATGTGGTATGGCCCAAGCTCCCTGCAATCTCCAGCGCAGTGACCGTCAGGCACGGGAGGAGTTCCATCGGTGATCGACAGGCCTGACGCAGGTACCAGTAGCTTGGAAGAGCAGCGCAGTTTCTGGATGGAGTCAAGTGTGTAGACTCGCTTCCGAAAATACCGTTCGTTGAAACGTGGAGCGTTCTAGTCCTGCGCTACCAAGTAGTAGTAGACTCTGAGAGAATGCAACCATGAGGGGAGCGAGGCTCCGTCCGCGCACGCACAGGCGAGGTGGTCTTCTGAGGTCAGCGCAGGAGCAGGAGCAGGAGCATTTCAGGAGTTGAAGTCTACATGCATGAGGTGCATTAGCTGATTATCGTCAACGCTAGAGTCGGTATTTTTGGCCTCAGCCTCGTCAATCCTTCCCCATCCGCTTACCCCTTTCCGCTACAGTTCTTGGGTATTCCGCCCTTTAGCACCCTTCCAACGCCAGAGGAAAGCCTGATTGAACCAGAGCGTCAAAACCCAACATCTTCGGACGCTTCGATGAAACGTCCGCTTTGAGCAGAAATGCAGAACCACGATCCAAGAGCGTGTCGCCGTGGCAGCTATGTGATAGCCAGTCCTTAGGACAACAGTCTGTTGGAATTCTATCTTGGGCTGTTTATAATTACCCTTTGACTTTTTCTTACTACCATCAACCACCTCACACCCCTGGCATTCAGTGGCTACGTCGTCGACCTGCGTTCACAGGTAGCCCCTCAATCATGTACTCATTTCCCGCGGGGCCATGCCGTCGTGTGGACGAGGTATGGTGTCGACAGTATCGCATGCGCTCCTAGGATCTCCGGCAACCGCCTCAGCCTTGAAAACGACGGCATCCACCCCAGCGCATATACTCGGTTCCTCCTGCGTTCTAGGACGGGCTCAACAGACGTTGTCCTGTCTCGCCCGCGCCTCCAGTCCGCATTTTTGATACAACCTTAACCTCTCGTTCCTGACGATCTCGCCTCTCTTACCCTAATCGGGTAAGACGCCCTGCTCGATAGGGTTTAGACTGAATCGGCTGCATCAAGTAGATCTTGACCGCACTGTTCAAGTATGCGTTTCCTTTACCCCTTGGCATGCGTGGCATGGCGTTGGGTGACGGCCGCAATGGTGTCGCTGCCTTTTGCTTTGACTCTCTGAGCCGTGCCGCCGTCCTGTCGCCATGCTTTCCCGATCGCCTTCGAGTACAATGCGTGCAGTCGTGGAACGTTGCCACCGAAAGCCTTGAACAGCCAGAAGATCAGATCAGCAGTGTTTCAGACCGGGATTCCTTGCTGTTCGCTAATACAACCTCCTCTAACTCAGCAACAGCCAGGGTGTTAAAATCGTCCATAATCGATTATGAAAACCCTATAATCGTAATCGATTACGATTACGAAGGTCTATAATCGTAATCAATTATTAATCGATTAATAATCGATTATATAGTCGATTAT
>JAABUW010003344.1_pt1 | contig 23015 bp, 1 predicted proteins | sample 5560081 | NCBI WGS metagenome assembly JAABUW01 (sample SAMN10711882, study PRJNA513363) | rock metagenome | isolation source: Antarctica rocks | place: Antarctica: Victoria Land, Knobhead sud
TATATTTTAATAATAAATACAAAACAATCTTTATTATTTATTACAATTTGTTTAAGTATATTATTATATTTTTTGAACTATATAATATCTTAATTATATTTTAGTCTTTTATTAATAAGATTCTTAATTTCTATTTAGACAATTTTTATATTGTTTATATAAATAATATCTTAGTTTATAATAATATTAAGACAAAATATAAGAATTATATAAACAAAGTTTTTGTTAAGCTCTATAATACAAATCTTTATTTAAATATTAATAAGTATATTTTCTTTGTTAAACAAATTAAATATCTAAGTCTAATTATTACTATTAAGAAAATTCAAATAAATCTTAAGAAAATTAAATATATTTTTAAATAAGAAACTTCTATTTGCGTGCGCAATATATAAATCTTTCTAGACTTTGTTAACTTCTATTAACAATTTATCTATAACTATTTAAGTCTAATTAAATCTTTGTTAGCGCTTAGTAAGCTTAAAAATAAAAGTCTTAATTTTCTATAATAATTTAACAATCTTAAAAATCTTATATTTAAAACTCTTAAACAAATCTTTATTAATTAATTTATTTTATATTATTTTAATTTTAATCTAGAGATTTAAATCGAAAGCAATATCTTTAACTTTGTAATTATTGTTGTACTCTTGCAAATAAACTTAAATAGATTGCTTTACTTAATAGTTTATATATTTAAAATTATATTGTTCGCAAAATACAATTACAAAATCTATAACAAAAAATTATTAATTATTGTTTGCGCTTTTAAGAAATAATATTCAAAGTATATTAATATATCTATTGAGCAACTTATTAAGATTATTATTAACTATTGCAATCTAAAGTATTTTATAACTATTAAACAACTTAATTGTTGTTAAACTTGCTAAATTAAGTTTTTGTTTAAATTTAATTTTAAAATTATTTATCGATTTAATATACTAGATACAAAGTTAAACAATCTAATTAGACAATTGTAGAATTTGCTCTTTAATAAAAATAACTCTTGTAATTAATTTTAACAATAAACAATTCTTAAGCAATACAACTTAAGATTAGATATAGTTAAAGCTATTGTATTAATTTTGCTATTATTAAATATTATTTACAATTTAATAATAAAGTTGATTTATTTATTTCAAAACTTTATTAAGTTTAAACTAATTGTTAACAAAAGAATTGCAAAAGCTTGCAAGAAATTTACTTAAATCTTGCTAGCAACTAACAAAGATATAGAATTATTTATATTTTTATTGTTTGCAATATTTGTATTACTTTAATAAGATAAATTTTATTTTACTAGATCTCTACTCTTAATTTCTTTGCTTATTATTGTTGTATTTATAATTTCTTAATCTACAATTCTATTATTTTTAACTATTAATTTTGTCTTTTTTTTAAATATATTTGTTTTGTTTACAACTTAATTATCTATACTTGCAATTTCTTTTACAATTTAATTCTTGCTTGTTATTGCAATTAATTTAATAAAAGAAAAGAAATCTAAAACAAAACTTAATTTTAAAATTTTTGTTCAACAAATATTAAAAATATATCTATATAACAAAAAAATAGAACAAATTATTTAGATTAAAGAAATTAATAAACAAAAGATTTTAATTATTTTTTGCAAGACAATTAAGCTAAAACTCGAGAATTGCACAATAATTAAATACTTAATAATTAATATTAAATATTTGTTTATTCGAAACAAAATATATATATCTTAAAGTACAAATAATATTTTTTAAATTAAAACAATTAAGTCTTTATATAAATTGTTAAGTATTAAGTATTTAAGTCGAACAACTATTCTTAAGAAAATATAATATTACTACTATTAACTTATACTATATTTAAATATTAAAAAATATATTAAAAGCTATTTAATTTGCAAATATATTAAATTATATTACAAATATAGATATAATCTATTAAAATCTCTATCTATTTTAGATTGTTATTAACAAAATATATTTTGCAACTTTATTATCTCTCTATTGTTATATTGCTATAAAGAAAAGATTTTTTAATATATTTTAGTAATAGTTAATAGACTATTTAAGAATAAGAAATTTATACTTATAAACTCTTTAAAAGTTAAAGTTGTTATTTAAATTTTTATTAATTTTGTTTAATATATTGAGAACTTTTTAGTTACTATTGTTTCTAATAAAGATACTTAATTTATTGTTTATTTTTAACAATATTTTTGCAAAAGATTAGAAATTAAATCTAAATTATTAATTGCGTTCTATTTAGAAATTAACAATTAAATTGAAAATATTAATATTGTTTTTAAGCAATATCTTTAAGTGTATATACAATACAATTAAGATAATTAAATTAGTTATTTTGCTATTGTCGAATTTGTTATAAACAATTATATTAACAAGTCTACTAATTTATTATTTTTCTTTGCTATTAAAGACTATTTATTACAATTAGATTTAAAGTTATTTACAATTTTTTACAACAATATTACGTTCGAAGCTCGACGCAATATAAAGAACGTCGACAAGATTGTTAAAAAAATTAAGATTTTGCAAAACTTCTTTTATTAAGAGTTTATCTAAATTTAAATTAAATAAGTAAAATTTGTTAATTGCAAACGCGTTACAATTTCGAAATTTAAAATCGATAATTAAATTATACTTAATACTCGAAATATTAAAACAACTTAATTATATAAGTTTCTAAAGTATAAAAATATAGATTTCTATAAGATTATTTAAGCAATTAACAATTATATCTACAAACTAGAATTGCTCGAGTTAATAAAGATTTATTTAGTATTTTATCTATAACTTTTGTATCTTAATAAGAGCAAGTTTTTGTCAAATTAACAAATTAAGTCTTTATTGCTTGTTAATACTATTAACAATATTAACAACAATTTTAAATATTATATTAAAAATATCGAGATATTATAATACAATATATGCAAAAATAACAATAATATAAATTTAAGTCTAATTGTTACTAATTACAAATATAAAATACTACAATATTAAATTCTCTTTACAAGCTATACAAACTACAACAATAAATCTAAATAATTAAACTATTTTATAACTAACAATTGTTCTAACTTTGTTATTAACTTCTATTATTAATATTTTAACACAATAAGATTTTACTAGATATTTAAGACGTCTTCTAATTAAGAATCTAATAAGTAGAATAATTTGTATCTATATATCTTTGCGCTCTACTATTATTGTTGTCTAAACATTGCTCAATATATATCTATAGCTCTTGTTGTTATATCTACAATCGATCTCGAAAATGTATTGCTAATATATTACTATTGTTAAAAGTTACTTGCTATATATTTGCAATCGAAATTAAATTCGATATATTATCTTGTTTTTTGTTGTATTTAACAAGAATTTCAAAAACGCATTATTAATATATTATTATTGTCGAAAGTTAATTAATATATACTCGAGATTCTTATTGTTATTTCTATAGTATTTTTGCTAGACATTTTATAATTGTTTCTTTTAAAGATTCTTTAAATTAGAATTAACTTAATATTTCTAAATATATGCATAATTGTATATAAATTGCTATTAAGATACTTTTATATTATTTTCTTTTTTTGTATTGCAAATTTAGACAAATATATTCAAATATAGTTAAAATTCGACAAATTTCGACTTTTTAATATTGTTATTTTCTTTGTTGTTGCTAACTCTTTTTAAGATTACGTAACTAGTTAATTTTTATCTTGCTATCAATTTTCCAATTTTTGTATTATATAATCTAGACTTCTCTCTTAGAATTAAAATTAATAATCTTTTGTACTCTCTTTAATTTTTCTATATTTAATGTTTTTTTAAAATTTATTTATACTTTTTTTCTCTCTTAATTTTGTTGTTGTTCGACAAATTGTTCAAAACTCGATATTTGTTGTTCAACAATTGCTTAAAACTTAATTTCTATTGTTCGACAATTACTTGATATTTGATTTCGAATATTAAATTGTATCTAATAAATATACTTAATATTAATCGAAAGTAATCGAGAATTAACTAAAATATTATTTGCAATATATATACTCTTTGCTTTGCATATTACTATTTTTTTTATATTTTATTTTTAAATTTTCGATTATCTTTTTTACTTAACAAATTTATTCTCTTATTTAATGCGTATTGAAAACTTCGATTTTAATTGTTAAGTAATACTTAATATATATTTAATATTAATTAAAACTTGTACTCGACAAGTATTTAATATTAATCGAAGTTTATACTTAACAAGTATTCGATATTAACTAGAGTTAACTAAAAATGCTAACTAAAAAACTTAATATTGCTTTGTCGAAGCTTGCAAGTAAAAGAAAAAAATAGTATTACAATTTCAAGTTAGACAAACTTTGTTCTTTAATTATTTTTCGAATTTTTGCTTTTTAGTCTCGAATATACTACAAGTAATATCTAGCATTTTAATACTTATAGTACTTATATTTATTTTCTATATATAGTTAGTTCTGCATAGCTAGTATTCTCGTCAATTAACTATATACTAGCTATCGAAGCTCTAATTCTAATATATACTTCGATTTAAAAGCTACTTTTGTTTATATTATTTTAAAATAACTTACTTATATTAGTTGTTGTTTGTATTACTCTTTTGTATTATTTTTTTATTTTTAAGTTTCTCTTTTAAATTATTAAAAAATATTGTTATATTATATTTGTATTTTTGTCTACAAAATATCGAATTCTTTAAAAGCTTTAAATCAATTATTATTTTTAAACAAAAAAATTTCTAATAAATCTATCTCTCGCAATTTGTTATTAAGTAGCTTATATTTTAATTAATTTGCAAGTTAATCTAATTAAAGTTTTTTTACTTTTGTTGTTAATACTAAAAAAAGAAATCTTAACAAAATATTTAATAAAATATTTATCAATTATTTATTGTTTATTTTAAGAAAAAAAACAAATATATAAAATAAAGTTTAAATATTAATATTTAATTTTAAGTATAATAATTACAAACAATTGTTAACAATAATATTTTAAATAAAATTTAATCGAAACTTGTTAATTTATATTAAGCAAAAAAAATTAATATAGAAGTATAATTTAAGTTTTAAAACAAATATATTTAAATAACTTTAATTGTAAATAATATTTCAAAAATTGTATACAAAAGTTGTTATAAAATTTTAAATTATTTTATTGCTTATAGTTATTTAAATATATTAAATATAAAAAAACATCTTTTATTCTTTTTTTATTTAGAACGAAAATAATTTTTATTATAAATTGCAATTAATCTAGTTTTTAATTACGTAAGTTACAATTAATAATATATATAAATAATATATAATTAACAATTTATTAAAAGAAAAATTATATTAATTTGTTATTATTCTTTATTTAAAATAATTAAAATAACTAATTATACAAAATATTTGTAAATTTAAATTTGTCTTTTTAAACTATTAACAATCTTAACTTTTAAAAATTATTAGAAATACTTTATTTAAATTTAATACTTTTAAATTGTATTAAACTATTTAAAATAATTTTCTTAATATATAATTAAATTTGTAAGAAATTTAAGATAAATTTTATAAGTATTTAACTTGTCTCTATTGCTTTAAATATATAATTTAGTTTTTAAAAAGTTGTTTATTTAAAAAGTATTAATATATAAAGTAAATATTGTATTTCAATTTCGCAAATATTTTATTAAATTTACTTCTCTTAATATTAAGTATATAAATTGTTAATTAGTATTAAAATTTGTAAAGATTTTAAAGTCTTTTAAGATTAAAGACAAACTTCTTAAAACTATTATTAATAACGCAATTAATAACAATATATTTAAGAATAAACTTAAAAAGATTTCAAATTAATAAGAAATTTAATAAAACAAACAACAAAACTTTGTGTTTTATTTAACTTATATAATTAATATTGTAACTTAAGATTTTATTTTAATTATAGAATCGAAAGCAACAAATAACAATATTGTAATACAATTAAAGAATAAACAATTTCAAGATATTATAAGAAGTACAAGCTTATCTAATATAATTGAAAAGATATTTGAATTTATAATAATATAAAGAGATAATGTATATATTAATTTTATTAAATTCGCGCTTTTATAGTTGTTATTAATAACTTAACTTAATATTTGCTTTAATTTAGAATCTTTTAAGAGAAAATTAATAAAAAGTTACAATAAGTAAAACAAAATATTTGTATTTATTAAAACTCTATTTATTTTATATTTTGTTAAATATATTAATTACACAATTACATTAATTTTTAAATAAAGAAAAATCTTTAAGATTTAGGAATTTAACAAGTTAAACTTAACAAAAGCAAATTTAACTTAATTTTGTTTATTAATAATATATTAAATTCTTTTTACAAATATATTTTTATAGTTTCGCGTAGACTAATTGTTTTTCGGGTTTCGGTTCCAACTTTTGGAATCGATTCGAAATGTTAAGAAATCGAATTACTATATATAGTATACTAGTATACTATATATAGTATATTCGATTCCAACTTTTGGAATCGACCCGACTCTTAACGCCAAGAATTCGGGTTTTGGTTCCAAAAACAATTAATCTAGTTTCGCGAACAATTAATATAAATATTTATTTAAAATTTTAAGTATTTAATACAATATTTAATTATTTTAAATATTTAAAAAAGATAATAAGAATTAATATTTATTTTTTAACAAATATTGTACTTAAGATTTGCAATAACGCTTTAATAAAACTTGCGAAATACTATATAAAAACAAAAGAATTAGGAGAAACGTTATATAATCTCGTTAATATTCTAGATTTTACGCAAAAAGTTAATCTTTATAAGTTGTAAAATAAGAGAGAAAATAACAATATTATTAACTATAAGAACAAATATAAGACAAAATTTAAAAATTATTATTAATATTATTACAATTTAATTGCTAGTTTAAAAGTAAAGTATAAAGTACAAATATTATTAAAGAGATAATACAATATAATAATATATATAATTTTTTACTAATATTAATATAATCTATTGTAATTGTTTTAAAATTCTTACTTTAACAATTATAATAATCTTGTTTAATTTAGAATAAAAATAATTAATATCTTTGTATTAATATTGTAAAAAATAAATATTTAATTTAGAAATATTAAAGAGATAATATATTAAACTTTTACTTTTTAAAGTTAACGCAAATAACTTAAAATGTGCTTTTATATTTAATATTATTAATAAATATTAAACAAACTTTTAGTTTTGCTCGAAGAATATATTAATAAAATTGATCTTAAATAAGTTTATAAATAGTTAAACAAATTATAATAATTAAATACTTTAATAGTATTATTAATTTAAATACAAAAAAAATTGTTTTTAAATTGTAAAATATATATTGTAAAAAAAAGAATAACAATTAAGCGATAAATAAAGAAGAAGATTTTTTTTCGCTAGATTTTAAGATTGTTTTAGATTAGATTTATTTATAAATAAGTTAATTTTTAAAAAGAAAATATCTTTAATAATTATAAAAATTATTAGATATTATTAGTAATAATACAAAGAAATAATATATTTAATAACTTAAATTGTTAGAAAAAATTTATTAATAATAAAATTCTAAAGATTCGAGTCTTAGCTAATGCAAAAAACATATTATAATCTCTTAAAAAAAAGAATATAATATTATTATCAAAATTTTAATTAAAAAGATTAAATTGCTTTATTAAATACTTAATAAAGAATAAATTCTTCAATTAAATTGTTATATACTTAGCGTAAATAATCGCAAGATTTGAATCTATAATACGCGAAATATTAATTACTATTTTGTTATTATAATAGTAATGCAAAAAGATAATACACTTATTAAAAAAAAGAATAATTATAAATATTTTAATTACTTTCTAAAGTATTACTAAAGTTAAGCTCTAAATAAGATAGTTGTTTTAATTATATTTGTAATTTTCGACTTTGTTATATTAAAAGTTTTCAAATTAAATACTAAAATAAACGTCGAAAAATAAAAAAATTAATCAACTTTTAATATTTTCGAATCTTACAAAAAGCAACAATATTAGACTTTTACTTTCGTGTTTGTTATCGCAAAACATTAGTATATTAGTTAAAAATACATTATTTGTTTGTATTATCTTAACTATATTAGTATTCTAAATATTCTTTTTCTTAGTACTTAATCTTTCGCGAGATTTTTTTTCGTTAATGCTTATTTTGTTACAATCAAATTAAGAAATTAATTTATTACAAAAAGACTTTAAAATCGATTTGCGAATTAGTAAATTAAATATATTAGTTTTAGACAAAATATTTTGTATTATTTATATATATTATTTATCTACTTTATATATATTATTAAAAAAAGTAACAAATTTAATAATATTAAAAAGAGATTTATATAAACGTAAAAAAGAAATGTTAAGTTTAAGATAAAATTCAAAGAAGTTATAATAAAATAAGCGATAATTTTGATAATTTTAATTAGCGCAAATGCGTTAAGTTATTGCGTTAATAATTAACAATAAAAGTACGTAATTTAAATAACAAAGCAATTAACAAAAATAAATTTACGTAATATATTAACGAAATTAGATATATATTAATATAAAGAAATAATATTTTTATATTAACAAAAGTTTAAAATAAATATTATTAAATAAATTTTAATTTTAATTTTAAAATATATATTTTTTACTTTGTTTTAATAAAAATACTTGTTAATATATTCTTTAAATTTTGTTAATTTCTTCGAATCTTTTATTCTTTAAATTTTGTTATATTTTACTAGATATTATAAAAAATCTTTAAGTTGTTATATAATTATATTATTTTTATATATTATTCGTAAAATAAGTTAAGTATATATACAAATAATAAAAATGCTATTAATTAACTTAAAAAGTATTGCAAGTCGCAATTGCGCACAAGTATAAAATAATAATAATAAGAAGAAATTATATCAAAAATAGAGCAATAATTGCAAGACTTTCTTAATTTAAGTTAAGAAATTGCGTAAAACAATTATTTAAATACAAGTCTTAAAATCGAATTGTAAAAATATTAAAAAAAATATTAAAAATAAAATAAAAAAATATTAAATTAATTAAAATTTTTATAATAATATATTTAAATAATATAATAAAGTATACAATATTAACAACTTTATAGTATAGTATTTTAAGAATAAATTTAGACAAAAAGCGAAAAAAAAAATTTGCAATTAAAAAAGCAAATCGATTCGAAGTTATTAAAAAGATATAAAAGTTACTTGAAAATACAAATATAATAACAAAATTATTTTTTAAGAAGATATATATTGTTTATATATATTACTTATATTCTATATTTAAGTTAAACAATATTTTTTCTTGTAATTAATTGTATCTTTTTTTTATAGTTTTCTTATATAGCTTGTTGTTAAGATTAATAATTATTTCGATAAGATTAAATATATTGCTAATAAGTTTTTTGTTATATATTATCTTATTCTTAAGATTGTTTTTAAGATTTTGTTAAAATATTGTTATAAGTACAATATTGTTTTATTTAATTAGATTAATATACTTTTAAAATTTAGTTATATAATTTAATACAAAAATCTTTTAAATTAAATACTAAATTACTTTTTCTGCAATTTATTTTTTATTAAATGTTTCGAAGATTCTTCGAAGCTTTGTCTTAAAATTATTAAAGTTTGTAAATATTGTTTAAGGATTTTTGTTATAATTCTTTATATATTTGCGTAAATCTAATTTGAGTTAATATTAAAATCTTTTTCTAAGAAACTTAAATACGAAAATTGTTCTTTTGTTTGTTAAAACAAAATAAAAGATAAAGTAAATATTTATTTGTATAAGTTAGTTCTTTAGATTAATATAATCTTTATAATAAATATTAGACTTGTTAATTCTAATTTTGTTGTCTTCTTTACTAAAGAGTTAATATAATATTATAAAGTTAGTACTCGAAATAGAAGCAAGTTAATCTAATACAAATATTTTTAAAGTATTTAAAATATTACGCTAATACTTTTTACAAAGATATTAAAGATAATTATGCTATTAAAGAGATTTTTAGATATTGTTAAACAACGCAAGCAATTACTTAGCTTAATAATAAAAAGTTGCAACTAAATTGTTATAATAATAAGTCAAAACTTATTATAAGTTAAATACAATTTATAAGAAAGTTGTATTTAGAAGATTTATATACTAAAGAAGATCTATTTGCTTATTATACTTATTGTCGAATATATTAAGTTTTGCTTGTTTTGTTTGTCAACAAGTATGTTAAGTTTGCTTACTAGTTTATTAAGTATTATTTGTTTATTAAGTTATTAAGTATACAGATAGTTGTACTTTGTGCTATATATTTCTCTGTAAAATATATATTAAACTATAACAAGCTAGAATTGTAATACTAATATTTGTATTGTATCAAAAAATCGAATCTCTTTTAAGATATAATTAAGTTAACTTTTTGAATTTTAAAACTAAATAGCTTAAATGCATTATCTTAACATATTATTATATAATTTATTATTAAGAAATTATAAAATAGAATATAACTTTCTACTATTTATTTTAGAATTTCTTTATACTAATACTAAGTCTTGACAATTTAAGTCGATTTTTTAAGTTGATTTTCGATTTTAAGTTTGCAACTTAACTCGAATAGTTAATTTTAATATTAGAAATCGAATTAACTTTTTAATTTTAACTTTAGAAATTAATTTAATTTGATTCGAATTAAGTATTTAACTCGAACTTGATAGTTTAATTCGATACAATTAATCTAATATTTAGTAAAACTTCGTTGCGTTTAAATACTTGTAATAAAAGTTAATAACAAAGTTAGAACAATTGTTAACAACAAAAGTTTAATTTATTAATTTAACAAAAGTTTACTTTTATTAAGATACAAATACTATAAATAAAATATTAAATAAATTTTTATTAATTCGAGTAATTTTAGTTTATAGACGTAATTGTTAATTGCTCGAATTATCTTATACAAATCTATATTTTTATACTTTAAAAATTTGTATAATTAAGTTATTTTAATATTTTAAATATTAAATATAACTTTATTATTAATTTAAAATTTCGAAATTGCAATATATTTGCAATTAACGAATTTTATTTACTTAACTTGCATTTAAACAAATTTTTAACAAAAAATCTTTTGCAAACTATTAATTTTTTTGACAATTCTATTAATTTTCTTTATATTGCAACAAACTTTTAACATATTATTGTTAAAAAAAGCTTCGAATAATTTTAGATTTAATTGTAATAAATAGTATTTAATAGCAAAAAATAATAATAAATTAATAGATTTGCTAATATAGTTGTTTGCAACAAACTTAATAATAACAAAATAATTAATTTAATTAATTTAATTATATTGCATATATATTTTAAAACATTGCTTAAAAATTATATTTGTATTTTTAATTTAATTATTAATATCTAAATAGAATACAATTAATAGTTTAGACTTAATTTTTAATTTTTTGCAAAAATATTGTTAGAAGTAAAAAATAAAATAAGTATTTTTGTTAAAAATAATAATAATTGAAAAATTCTTAATATATTAAAGAAAGTTAATAAAGATCTAAACAACAATCTTAACTTTTAAAGAGTTTATAAATATAAATTTCCTATTCTTAAATAATCTATTAATTATTACTAAAATATACTAAAAAATCTTTCTTTTATAGCAATATAATAACAAAAAAATAATAAAATTGCAAAATATATTTTGTTAATAATAATCTAAAATAGATAAAAACTTTACTAGATTATACTTATATTTGCAATATAATTTGACGTACTTGCAAATCAAATAACTTTTAACGTACTTCTTAATATCTAAATATAGTGTAAATTAATAGTAGTAACACTATATCTTCTTAAGTATTGTTATTTGATTTAAGTATTTAATACTTAATAATTTATACTAAAATCTAATTACTTCGACTTAAAGTATATTATCTTTGTTTCAAAATATATATATTTTGTCTTAAACAAATAAATACTTAACTTTAATTGTTAAATATTTAATTATTGTGCAACTTTTGTATTTTAACTTAATTGTCTTGCAAAAAACAATTAAAATCTTTTGTTTATTAATTTTTTTAATTTAAATAATCTATTTTAATTTTTTTATTATATAAATATATTTTTAATATTTGTTTAACAAGAATTTCGAAATTAAGTTTTATTTTAGACTTTTTCTTTTTTATTAAATTAATTGCAACAATAAGTAAAAATCAAATTACAAAAGAGATTGCAAATATAAATAGTTAAAATATAAACAATTAAGATATAAATAGTTGAAATATATATAGAATAGATATATCTAAAGAGAAGACAAAATTAATAACTAAAAATAAAAAAACTCTAAATTAAGAGCTTATAAATACAACAATAATAAATAAAGAAATTAAAAAAAGAAATTAAATAAAACAAATTTTTTTTTGTTAAAATAATATAGATACTATAAACAATAACAATATAAATAATTTTATATTTTTGTTAATTATTAGCGAGTTTTAAGTAATTTCTTTGTAAACTTTTGCAATTCTTTTATTAGCAATTAGTTTAAACTTAATAAAGTCTTGAAACAAATAAACTAATTTTGTTATTAAATTGTAAATAATATTTAATAATAGTAGAATTAATATAATAATTTTAATTATATTCGATTTTTAATTATATTATTTAAGAATTTTCTATTGTTAAAACTAATTGCAAGAATTGTTTTTATCAAAAAACAAATTTTGCAACTATTTGATTAAATTATTTAATATTGTATTTAATACGTTTAATTAATAGATAATCTTAAAATTAAATTTGAAGAAAAATTCGATTTAGTAAGTTTAATAACAATTTAGTTGTTTAATAATTATAAAATGCTTTAAATTGCAATAATTAATAATAATCTTAACAAATTGCTTAACAAATATATCAATATACTTTAAATATTATTTCTCGAAAACGCGAACAATAGTTAATAGTTTCTTGTTATAAATTTTATAATTGCATTTTGCAAATAATATAATCTTAAATATATAAATTAGTAAATAAAGCAATTTATTCAAATTTATTTGCAATAACACAATAATAATTACGAGATTAAAGATATTGTTTTCGATATAAATTTTCAAATTAAAATTAAAATAATAAAGAATATATTAATTAATAAAAACTTTCTTAAGAACTTTAAACGCAAAATTCTTAAAATTTTTAAATTGTTATAGAAAACTTAGATTCTTATTCTTAAACTTATTAAATATTAACGAAAATTTAATTAAATTCGAATAATTATAGATATATTATTAATAGAAGTTTGCGAAATTTAGAAAAATTTGCATATTGCGTACGCAAATAGATTTTTTTTATTTAAAAATATATTTAATTTTCTCGAAATCTATTTAAATCTTTTTAATAATAATAATTAAATTTAAATATTTAATTTACTTAATAAAAAAAAACACATTTGTTAATTTTTAAATAAAAATCTACGTTATAAAATTTAGCAAAAACTTTATTTATATAATCTTTATATTTCTTCTTAATATTATTGTAGATTAAAATATTATCTATATAAATTATATAGAAATTGTTCAAATAGAAATTAAAAATTTTATTAATAAAAAACTAAAATATAATTAAGATATTATATAACTTAAAAAAATATTACAATATATTTAAACAAATTGTAACAAATAATAAAGATCATCTTATATTTGTTTTTAAAATATATTTAAATCTTGCTAAAGACAACAATAATATCGAATTTGCTATAATACTTAATTTTGTATTGTAATAAAGTAGAAATAAAAATATTAATTAGTAGACAATTATAATAACAAAGACTTATTGCAATATATATATAGATTATACTATACAATCTAATAATATATTAAGTAGCTAAGATCTTAAGATCTAAGTAAAAAAGATTGTATATATATTGTAGATAGATTGATAATACTAATAACAAGTATTTTCAAATTTATAGTCTAATATTATCTAATTACTCGACTATATATAACTTTTTTTCTTTTAATAATTGTCTTGTAATTACTTAATAAAGAAACTTTTATTTCTATTCGTACAAAAGTTGTAGTAAAAATTAAAGAAATTGCTCTTATTTTTTTTAAATTGTTAGACTACTTCGGCAATTCCGGGAGAGAGACTTTATATAAGCTAATTCTGCTATCGATTCTCTATAGAGACAATATCGACATTTCTGCTTGTTTCTGCTCGCGCTAACCTAATTAGGAAATTAAAATTATTTATATAAATTAGTATTATTTTATACTTAGTTCGAAATTTTTAGCTCAATTGAGCTAGTACTAGGAACGTAATAAATTATTGAAAATAGAATATCTCGATTTTATTAATAGATTGACGCTTATAGACGCGAATTTATTTATAGAATCGAAAAATCCTAATTTTGATAATTTATTACGTTTCTAGTACTAGCTCAATTAAATTAAAAATTTCGAACTAAGTATAAAACAATACTAATTTATATAAATAATTTTAATTTCCTAATTAGATTAGCGCAAGCAGAAACAAGCAAAAATGTCAATATTGTCTCTATAGAGAATCGATAGCAGGATTAGCTTATATAAAACGTCTTCTCCGGAATTGCCAATATAGATTTCTTGTCTCTTTTGTTATTTTAATTGATTTTATAAAAAATATAATAAATTAATTTGTATAAAACTTTTTAAAGAGTCGAAAAAATTATTAAATTAAAACTAAGTACTTAAAGAAGTTTTTTATTGCAAATCTTGCTTGCTTTTTAAAGATAATAATAATAATAATAAGCTCTTTTAATATAATTTTAAAATATTTGTCTAAATTATAAGTAATAACAATAGAGTAAGTAATTGTTGTTATATCTAAGTTAAATTTTTCGAAACAAAAGATAATTATATAATTTTAAAAGCTATTTTTAGTTCTAAAATACTTAATTTAGATTGCTAATTTAATTTTAATTTATAATATTTTTTTTTAATCTTAAATTAAAATAATAGAATCTTCTTTTCTTTATTAGAATAAACAATTAAAGACTTAAATTTTGTTGTTTCTCTATAACTAAATAAATAAGATTCTAAATTATTTTAAATATTAAATTAATATATTTTTGAAATTTTAAAGTTTTTAGATTTTATAAACTCTATTTATAAATTTGATTCAAATACTTTATTTTTTATTTTTTAAATCTTTTTTTATATTTATTTTATATAATATATTATATGTTTTCGAGTTTTCTTTATTATACAATCGAATTTCTTTGTGTTTTTAAATAATGTTCTTAACTTTTTTATTATTTTGGTCGAATTCTAGAATATATATTCTAAAATTGCGTTTTTGATATTAAATATATAAGAGAAGTTAATAGCTATTTTAAAACAATAGAATATATTAATTAAGAATAAATTTAACGAAATTAAATCTTAATAAGTTGCAATTATATTGTTTCGAATATTTATACAAGAATTTTTAAGAGTTTTTTTATTATTTAGTAAAGTTATATATACAAAAAATATTTTAATTTTCGTATTAATTTTGATTTTTAGCTTGTAATAAGAGATTTAAGAATGTGCAATTTGTATAATTTTTAATTAACAAAATATATTCGTTTAACGCAATTTTTTTTAACAATTTTTTTTTCGTTAACTTAATATCTAGTATTCTTTTATTTAGTTATTTTTCTTTATTGTTTGCGATAACTATACTTTAATCTATATATAAAATTTGTTTATTAAATATTTTTTATAAAACAAATTATTTTAAGGAATAAAGAAAATAGTTAATTGCAATTGCTATAAATTTTAATAAATATTCTAATTTATATTAAGATTAAAATAATATTTTAATATTTAATCTTTATATTTTTTAAAGAGTAACAAATACAATATTTTTAACAACTTGTACTTGTAATTGTTTTGTAACAGTATATATATTATATAGAAATTTAAATTTATTTGCACTATTATTTGTAATATAGAAAACAAGCAATTAAGAAGTTATTCTTTTTGTTAATTAGTATTTCTTCGCTAATAATATAATATTATTTTTAGTTTGCTTTGAAGTTGTAATTATATCTAATACTTTAAATCTTTAATTAATAATTAAATTAATTTTTGTAGACAATAATTCTATATTAATTCTATTTAGTTAAATTAATATTATCTGTTATTTAAAATTGAACATCAACTTACTAAAAGTTGTTTAATAAGAAAATTAGATTTTCTCTCTTATAAATATATTGTCTTAAGAGATTCTTAGAGACAAGTAGATAGACGCTAGACTTAAATTTTATTTTATATTGTTTTACAAACGCTAGAAAGTTGTTTTAATTCTTATAATATTAAATTATTTATTTGTTAATTTAATTATTAGAAATTCGATTTATTTTCAAAAGAAATTCTAGCTTTCTTTAGTAAGCTATATAGACGATTGACTTCAATATAATTATAACTAAATTCTCTTCTTAATTCTTCGTTAATAAAGCTAGTTTAATTAGTTAAAAAACTTTAATCAATATTGCAAAACAATAATTAATTCAATATTGCAAATCTATATTTATCTTTATATATAAATAGTTCTTTGTATTGTTCTTCTTATTTGTTGAAATAAACGTAGCTACTATTTTTGAAAAGATTTTGACAATTTCTATAATTAAAGCACGCAATTTTATTGTGTTAATAACTTCAAAAATTCTAAGATCTAACAAAGATAATCTTAATATTAAATTTTGTAGTTGTAATAATAAAGTAGAAGTTTCTCTAAAAGACTCTAAATTCTTGTTTTCTCTTCTTTTATTTTATTTTTTGTAAGTTTTATTTTTTTTAGATTTTAACTTTAATTTCGACTTTGTAATTAACGTTTTAATTTCCTCTTATTTATCTTTTTAAATTTGCGATTTTCCTATATTTTTTGCAAAAAAAGATAGAATTGTTTGAACTTCTATTTTACAAGTTTTTTTCAACTTCGCATCTAAAATTCTTATTCAATCAATTTCTTAAAAATAATCTCTTAATCTTATTCTAAAAGCTTTTGCTTAATAAATACTATTATATTTTTAAATATTTCGATATTTATTTTATTGTAGTTGTCGACTATATAGTTTGCAATATATTTCGATTTTGTAATACAAGATTTAAGTCGATTATATATAGCTTGATTTAATTTTTTCAAAATTTTTTACAAATTTTTACGCTTTTTTGCTATTTACAATATTGTTCTAGTAATAAATTAATCTATATTTTTAGACAACAAATTTGTAGTTTTTAATAGATAATTACTAGAATTATATTATTCTACTCTGCTTTTATATTACTTCTACTTTGCTCTTATATTACTCTTTCTTACTAAATCTAATTAAGTAATCTATTGATTTTATAAACAAATAATATTAACAAAAATACAAGAAAGCAATAAGAGATATATAATTTTGCGTCTATTTATTATTAAATTTAATATATTTTCTCAAGAATCTTCTAATATAAATCTAAATCTAAAATATATCTTTTTGTATACTTAGAATTAATCTCTATTTGCATCTTTAATTACATTTGAAAACTACTTATATAAAAAATCGAAATATCTAATATTTGTCTCTTAGTTGTTGTTTCTTCTTGTTTATCTTGTTAACTACTTTGTTTGTCTTGCTATTAATCTTCTTGTTTGTCGTATTAAATAAAGAATTAATTGTTAAATATTTAATTAAAAAGTAGATCTAAAGTTAACTTAAAAATAGACAACGTTCGTTAAATAAAATTTTTAAAGATTGTTTAATATTAATATTGTATTTGCGAAGATATAGCTTATATCTTGTTTAATAAGTTTTGCAAGCAATTTTTAGACTTAACAATAACAAACTTTTGTATGTGTAATATATTATTTAAAAAAAAAATTCTTAGACAATAATAATAAAGTTTTTAACAATATTTCTTGTACTTTTATTATATCTTTATTGTTTTTATTATCTTTTGTATAATTCTTTTATTTTGTTATTATTTATTTTGTTTGCAATAACTTTGTAGATTTTTAATAAAAATATATATTCTTTAATTTTAATACATTGTTGCTTGTTTTATTATATTATCGCTTCTATATTTTGTAAGCGCACAATAACTTTATTGTCTTTATAAAGATATTAATGCAAGAAACAATAATAATAGATTTGTTTTTATATTAACAATTCTAGAACCTCTGCTTAGAAAGTATCTATTGCGAATTCTACTAATCTAGCTATTAGTTAACTTAGAATTTGTTTAGCAACAAAAGTCTTAACGCTTGCTTAGCAAGAATTCAATTTTAATATTTAAGATGCGCACAAACTCTCGCAATACTTCGCTTATATCTCTATTCATTACTCGTTTATATTATAGTAATCTATATAGTAGAATCGAACAATTTGTAAGATTTCTACGTATAAGTTATGCATTGACAAGAATATTTCTTGTTGTACACATAATAAGTAGTTGTAAATTGCACTCGTAAATTGCGTTTATAGATTGCGCTCGTAAATTGCACTTAAAGATTGCGCTTGTAGATTGCATTTATAGAACTTAACAATATACAAAATTAAATCTTAATAAAGCGCGTATTAATTACATATCTACAAATTCTATTAATTATAGCTTAATCTTGCGCTTAATTATATAAAGCAAATATATCAATATATTAGCTAATTTGATTATTAGTTACTAATAGTACTATTAACAAGAATTTCGAAATTGCCAATATAAGATATTTAAATTGCACGTTAATTGTCTTTAATAAAAAGAATGTTACTTAGATAATAAGATCGCGAAATATAAATATATTACGAAGCTTTATTAATAGACATATTCTTGTCTTCTTAAACTTTTGCTTATAATTTTAATATTAATTGATAAGAAATTTATTTAGCTTTATATTTATTATTGTATACAAATTGTTTGCGCAAATAGATATATTAACAATATAAAATTTAGTTTGCAATCTTTACTTATTTATAGAAAATTTAGTTTTTGTTTAATTTAATAATAAACGTCTTTGTTACACAATAAGAAGATATTATCGAAGTAAAATATCTTGTTAATAAAATATTTAGTTTACTTTTTATATTTAAATTATAAATACTTCTTAAGATAGTTAAATATATTTTAATATATATTTAAATAGTTGTAATATAAGATATTGCAATACTTCTTTAATAATTTTAAGATAATTGTATAAACAATATTCTTTTATTGTTTATAAAATATCTCTTAATTTTTATTTGTTAAAAAATACTTTTTGCAATTAATTATTATATTCTAATTAATATATTAAATATATAAAAAATAATTAACGCAATATTCTTTCTCGTAAAATATATATAAGAATATTAATAACAAAACTTTATTGTTGTTAAATATAACAATTATAAAATAGAACAAATTTAAATAATTGTAAAAACGCATTAAAGCTTTTATTACTTATATATAATTGCTATAGTTTTTTTCTTTTATAAAGTAGAATATAACGTAAAAAATAATATTTAAGACAATAATCTTAATAATAATAATAAGAAATATTTTATATTTGTTTGTTTTGTAAATATAATTTATAATTAAGACTTTTATATTTAAAGATAGCAATTTTTGCGTATATTTAAATATAAAGAACAAGAATTAAAGTTTATTATTATACTTTTTCTTTTTTAAATTAATATATTAATTAAATAATTCTATTAAATACTTTATTAATATTTGCGTAAATATTAAAAAACTTATTGTTGTTATCTTAAAAATAATATTTATATTTTAAAAATCTTGTAACTTAAATATAGATTTCTCGAGATTTAGACAAAGATTTTTAAGAGTTGTATTAATTTTGTTGTTTTTTTGTTATCCCTTTAAAGCTTATATTGTACTTTTAATTTATTTAGAACTTCTCTTTAATATAATATAAAAACAAACAACTTTGTTAAAGTATAATTATAATCGAAATATTTAACAACAAACATTTAAATACTTAAATTTTGCTTATCTTCAAAATTATTTTCTAGCTTTGTAATTGTTTCGAACAAGTATTTGCAAAAACAATTGCTAATATTTTAATAGTTGTATTCTTATAATTTGATTTTTTTATTATAATCGCAATTGATTTAGTATTTTATACGAATATTGTGTTTTAAAATCTTGTTGTAATCTATAATTATTATATTACTTTATATTGTTATATATTAATTAAGTTTTAAAACAAGCAAATTAATTCGAAATTCTTTTATAATAAGTATTAAACAATAACTTTAACTTTATAGTTATATTTTATAATTGTTGCTCTTAATTAACTATAATATTAACTTAATAAAAGAAGATTTATACAAAAATAATAAATTAGTAAAGAGAACTTTATTAACAAAAGATTAAACTATTAAGTTGCTATATTTTAATATAAAAAACAATAACTTATTTTAAATATTTAACAATTATAAAGCTTTAGATACAAAGAACTATTATTTATAGATATTATTTACAATATTTATATTGTCGATTTATACAAAGAGATTGTACTAGCATTTATTAATATATTAACTTGTAATTAATTATAAAGTTAATATAACTTATATATAATATTGCTCTATTTATTGTTAAGAAATATTTTGTAAAAAATAATTAAATTTTGTTCTTTATAATCTAAAAGTATTCTTAAAATTCTAGAATATTAATTTAAAGTTTTTTTCTTAATATTTTTAGACAACTTTTTGATTATTAATTTTAGTTAATTAGAATAGACAAATAGATACTAGTGCTATTTATTTATTTCTAATTAATTAAAATTGTTAATATTTTAATATTTTAATTTTTTAATTTTTTATTTGTTTTTTTCGAATACTTAAAATTCTAATATTTTATAAATTGTTTTGCGTAATTGCGTATAAATTTTCTCTAATACTTATAAATTAATAAGCTTTATATTGAAGTTTTTGTAGTTAAAACAAGTATAAAAGTTGCATTTTTTTTTTCTTCAAAAAATTCTTATACTTTTGTGTAATTAAAATAATTATAATTAGATTATAATAATATAATAATTGTAAACAATCTTTTATTGCTTTAATAAAACTAATTTTCTATCTCTCTTATAAGATTATTCTTTATTTTCTTTTTTTTGTTTACTAATTTCGCAAAAATCTCTTAATTTTGTTTTATTTTTTTATTTTAAAAGAGATTAACTATTAAAAAAAAACTATATTATATTTCTTATTGTTACAAGCTTACTAAAGTTATATTAATAATTTAGATTCTATATCTTTAAGCAAATCTATTATTATCTTTAATATACTTAAGAATATTACGCTAATACTTTCTTCGAAGATATTAGAGTAAGTTGTATTGTTAAAGAGATTTGTAGATATCTTTAGACAATACAAGCAATTACTTAATAATAAGAGTTTGCAACTATAGACAATTTCTATATTTAATAAATTTTAAAGAGATTTGATAAATTAAAGTAACAATAAGTAAAAATCTATAATAAGTTAAATACAATTTATAAGAAAATTGTATCTAGAAAATCTATATACTAAAAAAGATTTTTCTTGTTTGCTATATTTGTTGTTAAATATATTAAGCTTGTCTACTAGTATATTAAGTAATACTTGTTTATTAGCATATTAAGTAATACTTGTTTGTTAAGTTGTTAAATATATAAATAATTGTACTATATACTATAGATTGCTTTGTAGAGTATATATTAACTATAACAAACTAAAGTTATAATACTATTTTTCTTTTTTAAATTTTTTTGTTTCGAAAAGCAAATACTTATATATTATATCTTTTTAACAAAATTATATTTGTCTTGCTTTTAAAATAGATTGTTATAAAATATTTATTAATTTTGTTTGTAAATATTATTGCTATATTAGCAAGTCTTATATTATTATAAAAGATTTGTTATTTTATTTAAAGTATTCGAAATATATTTGCGCAAACAAATTGTGTATAAATATATTGTAAGCTTTCTTAAATTATATTAAAAAAGATTCATTCTCTAAAATAGCAAAAAATAAAATTGTATTAGCAATTGTAATTACGCAATTATTTTGTAATAAAAAGATACTAAAGAAAGTTAATACAAAAACAAAACAAAAAATACAATATTTGCTATTAAATATAAAGAAGTTAAATACTATAAAATTATTAAATTGTTTTATTGCAAATACTTTAATTAAAATATTTTTTACTATTTAATTTTTTTTTGCTATACTAAACAATTTTTCGAGTATTAATAAAATCTCTAAATAAGAATATTGCAATTATCGAAATTATTAATTAATTTCTATATAGTTTTTGTTATAAAATACTCTTTTTACTTTATAAAATATTGCTAATTTTGTTATTTTAGAATTCTCTTAATTTTAAATTAATTTTCTTTTTGTAATTTAAAATAAAATATTTTCTATATAGATATACTTAAGTTAACTAATTTTAACAATAATATATAAAATACTAAAAATACTTTAATATTCTTAAGTAAGTTAAGTTTGTAATTAATTAATTTCTTAATTTTTTTAATAAAAAACAATTTAACTTTAATATAATTTAATTTCTTGTTTAACTTTCTTGTTCTAAGATTTTTTATAAAAAAATATATATATTTTTTTTTAGCTAAAATATTGTTTTTTGTTTTCTATTTTAATACTTAGCTAACTTTTTATATATTTTTAAGATATATATTTTTTTTTTTTTTAATATTGTTATTTTTTTAATAATTAATTGCGCAAACAAATATATATACTCTTTTTTAAAAAAATTTAATTTCTTGTTATAATTAATAAAGAATAAAGTTATTTTAGTAATATTCGAAATCTTTGCATTTAATATTAATTGTACTATAAATAGAAATAATATTTAATTATTATAAATATTGTTAATATAATATCTTAAATATTGCTTAAAACTTTAATTTGTTTTTTTTA
>JAABUW010003346.1_pt1 | contig 23008 bp, 7 predicted proteins | sample 5560081 | NCBI WGS metagenome assembly JAABUW01 (sample SAMN10711882, study PRJNA513363) | rock metagenome | isolation source: Antarctica rocks | place: Antarctica: Victoria Land, Knobhead sud
ATCATTATAATGTAGAATTAAAGAAAACTAAGTTCTTTCTATACAAACAAACTATTATTAATATTGTTCTTAATTTAATGTTAAAAAAACTTAACATAATTTTTATAAAGATTACACTTTTTTACATTAAAAATAAAGATAACAATTCTTAAATATAAATAAAGTTTTTTTCTTTTTTTTAACACTTTATAACTAATTTATATATGCTTAGAAAAATGTTGATTATTAATGCAAAAGAGAATAATTTAATATTTTATTTTATTAATTATTTTCTGTTTTTAACATTTTATAATAATGCATTTAATTCAAAATTAATAAAGTTTATTAAAAATGTTTTTTAAATTAAAATATTATATAATAAATAGAATCTTATCTTAAAATAAAAATGTAAGATTTTAAATCTATTAATTTTTTATAAATTTAAACGCAGTATAAATAAATTTAAAACATTATTTGTAATTTTTCTACATATTAATATATAAATTTATTATCTTAAATAATTAAGATAAAAAGTTAAATTTCAATATTTATTTATTTAATATAAATTAAAATATAATCTTCTTAATATTATTAATAATAAATCTTTTTTCTTAATTTTTAGATTTAAATTATTACTTTACTAAAAGAATATAAATATTAATATTGTATAATTTATAAATAAAGTTCTTAATTTAATAAAAGATTAATTATTTAATTATAAAATAAATGCAGTTAAATATTATCTTAATCAGAAAATATAATTTAACATTAAAATTTGTTATTTAAAACGTTTATTTAATAAAATTATATAAAAAATAATTAAATTTACAACAGTTAATATAAACGCATTAACTAAATTATTTTCTAAATAGAAAATAAACTTTAATAATTATTTTAAAGTTATTTATTTTAATTAAAAGAATAAGAATTTTAGTCGACAACAAGACTTATTTGTACGTAATATTAACTACGAATCTTTTGTTTCTATTCTTAAATAAAAGTTAAAAGAGTTTAAAGATCTTAATTTAACATAGTTTGTACAAAGTTAAAATATTGCGTAAATAGAAAAGTCGATTATATAAAGTTTTTATCTATACGACAATATTTTCTTTAATAGTTACAATCAATTTACGAAGAGAATTAATAACATATTAATGTTAATAAAAGATAAAAATATATTTAATGTTAAACAATTTAAATAAAGAGTTTAAAAGTTGTAATTGCAAGTAATTGAAAGATTTATAATTATTAATTGCGTTAATATATTAAAATACTTCTTTATTATATCGACAAATTATTAAGTAATTAATAAAAAAATATTAAATAAAATAAAAATCTTATTGTAAAAGTTATAATTATAGTATTTAAAAAAGTAGTAACTCGTTAATTATACTAATATATTAAGAAAACTTAAACTTATTTTCTTTACTTAACATTAAATTATATATTTATCTACGTAAAAAATTAAGAACGCAAAAGAATAATTAGAATGTTTTCTCTTTTATTAATTAAAGTTAAATATTAAACAATTGTAATTGCATATTTATATTAACAATTTATTTAACATTTGCGTAATATAAGTTAAATCAAAAGAAAAAAATAAGTCTTAATATAATTATTATTATTTTATTATTGTACGCGTTTTTCTTTTAATATATATTTTTCTATTAAATAAATAACAATTATTAAACAAGAAAATATAGTATTTAACAATACAATTATAAATATTACAAATACAACAAATCTAATTATCGAATTTAAAATATCGTTATATAAAATTTTATTAATAAAGAGTAGAACAAGAATAATGCAACATAATTAAATAGCACAAATACTCTTATTAAGAGTTTACTAGTTATATGTTAAATAAAAGTTATAAATCAACTTATTTAATATATTGTTTCAAAACTAACAAAGTTCGACAATAAAAAGTTGTTGTATTGTCGAAACAATTTTATTTCTTAAAGAGTTTTCGTTTATACAAATAACATAGTTTTCCTTATAAGTCGATAATTAATATTACAAAAATATAAAAATTTAAATCAAATCAAATTAAATCAAATTAAAAATAAGAATTTTATTAAAAGATTTAAAAGAAAAAACTTTAAATTTATTAATATAGCAAAAGAAATATTTAAAGAAGATTATCTTTACAAGAAGAAGAAATAAACTAAGATTTATTAAAATTATTTTAAAACTTAATTACGAAGTAACATAATTGAAAAAGTTTAAAAGAAATATTTTTAAAAAACAAACACAATAATCTTTAATTCTTAATTCTTTACATTTATTTAAAAGTTTATAAATAATATTAATCTTATATAGTTTTTTAAATACAACATTTTAAAATAAGATTTTATTGTTTAGTTAATTTGTAAATTAACGATAAATTTAACAAAGAAGAAGAAGTTAATTTAAAAAATTATTATTATTAAAACTAAAACAACGTTTTGCAATTAACAGAAAATTTAACGTTGTAACAAATTAAGATTTATCTTTAAAGAAGAGAAATTACAAATTATTTTTAAAAAATATAATAATAACGTTAAAGATTATTTTTCTATAATATGCAAATTTATTTAATACATATTTTATTTAAATAATAAATATAAAGTTTATTATAAATAAGAAAACAATTACAAAATGCGTATAATAAATCTTGAAAAAGAATATTATAAACAAGTCAAAATAAATTTAAAAGACAATTAAATAATAATAAGTTATATAAGTTACAACAATGCAAGTTTTAAATCAATTGCAAGTAATATTAACTTGTTGTAAAAAAAAAAAAAACGCAAGATTAAAATACTTACGCAATAATAAAGAAAATATTGTTAATATTATAAATCTTTTAATAAAAATATTAACGTTAAAGAAAGAAATAAGCAAAAATTATTTGTAAAAAGAAATAATATTAAGATTAATTCAATATTTATAATACAATTTGAAAGAAAAACTTTACGCAAATCAAAACGCGTTTATTGCGAAGAATATATAAAAACTAAAAATGTTAGTTTAATTATTTAATAAACAATTACAAACTTAAGAAAATATATACTTTTTATTAAAAATTACGTCTTAAACAAATATAATAAGAGAAGAAATAACAATTAAGAAGCAACGTTTTAAGAGCAATTTATTGTTATTTCGCAAAAGACAAAAGATTATAATTAAGATTGCAAATAAAGAAGAAATAAAAGAAATACAAAAAAAGATTACTAAGTAGATTCTTCAAAGAATAAAAAATGCGTTATTAGATAAAGAGAACTAATTATATTATTTCGCAAGTTAAGTAACAATAATATTGTTTTGCATACAATTAATTTAAAAGTTTAAACAAATTTAAAAAAGTTACAAGTATAAACAAAAAAAATTGCAAAATTTGCATATATAACGCGTTAAAGCTTCGCAATATTAATATATAAAATACGCATTACAATAAATATAAACAATCAAAAAATAATTATTAAAAATTTAACAAATAACAACGCAAGACTTTATAAGAATTTAAATTTTTTATAAATAGTCTAACTTAAAAAGATAATAAAGAGCGAAAAAACTTACTTATTGCTTATTATAAAGATAACAATTAAAGCAATAATAAATTAATTAATAAATATAAGTATATTAAACTTGTATTAAGAATGCGAATATAAATTGTTTAAAAAGAACTATTGCACTACACAATACTTTAAATGCTTTAAATTTAATTATATAATTAAATTCTAGAAAAAAGATTAACGTTGCGTTAAGTATATAGATAAATATTATATTAAGATATATATAACACTTTTAAATAAAAGATATTGCGTTAATTGCAATAATAATTACGAACTTTAAAAACGCATTTGCGTCAAATAACAACAATAAATAAAACAATTATTTGAAATTTATAAAAATAAATTGTTTAAATATTTTAAAGTGTTTAAATTTAATTATATACTCTTTTTACAATTATTGAGCTTTATAAACTTAGTAAACTTTACAAACTCAACAAACTTGTTCGATTTAACAAAATTCTTAAACTTAGCGCTAATTATATTAAAATTACGCAGTTAAGAAAAGTTAACGTAATAGATAGTAAAAGTTAAAAAGAAACAAGTTAATCTTTTCATTTGCATAAATAGCAACTTAGAGAAAACAACAAATAAACAAAATTAAAAACGCAAACAAGATAAACTCTTAGTAACTAAGAGTATACAAAGAGTCTTTTTATCGTAAAGTTAACAACAATTGCAAATAATATTATAATAAAATAGTTCTTTTTATAAATTTTACAATACAATATTAGAAAGTTATTAAAAATTCAAAAACTTTTTTTAATTAATAACAAAATTTGCAAATTTAATATAGTAATTATATAAGAGCAAGATTGCAATATTAACAACTTGCAAATATTTAATACAACGCACAATTTCTTTTATTTAGTAAAAAATGTGTCTTTTTAGTTAAGAATATACATATATATTAACAAGCGCTTAAAATCTAATTAATAAATAATAGAAATAGTCGAACTAGATATTTGCTTAATTAGAATTTTAAACTGCAACGCAAACAATAAAATATAGACGCTACAACTTTTAAACGTTTATAATTTATACTCTCTATTCTATATATTTACGAAGAGATTGTCGATTATTTTACGTATAAGCAAAGTACTTAAAGATAATTGCGAACAAATAATTGTAAGAGATTTCAATCTATATTATTCTTATTAAGAGAGACGCAGATGCTACTCTAGTGTTACGGAATATTATGATGTACTATATATTTGATGGGTAAAGAAATTGAATTCGTCTATATAAGTGTGTAAGAGTCTAAATAGCTCGAGTGTCAAGTTCTATCGTAAGGCTAGCTCTATAGCTTATAGAGAATATTATAACATCTAGATACGTAGCAATCGATATACTACTAGATATTATTATCAATGCGAAGCTAAAATTGTTGCTAGAGTTAGACACTATTACTCGCGAAGCTTATAATTAATTTACAACAATTAATCTAATCTTTAATAGCAAGAAAGTATAATCTATAATATGCAAATGCGAAGTACACATTAATTTGCATTAGAGTTTAAATTATCTTTCGATTATTACAAAGCTATATCTACAAACGATCTTAATTCAACTTATAGTTTATTGATTATAAAAGAAAATAAATAAGAAAGCACTAAGTATTTATCTACAAATATTCTTATCTTTGAATTGTTCTCTAATTAATAAAACTACAATAAACGACAAAGTATGCGAGATTATTAAAGTATTATAGAAAGTTATTAAGAAGTTTACTTTTATAACAAAGTTATCAAATCGAGCAAAAGACTTTTAAAATCAAAACTACTCTAATGCAATAAAAGAATCAAAATAATTACAAGTTGTATAAAAAACACAAGATACTTTAAATGCGTAAAATAAATATTTAAAGCATAATAATTACAAAAGCAAAATTATTCAACAAAGAAAATGCGTTTACTTTAGATTGCAAATGCATAAGTTAAGTAACGCATTTTAGTTAATATAATGCTTTGCAAAATAAGTTAAAACAAAGAGTCAACTATTTAAAAAACTTTTTTAATTTTTATTATTAAAGTTAAACAATAGTAATTGCATAACAACAACGTTTGAAAAAAAATTAAAATACTACAAGAAAAGTTCTTTTCTTTACTTTCTTAGACAAACGTCAACAATATCGTAGATTTATTTATATTATTAGCAATATTATTTAACTTATATATTACAAAAGATAAAATAAAACAAGCAATTAAAAGAGTAAAAATCGACAAAATATCAAATGTTTTAAAAATTTTAAACAAAATACTTTAAATCGATCTTAAAGAACTAATCTTAGTATTAATATATTTGTTCAATGCATATGTAATATACAAGTATTACTCGAAGCAATTTAAAAAAACTCAAACAATAGTATTACACAAATTGAAGAAAAGCAACTATATTAACTTAAAGATATATCAACTTATTGTTTTTTTAAATATTATAAGCAAAGTTTTAAAATCAATTATAATTAAAAGACTAAGTAATATTGCAAAGACTTATTATATATTATTTAATACTTAAATTAAAACAAGACGCAATTGTTTTGTAATCTTAATATTAAATTTACTAATTAATTAAATGCACGTAGTATAAGATAGTAAAATTAAATATATAATATTTATGTTAAGTTTAAATGTTGTTTAAATGTTTAATTAAGTTTTATATATTAGACTTTTATATACATTAAAGATAAAAAAAATATTTAGTTATATTATTAAATAAATACGCAACTTTTTAAAAGATTGCAAGACATTATTATTATTTAATAAACAAAAAAACGTTATACGCAAAGTATACGCAAACATATTTCAAGCTTTTATTTTATTAATTTTCTTCTTGTTTTTTAACGCAAGTTTGATTGAAAAGTGCAAGACATTAAAAATTAAAATAAAAGTATTTAAATTTATAAATAATATTAATATTTTAATCTACAATAAATCAATTGAAGAAAATTGCAAAATATTAAACAAAATATATAAGATTTGCAAGAAATAAGCTCGCACTTATAATGCAAAATTTGTATTTAAAAAGTATAAACTTATATACTTTATCAAAAAATTAAAGAAATTCGATATAACAATTAATATACAAATCGATAACTCGATTATTAAATTAAAATTAAAAGTGCGCGTTTTAAAAGTTTAACTAAATATAAAACTACAATAAAATGCGTATCTTCGACAAATAAAAGCAAATTACGTTACAAGAATACTAGTACTAAATCGACTTAATATCTTTATATAAAAAACAATTTTCTTAAAAGCGAAACAAGTTTATTTAACAATAATAAAATTAAAAATTGTATTTAAAGTATTAGTTTAATATTAACAAAACAAGAAAGAAACATTGTCGAACAAAGAATGCAAACTAGAAATACTTAAAAATCAAACTTTGCGTTATATAATTAAAACATTTAAAAAAACAAGCATTAAAACACTAAAAGCAAAAATATATATAAACTTGTTATATGTTTATTTAAATATATTACAAGATAAAGTTATACTACGAAGTTAAATTATTGATCGAACATAGAAAAACAAACAAGCATATAAATTAATACATACTCGATTAACAAAAATTAATCGAATTATTTCTTGCTTATTTATTTATAGAAAAACAATTCTTTTAAATAATAATATTTAAGAGAATACGAAGACACAATTAACATACAAGCAAAGTATTCTTCTTACAATCTTAACAAATAACAATATTGCAATAATACAATATTACAAAGATTAATAAAAGCAACGATAAAATAAGTATATAATATATATCGCAAACATTAACGCAATCTTAGCACAAAGATTGCATTTAAGCAACAAAACAATAAAAATGCGCAAAGATCTTTAAAAGACAAAGAATATTTTTGCAATTTATATTAAAATTAAATGTATAAATCTTAATATTTATTTGCACTTTAAAAACGTTTTAAATGTAAACAATTTACAATGCAACTACAAATACAATTATCAAATTGCGAGATATATATTTATGCATTGTATAAATTGAATATATTTATGTTTAACAATGTTATATAATGTTAACTCTTTAAATTATTAAAAAATTGTCGCAATTGCGAAGAGTCTTAGAGCAACTATAAGAATAATAATAAAAACAAAGCTTTTAAGACAATTTAAAGTAATTAATGTACTTATTCTTTAACGTGCGATTAACGTAAACAAATTTGATATATAGACTTAAAACTTATTGTATCGACTACGCAAAGCAATTACATAAATAATGAGTAATTTTTTATCTCAAAAAGTTTTATTTACTCGATACAAATAACATAATATTTCTTATAAATCGAATTAATCGATATTACAAGAGTATAAGAATTTATTATTATTATTATTATAAACGAATATTTAAATATTGTTAATTATAAACGAATATTTAAATATTGTTAATTAAATAAAATAATAAATAAGATTAAAAAACATTTAAAGAAGTTTACTTTAAATAATAAAATTTAATATTCGCATTTAAAATGCAAAACAATTAATTTAGTTTTATTAAATATTATAACTGTTAAGAATTATATTACAAAGATGTATAAATCTTCTTGCGTATATAGTTTATTTATTTATATTTTTGTATTTTAAATACGTAAAGTAAACATAATTATTTTTGTCGAAGAAGAATTATAAAAAGAGCATTTATAAACAATTTATAAACTATTATCTTCGATTTATTATTATTAATTAATGTCGACGATAATTTGTTTTAATAAATTACTATTTTGAGCGATCAGATATATCTTCGTTCTTTGCAAGAAGTCTAAATTCACAACACTTTAAAAAACTAGAAAACTTAACAAATTGAAGTTAAAATGAACAATCTAGAATTGAAGTCTTTCAAATTCGAATTTCTAAAACTAATGTTGTAGATTGAAGTTTTAAAAGAGTAAGTTGTTTCGAATTAAAAGTTAACTTACTAATGTCTCTTTTGTCTCGATGAATCTTACAAGTTTGTAAACGAGTGACATTATAATTATTATAGCGAATTCTTCTTAAAGCGATATTTTAATCTTATATTCAGATAATTTGTTTAATGAAGCGATTGTTTAAAATATAATATATCTTAAGAATTATACGAGAAATGATTATAATATCTACATGATTAATAAGTTTTGTTCGACTTTGTCAAATTTTAAGTTTTGAGTAAGCAAGTTATTACAATATTTAGTGCTTAGTGCTCGAACAAATATTATTCTATTCTATGTTATTCGAATGCTATTAAGATTATCTTATTGTATACATATTTTAAATTCAAAGGTTATATTGTTGTTTACAACTTTCAACAGTTCATAGAAGCAATAGTATTTGAATAATTTACTTTTATTACTTTAATTCAACGACTTTCTTTATTAATTTAATAACTTTCTTTGTTGATGTAATCTTGAAATTCGTAAGTGTGAGCAAGATTATTTATACTAATTAATGTGTCTAAAAGCTTTTGTTTTAACATTCTTTTTCTTGTTTTTATAACTTGCATCTTTAGTTCTTTTATCTTCTTTTATTGTTCTTGATTTCAATATATCGACGCAAGATTGTTTATGCTAATCAATGTAAAAGAATGCTTCTCTCTTATTATTCTCTTATTTGTTATAGTTACTTGTTAAAGTAATTTTTCTGCTTCGTTATATCTTTCGTCGCTATAAAGGCACATGTCGCACTTTTTAATTAAGTTTGTCTTAATCTTTAAAGAGATTGCTCAAATCGTGAATTATTGTTAATGTTAATGCACGCTTCGATTCTCACGTCTTTGTATAGTTTTCTAGCGCTCGCTAATATATAACCTTGACTTTGTTTATCTTACTTTGATTGACATAGAGAATGCTTAGATTTTGAACTGTGTTTAGCGTCGATGTGTGCTTTGATTCTCACATTTTCTCTTTACTCTCTAGTGCTCGCTAATACATAAACTCGATCTCTTTCAATTTATCTTGATTTGAGTATAGAGCTTCTAAATTGTTAACTATGCGAAGTGTCGATGTGTGCTTAAAATCTTAGACTTTTTTCTTTTTAATTAATGTTCGCAAATACATATCTTTAGCTTCTATTGTTTTGTCTTAAACTAAATATAAGGTCTTTAAATTATCGACTATATTAAGTGTTAATATGTAATTAAGATTTTTAATCTTTTCGTATTTAGTTAATGCTTGCATATATATGTTTTTAACTTCTATTATTCTATCTTAATTCTTATATAAAACTTTTAAATTATAAAATGTGTTAAATGTCGACGTATAATCAAATTCTTCAGCCTTTTTATATTTGATTAATGTTTAAAAATACATGTTTTTAGTCTTTTTTATCTTATCTTAATTCGCGCACAGAAGTTCTAAATTGTTAATTGTAACAAGTGTTAACTTGTAATTAAAATTTAGATCTTTTTCTTTTCAATTAATGTTCGCAGATATATATCTTCTACTTTCTTTTTATTATTCTAATTCGCATAAAGACAATCTAGATAATAAATAACGTTTAAGAGATTTTAATTATTCTAAAATTTGAAATTAATGTTATTTTAAATAGATGTTAAACATTTACGTGCATACAAAAGAAGTTGTCGCTCTATTGTTTAATACTTATAAATATTATTTGTAAATACATTTAAGTCGATATACATTAATGTTAATTTAGTTATCGAAACTTCTCTTTTAATAATTAACGCATACATAACTTAATCGTAAACACAAGTGTGCATATTATATTTATTAGAGACATTTAGAAATTCGATTAAAACGTAATTATATAATAATCTTATAAACTTGTTAAAGCTTAGTTTATCGTTAACTATTGTAGAGAATTATTTAGAACTATCTTCATTTTCTGCAATCAAAAGTTAAAATTAGAGATTCTAATTATTAAAATACGTTTAAAGTTGCAGCAACTTTTTAACTAATTTGTTTTAACTCTATATATACTTAAGAAATAGATTTTATATAATATATAGAGTACGATCTTTATATAATAACAAGTCTAAACTTGTTTGCTAAAGCTTTAATTATAAAATTTAATAATAACGAAGATAGTTTTTTAAACTTGTCGAAACTTAATTAAGATAAGTTCTTGCTATTGCAAGTGCAAGTAAAAACTTATCGAATTAATTAACTAATTTAATAGTATAATAATCTAATATTGACTTAGTTATACAATTCTTGTATTAGTATAATCGTATATATCTTGATTCGATATTTCTCGTTCGAACATAGAAGTTAAGATTGTAATGTTTTCTTAAATATTAACAAGCTTTTTAACAAATACGATCTTGTTAATTTGTAAACAAGAAGATTTTGTAATAATAAGAATAAATTTCTAATGCGTTTTAGAAAAATATTGCATAATATTGTAGTCTTGCGAGTTATTAATGTTAAAGAGTTTTGAATTATCGATGTTGTCGAAAATCAACATTTATTAAGTATTTCCTTTGATTAAAAGTTATTGTTTCATAATTGTAACAGTTTGATTAACATTCTTTTTCTCTGCAATCGTTCTTAGTAGTATTGAAGACGAATGCTCGTTGTGTAAACGTTTAGTTATATCTACAAAGCTTTGTTTCAACGTGTCTTCGTTCTTATCGTTCAATTAAAAAATAATCGAGTAAGCATCTTTGTGTTCTTTCACGAATGCAATTATTAGTTAAGTTTTGTTAATCTTTTCTAATTTATGTAGAAGTACAACTCTACGTTGAAATTCATTGTTCTAAAATGCTACTTTAATTAGCGTAAGTTCTTTCTTTCTATTTACGAATTGTTCTATCTTAGAGACTTCGAAGAGATTAAAAGGAATCGAAAAATCTTTTTTCGCATTGATTTGAGCTACAATTATTGTTATTATCTAAACGAGAATTCTTATTATATTATGTTAAAGCTAACTTTATATCTTTTCTTATTCTGTTTTGCTTCTCTCAACGCGCGCTAATAATGTTTAGTATTTCTTCGATCAATAGTTTTAGATGCTCTAACATCTTTTTATATTCTTTATTTTTACGAAAGACAAACTTAATTATGTTAAAATTATTTGCTAATATAGCAATAGACTTCGCATCTACAATATTAAATACGACAACTAAAGCTTGCGACACAATCTAAATTCGATAAGTATTTCGTTTATATAAAATGATTAACATTAATTATTATAGTTCTTCTTAAAGCTATCGATGTAAAGAACATTTCGTAAACGAATTTAATAACAAAGTCGCGATTGATTAGCGCATGTTGATTAAGTTGCTGTTGAAGTTATTCTAAGTCTCGTTTAAGATGCTTAAGAATTCTATCGTCTATTGTCACGAATATGAAAATTATCTTAAGTATCAACTTCTTAAGAGTCGCTTTACTGTTATCTTGATGTGGAGTTCTCATAAATAGTATGTCATATGTCGAGAGTTTGATCGATCGATGCTCTTCTAATGCGTCTTCTTGGGCAACATTAGAGTGAATTAGGGCCTGCTCTAATTAACATTATATTCTTGAAGTCCATTTAAGACAATCTACACTTTTGACAACTATTCCTCCTAAGCTATGAGCGACGAAAATGAGAGGGCGTGTTCGAGTCTATGTCGATAATAAGTAAGAGAATTACTCTCCAAGCACGTTTATGGTACCTTTGTCAATCCCCTCTTTAGGCATAGATCGAAGACCAAGGTTCTTGCGTGATCGTAGAGATACTAAGCGCTAATTTGAGAAGTGCTATGGGTATTGGCATCATAGCCCCAACTAAGAATGCATGCATTTGGAATATCCGATGGAAGTAGGTCACGAAGTTAGTTGATATCGTTCATCGTTCAAATCTTCTCACGATGTTCATTTAATTCGTGCACAACAACAATACTAAAATCAAACGATTAACGACTGTTACAACGATGAGCAGATATCACCTACTTAAGAACAGGATCGACTCCATCTACAAGGACTGTAAGTTCACAAGGTAGCGATTCACTAATTGGCTTTGTAGAGGTTGCCCATGATGGTAGGTTTGTTGTTTGTTAGGAATTGTTAGCTTTACTCTAAATAGGTCTTGGCGATAATCTCGCGAGCATACATTTTTGTTGTTGCGCTTGAAAATGTTTGACCATCGACCGAAGGGCATTTTGTAGCCTTGATCCTTATTCTTTTAAGTGGCTCAGTATGGAAAACCTTATACCTCGATCTAACATTAAACGAGGGGACGACGAAGAGGTGGCCGTTTTCGGCAGGTTTGGACGCTGCTTTTGACAGCTTTCTTGCTAGATTTCTCCCGTCACCTTATTCGTCCCCGGTCACTCTCGCGCGCCTCGATCCTCTCGATCGTCAAGCCATCTTCGCTCAGTTGGTGCTCGTCCGGCGCCATGTATTTATATCATCGTCTCTCTCGACCTCCAGAACTAGCTACTTTGCTTAGCGGCTCCACTTTTCCCATCGTCCCCAACGACTTCTCTCTTCGTGTCCCTCCACCCATCGTCTTCTTCTTTTCGATCCTCTTACTCTCTCATCTCCATCCTCGCCTTTCGACCTTCACGTCGATTACTTGTCACCCACGCTCGTCGACCTAATTGCTCCCCGAAGCCTCGGCGATGCCGCTAAAAACAAGATGGAGCTCTTGACAGAACACTACAAGCAAATGGAAATTGAGTTGGACATTTTGACCCTCACCTTGCGAGTTTAGAAGGACAGCAGCGAGGACCTGCAGAGCTGTATCAAGAACCTCTAATATTGGTAAGGAGATGTTACTACGATCAATTAGTAGACCGGCGAAATTTGATCACGATCGGCAGATATTGCGATTTTACTGGGAAAGAGCCTGTCTTGACTGTGAAGGGGATTTCTATTAACATCCTCTTCGTCTTTTTTGACTGGCTACTCTTCGTTCAAAAAGATTGGCTACCAGTACCTTGCATAGCTTCATATATATAAAAATTGATCACGGGATCGATGTCTCGAATGAATACGTTTTATTGTTGGTCTAGCAAATATGCGCCACTAAGATCTTACACTGGTGGCAGGTAATGCCCAAGTGGATGGGGGTCGCCATGGCCAATATTGTCATTCAAGCTGGAGCTACTATTGCAGAGAGAATGGGGACCTAGAAGGCAACATTAGAGAAGGTCGAGTCGACGAAGTCTGTTGTCTTGGCCAAACTATAAAGGGGAGTCTAGGACTAGGGGATGTCTTAAACTTAGGAGCAGGCCTAGACCTAGACATGAGGTCGTGGATAGACAATCTTGGTTTTCTCAAGTATTACCAGTACTTTCTGCTCGGCTGGAGTAATAGAGCTTGGAGGTCATCCTTTGATTGCTTGTGCTCACCAATAACGTGAACATCTTTCCAGTCGTGTTTTGTATTCGTCGTATTGCTTCTTCGTTTAATGAAGAGATCAAGCTGCCATGGGAGTTCAGCACCTGTGTACGAGTAGAGTAAGCAATGACCGTTCAAGTGCGAAGAAAGCATAAGGATACAGGAGCAAGAAGAAGATTCAAGCTGAGAACGAGGTCGAAGCTCTCGAGCTCTTACGCACACGTGAAGAGTCTCGAATTCGAAAGATGGAAGCGAAAGCTAAGAGGGAGTGTATTCACGAGAAGTTGGAAAGAAGGAAGAAAGAGAAGGAAAAGAGGAGAAGGAAGGACATGCGACGCATGTGTAGACTCAATCGTTGCATGAAAAGATGATCAACATCGTAATTAAACGAGAAGAACTAGTTTAACTTGCAAGACAGCGATCGATGAATAGGTCTAGATCTACTTGGACGACTGAACTCGCAACAGCTCGATTCGCCCAGCTGCCATTATCACTGCGAAGACAGCCTCCCGTTATCCCCCAGAACAAATCAGCTTCACATGGCTGTAGAACCTTGCTACTAGAATAGTCGCATTGCGACGATATCGCAGCGCCTCACGCCTTGATATTAGCGAATTCACTCGGGGATCGTCATGGTGCTCTTGAAGAACCCCATTTGGTCGAATCATTGCTCTTCACGTCCTCACAATTAAAGCTATGCGAAGATGCAAAGTAAATTCGGACTCAAGTAAGCTTTCGTGCATTCGATTTGATGAACATGAAGGCTCTACGAGCTTCCTTGACGTATGTATTTGCTTTAACACTGCACTAGATTTTGTGATTTCGATTGGCAACAAGGTATAATGCGATGCGCTCTAAAAATATGCTCGTGGCACTTAACACTTAAAACTAAGAATTTACTTGTAGCGTAAAGTTTGCTCAATCTATTAAATTTTATACGCAAAACACATTTAGGATTATTGAGGCCCACTTCTGCAACTCACTTCTAAAGTGGCTAGGGCTCATTGTTACCAAAGTATGTGGCTTGATTAATTTGCGCAAATAATTTTGAAACGAATAACTTGTTTCCTCGAAATTTGTTGCTTGGTTGTAGATTTAAACTAGGAAATAATCTTGGAAAAGAGTAGATTCGAAGCGGAGTTCAATGCACAGCTTGACAAGATCTAACCAAGTCTAGCAAGGACATCGTTGTCGCTATACACTTTGGTGGCAAAGTTTACAACTTCTAGACAAATTTTCATCAAAATGCGTTCTTGGTTGATGAAGCGACTCAATGGAGTCGCGTTAATTGTTGTTACACATGCAATCCCTAGTAGAGAGAAGAACCAATAGTAAGAGGTGATTGTTTTTAGCCTCGCTACGCCAGGGGTGGCTCAAAAGTTCGTTGCCATTAGTACACATCTCGCCAAAACAACGCGTAAATTTATATTCTCCCCCCAATTACATTTTTATATCTATCTAAATTATGGGCAAAAAAGCACTTCCAATTACTAAAAAGATTGAAGTTCTTGCTCTTACTATTAGGGTTAGAGCTTTGATAGCTAGTATGTAGTTGATTGACGAGAATACTAGCTATGCAAAACTAACTATGTACAAGAAATAAGTATAAATACTATATGTGCCAAGACGCTAGACGTTATTCGTAGTATATTCGAGACTAAAAGGCGAAAATCTAGAGAGTAATTGAAGAGCAAAGTCTATCTAATCTAGAATTGTAACACTATTTTTTTCTTTTATTTGCGAGCTTTGGCGAAGCAATGTCGAATTTCTCAATTAGCGTTTTCAATTAACTCTAGTTGATTTTAGATGTTTATCGAATATAAACTTCGATTAACGTCGAATATATGTCGAATACTACTTAGCAATCAAAATTGAAGTTTTCGATACGCGTCGAACAAAAGAATAAATTCGTCGAATAAAGAAAAAATAATCGAAAATTTTAAAACAAAATGTGCAAAAAATAGTAATATGCTAAGCAAAGAACGTGCATGTTGCGAATAATATTCTAGTTAATCTTCAATTATCTTCGATTAATATTAGGTACGTCTATCAAGTACGATTTAATGTTCGAAATAAAATATCGAACAATTGTCGAACAACGAAAATCAAATATTGAGCAATTGTCGAGTAGTAAAAATCGAGTTTCGAGCGATTTGTCGAACGACAACAAGATTAAAAGAAGAGAAAGAATAAATAAATTTTAAGAAAATATTAAATGTAAAAAAATTAAAGAGAATACAAAAGATTATTAACTTTAACTTTAAGAAGAGAGTCTAAGTTACGTAACGCAAAAAACAAAAAATCAATTACATCTAAAAGAGTTTAAAAGATTAATCAATTATATAATCTAAAAGAGAAATCGACAACAATAAAGAGAATAACAACAACGAAAAGTCGAAATTTGTCAAATTTTAATTATGTTTAAACACGTTTGTCTAAACTTGCAACACAAAAAGAGAAAATAATATAAAAGTGTCTTAACAACAATTTATACGCAATCGTACGTATATTTACAAATGCTAAATCAATTCTAATTTAAAAAATCTTTAAAAGAGACAATTATAAAATATCTAGCAAAAGCACTATAGAAATAACGACAAGAATCTCAAATATATATTGACTAATATTCGACAATAATAATACATTAATAATGCGTTTTTAAAATTCTTGTTAAATGCAACAAGAGATAAAATAATATATTAGATTTAATTTTGATTGCAAATGTATAACAAATAACTTTTAATAATAATAATATATTAGCAATGCGTTTTCGAGATTAATTCTAAATATAACGATAAAAGCTATAGATACATATTAAGCAACGTTTTAGCAATAATAATAATAGAACGCAAGAGCATATAAATGCGAACTATTCTATTTATTAAATTCTTAATTAGAAGACGTTTTAAATATTTAATAAAATCTCGTTGCGTTTAGATATTTGTAATAGAAGTTAACAACAAAGTTAAAATAATTATTAATTATAAAGTAGTTTAGTTATTTAAATTTATCGTTGTAGTTTATATAGCTCGTAAATAGAATTTAATATTGTAGCATTTTGCGTTTATAATTAGTAACAATTAAATTTAAATTTACGTTATTGTTATTTTTGCGCATGTTGTATTATAATATCTCGATATCTTTAACGTAGTATTCGAAATTGTTATTAATGTTGTTAATAATATTAACAAACAACAAAAGCTTAATTTGTTAATTTAATAAAGACTTGCTTTTGTTAAAATGCAAAAATTATAAATAAAATACTAAATAAATCTTTATTAACTTAAGTAGTTTTAATTCGTAGACGTAATTGTTAATTGCTTAAATAATTTTATAAAGACTTGCATTTTTATACTTTAAAAACTTGTATAATTGAGCTGTTTTAATATTTTAAATATCGAACATAATTTAATTATTAACTTTGAATTTCGAGATCGCAATACATTTGCAATTAATAAATTTTATTTATTTAACTTAAGTTTAAATAAGCTTTTAACAAAGAAAGTTTTGCAAAATTTTAATTTTTTTGATAATTTTATTAACGTTTTTTATATTGCAACAAGCTTCGAACGTAATATTGTTAAAAAAAATTATAAATAACTTTAGATCTAATCGTAACAAATAGTCTTTAATAACAAAAAAAAGTAATAAATTAATAAACTTGCTAGTATAATTGTTTGCGACAAATTCGACAATAACAAAATAATTAATCTAGTTATCTTAATTGTATTATACATATATTCGAAAATATTACTTAAAAACAATATTAATATTTTCGATTTAATTGTCGATTTCTAAGTAAAACGCAATTAATAATTTAGATTTAATTTCTAATTTTTTGCAAAAATATTGTTAAAAATAAGCGATAAATTAAGTGTCTTTATTGAAAATAATAATAATTAAGAAGCTCTTAATGTGTCAAACAAAATTAATAAAGATTTAAACAACAATTTTAACTTTTAAAAAATTTATAAATATAAACTTCTTATTTTTAAATAATCTATTAATTATTATTAAAATATGCTAAAAAATCTTTTTTTTATAACAATATAACAACAAAAAGATAATAAAATTGCAAAATATATTTTATTAATAACAATTTAAAATAAACAAAGACTTTAATAAATTATACTTATGTTTGCAATGTAACTTAACGTACTTGTAAATTAAATAATTTTTAACGTATTTTTTAACGTTTAAATACAATGTAAATTAATAGTAGTAACGCTATATTTTTTTAAAAGTAATTGTTCGATCTAAATATTTAACGCTTAACAATTTATGCTAAGACTCGATTGCTTTAACTCGAAAAATATTATTTGTGCTTCAAAATATATATATTTTGTCTTAAACAAATAGATGCTTAGCATTAATTATTAAATGTTTAATTATTATACAATTTTTAAGTTTTAATTTAATTGTTTTGCAAAAAATCATCGGCAATTCCGGAAAAGATGCTTTATATGAGCTATTCCTGCTATCTGTTCTCTATAGAGATGACATCGGCATTTCTGCTCGTTTCTTCTTGCGCTAACCTAATCAGGAAATTTAAATTATTTATATAAATTAGTATTATTTTATACTTAGTTCGAAATTTTTTAGCCCAATTAGGCTAGTACTAGGGACGTAATAAATTATCGAAAATGGAGTTTCTTGATTTTATTAATAGATTGGCGCTTATAGACGCGAATTTATTTATAGAATCGAAAAATCCTAATTTTGATAATTAATTACGTCTCTAGTACTAGCCTAATTAGGCTAAAAAATTTCGAACTAAGTATAAAATAATACTAATTTATATAAATAATTTAAATTTCCTAATTAGGTTAGCGCAAGAAGAAACGAGCAGAAATGCCGATGTCATCTCTATAGAGAATAGATAGCAGGAATAGCTCATATAAAGCATCTTTTCCGGAATTGCCGATGATAATTAGAATCTTTTGTTTATTAACTTTTTTAATTTAGATAATTTGTTTTATTTTCTTGTTATACAAATATATTTTCGATATTTGTTAAACAAAAACTTCGAAATCAAATTTTGTTTTAAATTTCTTCTTTTTTATTAAATTAATTGCGACAACAAACAAAAGCTAAATTATAAAAAAAATTACAAATGTAAACAAATAAGTTATAAATAAAGCAAATATATTAAAAGAGAAAACAAAATTAATAATTAAAAATAACGAAATTATAGATTAAAAGATCGTAAATACGACGATAACAAACAACAAAATTAAGAAAAGAGATTTAGCAAAACAAAGTTTATTTTGTTAAAGTAATACAAATATTGTAAACAATAAAAACGTAAATAATTTTATGTTTTCGTTAATTGTTAGCGAAATTTGAGTAAATTTCTTGCAAGCTTTCGCAATTCTTTTGTTAACAATTAGTTTAAATTTGATAAAATTTTGAAATAAATAAATTAATTTCGTTACTAAATTGTAAATAACACTTAATAATAGCAAAATTAATGCAATAATTTTAACTATATTCGATCTTAAATTTTATTGTTTAAGAATTGTTTATTGTTAAAACTAATTGCAAGAATTATTGTTATTAAAGAACAAATCTTGCGATTGTCTAATTAAATTGTTTGACTTTGCATTTAATACGTTTAATTAATAAATAATTTTAAAGTTAAATTTGAACAAAAATTCGACTTAACAAACTTAACGACAATTAAGTTGCTTAATAGTTATAAAATACTTTAAATTGCAATAATTAATAATAACTTTAATAAATTGTTCGACAAATATATTAGTACATTTTAAGTGCTACTTTTTAAAAGCGCAAACAATAATTAATAGTTTTTTATTATAGATTTCGTAATTGCACTTTGCGAACAATATAATTTTAAATATATAAATTATTAAATAAAGCAATCTATTCGAATTTATTTATAACAATATAACAATAATTACAAAGTTAAAGACATTGCTTTCGATTCAAATCTTTAAATTAAAATCGAAATAATATAAAATAAACTAATTAATAAAAACTTTCTTAAAAATTTAAAATGCAAAATCTTTAAAATTGTTAAATTGTTATAAAAAATTAAGATTTTTATTTTTAAATTTACTAAACGCTAATAAAAATTTAACTAAATTCAAATAGTTATAAATAAATTGTTAATAAAAGTTGACGAAATTTAGAAAGACGTGCATATTGTATACGCAAATAAAAGCTTTTTACTTAAAAATGCACTAAACTTTCTTAAAATCTATTTAAATCTCTTCGATAATAATAATTAAATCTAGATATTTAACTTGCTTAATAAAGAAAATATATTTGTTAATATTTAAATAAAGACTTGCGTTATAAAACTTAGCGAAAACTTTATTTATATAATTTTTATATTTTATCTTAATATTATTGTAGATTAAAATATTATTTATATAAACAATGCAAAAATTGTTCAAGTAAAGACTAAAAGTTTTATTAATAAAAAACTAAAACATAATTAAGATACTATATAGCTTAAAAGATATAACAACGTATTTAAACAAATTGTAACAAATAATAAAAATTATCTTGTATTTATTATTAAAATACATTCGAATTTTGTTAAAAACTATAATAATATTAAACTTGTTATAATACTTAATTTTGCATAATTGTTGCAAAATTTCTTAAATTAACAATAAAATATTGCGATTCTTAATTGTTAAAGCGTTAAAATCTCTATAGTTTATACAAACGCACAAATCTTTATTAAACTTCTTAACTATAAAAGTAAAAGCAATATATTATAAAATATTGTTACCAATTTAATTTTTGCTTTTTATATTATTTAAATAGACTCTAATAATCTCTTCTTTTTAACAAAAAATATTATAGATTTTTTTAATTAAAGAAGTTGCTTTTAAAACAAAATTAATAATATAATTAATACTTCTATTTAACAACAACTTGTTAGTTTCTTGTAAATTAAAAAACTTAACTTAATATTTAAATTTCGAATAAATTTGCTTCTTTAATTGTTTTAAATTAAAAAAATCTTGTTTAAGCTTCGCATAAAACTTATTATAATTATTAAAAATAATAATTGCAATATTTATTATAATATTGTTGTCTATAATGCAAGTTAAATATCTATTGTTTTTCTTTAATTAATTTAGCATAACAAAATGCTTAAATAATATAACAACTATTTTGTAATTTTCTTTGTTAACAAGCTTTAAAAATGCAAAGATATTTATTTAATAAACATCAACTTTATTAAAAAACTTCGAAGACAAATATTCTAATTGCTTGCGTTAATTGTTAAAAATCTTTAACAATTGTTAATTTAATAAACAATATTTTATGCAATAATCGAACTTAAACTTAAGAAATTGTATATTATCTTTAATTTGTACGTTATACTTTTTAATTTAAAATATGCTAAAAATAATTACAAATTGTCTTAATTCAATTATTAAACATTATAAAATATTAATATATTTGCTAAAATTAACAATAATTTAAGCGACATAAATAATATTAAAGACGAATTTATTATTAACTAAATATATTTTAATAAAATTTCGAAATAATATAATAAAAAGTTTATAAAGCTTAATAAACTTTTTATTTATAAAGACTTTATCGAAGATTTTAATATTAATAAATAACATTATCTTAATATAACATTTATCGAAAAGCAAATAAATTTAATTTAAACAAATTTTAATATAAAAATTTAATTGCTAAATGTTAAGCAATTTGTTATTAATAACGTTAGAATTAAGTTTAACTTTAATAAACAAAATTTTATTTTATAAATTAAATATAATTTTAAATTTTTTTATTATCTTTTATATAAACGTTAATTTTTGTCTTAAATTGCAATTTTTGTTAAAAACATTTAGTTTTTTAATTTATTAAAGTTATTTAAGTTGTTATCTAAGATATTAAAGAAATTATTTTCTTTAAATACTATTAATTTAAAGTTGCTAATATTATAAGTTTTAAGTTTAACAAAAACTTTATTTTTGATTTTAATTAATTTATTTTTGCAAAAGACGTTCTTATAATGCAATCTATATTTTAATTTAAGATATTTTTAACAAAGATTAAAAAACTTAATTTTGTTTTTAAAAGCTTAAAATTATATTTTTATGTTTTGTTCTTAATTGCAAATAAAGATACGTATATTAAAGCTATTAATATCGCAAATATTTATATTAATATATTTAAAAAGCTTAAAGATGTCGATGCAATTATTGCGCTTATTAATGTTACTAGTAGTTTATATATAAATAAAAGTTCGAATAATAGCTAAATAAAATCTTTTTATTTGCTAAAGTTTTAAATCGATTTTATAAATTAATTTAATAAGTTAATTTAAAGTAATATAATTTGTTAAAATAACGTAGCAGCTTTAAAGTCTATAGCTTAAATCTTTGTCAAATTAATATATTTTATTAATTTCTAATATAGAGACTTCAATTGTTGTAGATATAAAGCAATTAATATATTAATTAAAGATTTTGATATTTTTTATAACAAATTCGAACAACGTAATTTTAACAAAGTTACGTTGTTTCTTATCTAAATTATTTTATTAAACATTTAAGTCTTTAAACAAATTATCTATTATTAAATAAAAATTAACAAATTTATCAAACAAACAATACTTAATTTCTCTAAAGATATTATTAATAATTTTGACAACAACAAGACTAAGTTTGACTTTTTCGAAAATAAAACGTTAAAAAGCACTATTAAACTTAAAAACTAATATAGTAATTTATTATTTAAACTTTTCGAAATTCTTAATAAAGATAAAGAAATCGAAGAAGTATTTATTGTTTTTTATGTTTTATAACTTTAATTTAAGATTACAAACAAGATAAATATTGTTAAGTTAATCTTTTGCTTATAAATTAAATTTATAAAAGTAATTATATTTGTTATTGTTGTTAAAGTTGTAAATTATATAAATAGACTCAATAAATACAATTTTTTTATTTTAAGAAAAAGAAAGCTTTTGTTTTAATTAATATATAATAGCTTTAAACAAATTGTATTAAACTAAAACGTTATTGCGCTTTTATTAAAGACAATATATTATTTTGTTGCAAATACTTACTATTAACTTTGTTTAACTTAAATAAATTTGCAAAAAATTAATTTAAATTTTTAACTAACAAATAGAGTTAAAATTGATTTTTTTATTAATTTGAAATTCGACAATAATAACACTATTTTTATA
>JAABUW010003351.1_pt1 | contig 22986 bp, 23 predicted proteins | sample 5560081 | NCBI WGS metagenome assembly JAABUW01 (sample SAMN10711882, study PRJNA513363) | rock metagenome | isolation source: Antarctica rocks | place: Antarctica: Victoria Land, Knobhead sud
CGGGTGATCATCATCACCTATATCAGTATCACCCAACGGCATAAGTGTTGCTGTTACTGTACTGTGCAGCGCAATAGACATGTTTGTCTTCGTAGCATACGCACAGAAGTCAGGCAGTAATCTGTATGTTACCTGCAAACTGCAGACATTATCTGCACATATGCGCACTTGCACACCGCCCACCAGATCAGCCTGGTTTAGCACTTTGGTTTCAGAGCCAAGAAGAGGCAAGGGGATCACCAGATCATGCTGCATCCCAGGCATACTGACCTGCAAAGATGAAGCATGTAAGGAATCAGCTACGAGACATTCACAGCATGATGATGAAAGCTCACAAGTCCAGTCTTCAAACAGTGGATTATTTCACTCAAATTTGAAGCCAAAATCACTTGTAGTTTCCCATCGGCAAGATAATGCTATGAATGTAAATTGACAATCTGCAAAACACCTGTTACGTCAGATTGCAGTGGACCAAATGCTTGCAAAAGTAACATGCAAATTTTGCAGTTGCTACAATTGCGTCTGGCACTCTCTGCAACATATGGAAAGCAACACTATGGCAGAAGAGCTGTTGCAATGTGTGCTTGTCCAGTGATTGTGCATCATGCTACAGTTGTGATTTACAACTGGACAGACAATTTACCTGCATGAGACCTTGCGCTGGATCAGTCCTGGGCTGAATTAGCGCCAATTTGGGCAAACCCTTCTGGGTCAAGACATTCCCATCATCCCCCACTAGGGCCCATTCCCTATCCAGGAGGAGCCCATTGGGCCCTAAGGGCCATTCTGAAACCCGAACGCCCCCACATGACTTGATGGGGTACACCCAAATGCCCTCCAGACTACCTTGGCTAGCATGGGAATCTGAAGGGGGATCTGAAGTGGAGTCTGGCTGGGAACCTAGACTGCATGCTGAGCTGTAATCTAGAGGCAAATCAAATGGGTGATCTGAATGGACAGCTGAAGGAGCTGACTGCTGATGAGTCAGTGTCTGAGAATCTGATTTTGAAGCTGAAGTATGCTGCGAAGACAAAGCTGCCTGAGGATGCAAGGGCTCTTGCCCTGGAGACCCTCCAGAACTGCCCTTTGTTCTGTCCTGTGCATTCAACTGGCTATCATACATCTGACCACTCTGGCCAGCCTGCGAGTGTGACCTCACACGCTGTGTCTGAAGCTCTGGAGCTGTCCACGCAGTTACTGAGTCCCCACATCTGATCCACGGAAGCTGCTGTAACCATGCATACGCAGCTGAGGCAGCAGCTGCTTTGCCTGCTTCTTGACTAGCGTTGTCATGATGAGTGTGCGAGCCTATGGCCGCGTTTCCTGCTTCTGTATTACTACGCTGATCAGGGCTTCCTGAGTCTTGAGTCACCTGAGGCAGTTTCTTCCCCACATTCTGCAGCTGCTCAGACGGCTTCTGTTCTGCATCATCTTGACTCATCTTCACATCGCCAGATGCTGAAGTTGTCGCTGTGACCGCAGCACAGACTTCTACCGCTGTCACCCCTGAAATGGCAGAATCACTGCCAGAATTGCTGGCTTGTGACTGAGGCGCTGCATCTGAAACTGCAGCTGGGCGCAGTTGTTGCTGCTGCAGTGGATGCTGTACTGCATGAGAGCAGTGCGCATCTAGCCTGAGGGACTGCTGACCAGTTTTCACAGAAGCTTCTTGGCTTGAGTCAGAAGTGATGAGACTGGGGGATGTGCTGACACCAGGGGATGGGTTGTACCCAGCTGTGTTCAGGAAGCATGTCTGCAGGAATGTCAGGATGGCTTCTGCATCTTGCAAGCTGCTCATCCACCCAAAGGAGACTCTCACTGCCCCAGTTGGCCTGCAAATACAGAAGGCAGGGGTCAGTGTCTGAAGGCACCACTTGGGCAGCAAAAGGCAAACAGCTGCTCCTTGTGCGCGAGTCAAAGATTAGTCTGTTCTCAGCAGAAGCTATGATACGATTCAGGGCAATGTCAGCAGTGCTGATGCTTGCCATTGATGCTCGTCCTGATGCACACCTCATAGCACCTATGCACCCACAAAATGAAACAGCACAGATGCAACGAACACTTGAATTAGTCACAAGGCAAACAATGCCCTACAGACACACTGCAGTCGAATCAGTCAATAGGCCTTGCCCTTTACGGACACAGCAGTCAAAAGGCAAAGAATGCCCATCATGCACACAGCAATCACAGCAGCTGAATTGCAAAAGATGCCCTTCACGGAAACAACAATCAAATCAGGCAAAAGGCAAAGAATGCCCTTCATGGACACAGCCATAGGCCCATTGTAGGCAAACTGGTGAGCAACCCCACCTGCCATCAATGATGTCATTGTCATCCCAGCACACATGCCCAGCCTCAAAATTCCTCTTTGACTGGGATGCAGTTATCCCCAGATGGCGGGCACAGGCCCCAGGGTTGCAAAAGCAGCCTGTCCTTAGGAATATGCCGTGCAAGCCTGCCAGCTTTTCCACCTCCCTACACATCAAATTCACCAAGCTTAACAACAGTTGTGGCTGCAACTGCCAAAAGTCAGTTACAGGGCTAGCGTTGAAGCTGTGTTAAAGTTGTGTGTCATGCTGTCTGAACAGCCGTTCTTGTGAGCTGGTCAAGAACCGTACACCACCTGGTAGACAGTGCTTGCCGTTGGTAGACAGTGCTTGCCATTGGTAGACAGTGCTTGCCATTGGTAGACAGTGCTTGCACTTGGTAGACAGTGCTTGCCATTGGTAGACAGTGCTTGGCATTGGTAGGCAGTGCTTGCCATTGGTAGACAGTGCTTGGCATTGGTAGACAGTGCTTGCCATTGGTAGACAGTGCTTGCCATTGGTAGACAGTGCTTGCCATTGGTAGACGGTGCTTGCCATTGGTAGACAGTAGTTGCACAACAGCACAGCATGCTACATCATCTGTCAGCTCGTACACACTGGCATGCAGTCACTCCCAACTGTGCATCACACGGTGTGCATCACTGCTATTCAGCTTGCCACCCTGCAGGCCTCACATCCATGCACAATGGACCTAGACTGGAGCGCGTCAAGGCTGTTTCAAGCCCTGTCTTGCACAGCACAGCACAGCACAGCACAGCACAGCACAGCACAGCACAGCACAGCACAGCACAGCACAGCACAGCACAGCACAGCACAGCACAGCACTGCACAGCACAGCACAGCAGCACAGCACAGCACAGCACAGCACAGCACAGCACAGCACAGCACAGCACAGCACAGCACAGCACAGCAGCTCAAAAGCAGCTGACCTGTAGCCAAAGAAGCTACCATCATGGCGCAGCAGGTTGAATGTCACCACAGGGCCTTGTCCAACAGCCCCTGGGGCCTGTGCCCCTGGCTGCAGTTGATGCGCACCATACAGCACACACAGTGGCGCATCGTCAGCATGCCTCAAAGCCACCAGCCGCTGAGCAAACCACCTGAAGCAGCAGCTATGTTTGTGCTGTGCATGCTGTGCTAGACCTTGACCATTTGAGAGGTGACGGCATGCATATGCTGTATACAGCACTGACCAGCAAACCACCTGGAGCAGCAGATTCATGGCTTGCCTCTAGGAAGACAGCCCAGCAGCCATGTCGGTGATGTGCATGCTGTGCCAGACTTTGACTGTTTAAAAAATGACTGCATATGTATGCTGTATACAATACTGACGATTTAAGAAAGGACTGCGTATGCATGTTGTGCCGGATGTTGTAATCTGTTGTAATCTGGATCTATGCCATGCCATGGCATGCCGTGCTGTGCATGCTGTGCCAGATCATTGACCTGATGATAGCATGTGTACAGCAGGAAAGCTGCCAATTGCAGCCAGCTGGCAAGATGCAGACTGCGTCAGCTGTGCACTATCAGATCACCCCAGCACGAAAATCACATCTGATTCCAGGTCAATAGGGTTTCAACTTGCAAATTTTTGCAAATTGTCAAGGAAATTAGATACAATGTAGGGCTGGAGGCTTCAGGGTGTCTTGCGGTTTTATGGTCAGAGTTTATAGTCCGGTACATTGCTGGGGACCAGACTGGGCTTTTGATAATGTTGCCACGCCATGCTATGCTTTGCATGCTGAGCCCAGAGACTCACCGGGTGACAGACTGAGTGTGGTCCCCAATGGCAGGAAAGGCTCCAAGCCAAGCCAAGCCACGCTGTGCATGCTATGCTATGCCATCTGCTGCAATTTAAACTTTGCTGTGTTGTGCCATGCCATGCTGTGCTGTGTATGCTGTGCAAGGGTCTCACCGCGTGACAGACTGAGTGTGTTCCCCAATGGCAGGAAAGCCTCCAAGGGCAGCCAGCTGATGGAAGCCATGCCTGACCGCTGCAATGCCTAGATAGTGAGCAGTGCCATCTTCCAATCCTGCTGCTCCTTCTCGTCGCCTACAGTATGCCAATATCAATAAGAACAATAGTAACAAAAATGATAGTAATAATGATGATAACAATGATGACAACAAATGATATCAGTAACAATAACAACAATGACGATTAAGATATCCTAATCATTATAATGATAAAAATAATCCTAATGATTATAATGATAAAAATAATAAAAACAAATCATCATCATGAACAAAATAACAGTAATTAGACACTTTCCAGCTCATGATGAGCTAATTGTGTGCAGGGCAAGTCTTGCTGCTCCAAAGCAGCCTGTGTTGTGCATCCCTGTAACATGCAACCCATCTATGATATAGCGTGGGATGAGCAGAATCCTGATGTCTGTCCATGCTGCTACAATACCCAAGTAATGAGCAGTGCCATTGACCGCTGCTGCTGCTGCTGCTGCTGCTGCTGCTGCTGCTGCTGCTGCTGCTGCTGCTGCTGCTGCTGCTGCTGCTGCTGCGCAGCTTTTACAGCATACAACAGGAAGTTCAAAACATTTTGTAGTTACAGCTGAGCATGTACAGGAAAGTGAGATCTGTCCTTGCTGCTGCAAAGCCTCCTATTAGTAATGAGCAATGCCATGATCATCTCCTAATGCCTCTGCCCGGCTCATACAGTGACAATGATGATAACTATTGTTATTTCTAGCTGTCCATGACTGTAGGTACGTACCTCCTACAGTGATGAACAGAACAATGCAGGGTCACTGGATCCTTCAACAACCAACGCAACTGCAAACCAAAAACAGTAGAGGAAAAAAAGGCAGAGCACACAAAAAGCAGAGAACAGAAGAAGCTTTAGGGACAGGTCAGCCCACCTGAAGAAGTCTTCCTCTGCAAGTGACGCTGCCACAGTGCCGCCGCCAAAGTACCTCTTCCTCTTCATCAGCGCTGGTACTGCCCTCTTATGCACCAGAAGGGCCCCCAGCCCTGTTGGGTAGCCAAAGATCTTGTAGTACGACAAGGCCTGCATTTTCAAGTTCATACATGGTATCACATGCTCCTTTCAATCCCAAAACGTCTATTTTGATTCAGAAACGTCCATTCCATAGTGCAAAGATAACCTCAGAAATGCCTGAGAACAGCAAAACGCGTTCCTGTATTGGGGAGATGTTCCAGCACTCTTGTGTTTGGGATGTTAGATGTGGGATGACAGACCGATTGTCAGATGTCGACAGGCATGTTTTGGCCGTGTCATGACTGTCATTGCACACACAGGTTGAGGTGCAGCAGAACAAAACGGCAATGCAACAGACAGCGCTCAAGCTGATGCACCAAGGCAAGCAAAAGTAACAGCTCTGGACTTGGCTATGGGCATAGCAGTCACACTCACACATCTGTGCGGACAGCCTGGGTTTTGGGCAGTGTCATTGCATCTTGGCAGTCATGGCCTTGCCAAAGATCTGACCATCTGTCCAGGCGTGTGAATGTGACTGATCTGCCGATGCCGGACAATATAGCGGCAGATTAGTAACATTCTCACGCCTGGACAGATGGTCAGATCTTTGGCAAGGTCATGTCTGCCAAGATGCATTGACATTGCACAAAATCATTTTGTCCATGCAGACAGGTGAGTGCGACTGCTATGCCCACAGTCAAGAACAAAGCTGCTACTCTTGCTCATCATCTGGAGCAGTGCATTTTGCGCTGCCAGCATCTTGATTTAGATTCACCGTGCCAGCACTACATGAGCCAGAAAACGCTCTGCAGCTACAATCACTGTGGAGCGCGGCAGTATTCAACACAAGGTGAGAAAGAGGAGGAGGAATGCTAATGAACACAACAATTATAGATAGTAATTACAACAAGAATAACAATATTATAAAAAACTAACAGTTTCCAGCTCATGATGAAATAGGATGACCAGCTAGGAGGAGGAAGAAGATTACAGAACAAAGAGGACACTGACTTACCACAAAGTCCGCCGGGTTTTGAGTCAGATCAGGCGGCGCTGTGGCACATGCTTTGGCTGCATCAATCAGCACATGCCACCTGTCACCCTCTGAGCGGCCAGAATCCCTCACTTGCAACCTTGCAGCTTCTCCTTCAGTGTGCTGACCAGGATACTGATGTTCCTCTTCTTTGGCTGCTGCCTGAAGCTGCTGAACAGACTCTTGTTGCTCTTCTTCAGTCTGCTGCTGCTGCTGCTGCTGCTGCTGATCAGATCGTGGGTTTTCTTCTGCATGTTGCTGCTGACAACTACACTGTTGCTCTTCTTGTGCCTGCTGCTGTTCAGACTTTTGCTCTTCCTTGGCCTGCTGCTGACCAGACTGTTGCTCTTCCTCGCTGGTTCTACGCAGACCTGACTGCCGACTGCATTGCTGCTCTGGACCTTTGGAGCAGGCACAAGGAGTGACTGCCAGGCCGCTGATTTGAACCTGTCTGACCACAGCAGGGTCATAGCGTGCGCCACTGAAGTTCGATTCCAGCGGGAAAGCGAAGAGGCAAGGGGCTGTTGCAGCGTCGCTCCTGCTGTCATGTGATGCAGCACCAGCCATGGCAGAAGAAGAAGAACCAGAAGAAGAAGAACAGGAAGCTTGCGGACGCAGCTGAAGATTATTGATTGAGGTCTGAGTAGCTGGCTGAGGGGGGGATGTTGACTGATGGTACATGAGCTGCCCAGTCGCAGCAAACTTTGTCCTTGACCCTGCATTGCACAAAACACTTCTACAACACTTGATGACATGCATTGACATTTGGTGCATGCTCAGGCTGAGGGTTGAGGCCAGGGTATGGGACGTACAACACAAAATGCAGCTAACAGGTCGTGATTGGTGGTGGTGCTGTGAGGCATGAGGCTGAGTGAGGTGGCTCAACAGGTAGGTGCCTCTGTAAGTGCATGTCAGTAAGATGTGCGGGGCATGTAGATACTGGCTGCGCAAATGCAACACAAATCACGTTGCCACCTCATGCTCACACATATGCACTGTACACTGTGCGGTGCGTCTGCAAAACACAATGCATTGGAGGAACTTCTGACAATTTGGGACAAACAGTATGCCCCAACATGACTTTGATGTGGGTGAAATAAAAACAAAGTCATCTAACTATCAAGTGCTTTATACTCGATACAATTTGTCAGCAAAGCATTGTGCTTCCATGTTTGTGGCATTCTAGCTACTTTTATTGTCATCACCAAAAGTAGCACAGATCCTATGGACCGCAAAAGCTGGCTGCTGGAGTGACCACAGGTGTGGCTTTTGGCACAGCATGCACAGCACAACATCAAATGGAATGGCACAGCATGCAACCAACATTTGCCCAGTGAGGCATAGCATGCACAGCATGACATGACATGGTGTGGCACAGCATGCAACAAACATTTGCCCAGTGAGGCACAGCATGCACAGCATGACATGTAGAAGGTGTGGCACAGCCTGCAGCAAACACATGCCCATTGAGACACAAGAATAGAGCAGGTCACCTTGGGCAGAGCTCATTTCAACACAGGTTGCTGTTGCGCCCTGGTCTAGAGCCAGTTCACGTATGCCCAGCACACTGTTGTGATTGTCTTGGCTGTACACAAACTGTGAGCCTTCTTGCCAGGGAAATGCCTCCGCAACCAATTTCAATGCCCCTGCAACATTGGAAAAGATTATGAGCCTTCTTGCTGAAGGAATGCCGTTACAAGTAACTTCGTTGCCCCTGCAACAAATGAGCCTTCTTACTGAGGGAATGCCTCTGCAAGCAGTTTCAACGCCCTGAACATTGGAACAGTGAGCCTTCTTGCCAAATGAGGGCTTCTGTAACTAATTTCTATGCCTCTGCAGGATGATGACAGGCTTATTGCATGCTGAAGGCTGTGTGTTTCCCCAATGCTGTGTACTTGATAAACCAGCAAAATTTGCAGCAAATTGAACTGGACCTTTGATGCATTTTTGAAACCCACAGTGAGTAAAAACTCAGACCATGATTCAAATCGCTCATGACTGAGAATCCTGATCAACATGATGGCAATGTTGGGTGAATGATCAGCTGAGTGCAAAGCACCTGTTGCTCCGGATGTAAACACACACTCATACTCTCCAAGAGGTGCATTGCACATCTGCAAGGTCAGCTGACGCGCTTCTGCCACAGCTTGGGCAGAACCCTCATTGCCGGACCAGCCATGCTGACTGTGCGGGTTCCCAAAGAGGTGGCTTGCCAAATCCTGCACAAACGGGGAGTTGTCACGTCTGCTGATGTGGATATGCATATATATATGCGTGTATATATGCATGGTCTGCATGAAGTCCCCAGTGCCTCACCAGCCAACATGACTGTGCAGATTGCCAAAGTGAGTGGTCAAGTGAGTGGTCAAAGTTGGTATATATGGACATTTATGACATGGGATCTGCTGATGCGGTCCACACAGTGCTTTCATCTTTACAGCTCACACCTGCTTCCTGGATGAGCCATGCTGCATGTGCAGGTGATTCAAGAGTTCAACGACTGTACAGGGTAGTCATGTCGCATCCTGCACTCATTAACAGGAGAGCTGGTACAATCTGTTTTTGCTGCATCTGCTAATGTCACTGGCGTTTTGTGACTTGGCATATGCATTGCAGTAAAGCTGGCATCAGCCGCAATATGCTTGCATGCAAATGCATTGAAGAGACTCATGCAAAGCAGGTTCACCTGTTGAAAAGCATCGATTTGGCTTTTTGAGTACAGACTTGCTCCAGCATGGTCTGCGTACACCTTGGATTTCAGATGGGGGAACTCGGTCTTCAAAATGTGGTCAAGCTTGCCCTTGTAACCATAGCCAGGTTTGGGAGCAGCTTGGCCAAGATCAGTAGTGCTGTTCAGAAAGCCTGCACACACAGTGCAAGTGTGGTCTCGTGTCAGGTCTCGTGCGCGTAACCGCACTAGGATGATCAGATGGCCGCAAGACGTGCCGAAGCCTCAAGGCATAGCGACGGACGTGTCAGTAGCTGAGCATGCAGGTGCAGGAACTGCAGGCTCGAAGAGCCTCCCCACCTGCCCAATGCTGTTCGCAATCATACTTCAGCCGAGAACCATAGCCCGCCGCATGTGCATACAAAGCGGCAAGATACCGCCACAGAAATCGCAGACCCGCCAGCAGTTCCGTCTGGTGAGAGATGCTAGAGCTGACTTTCTGCCGCTGCTCGTTCATGGTTTTGAACCAGCGCGGTGGTCAGCATGGAACACTTCTGTCCCGGTCGAGTCCTTGCACCGTGGACATTAGTTTTGTACGTGACTTGACGCATGAAAGAGACCAAATCAAGTGACATATGTTAGTCATGCATGCTCCGTGACTCATGTCATATCACACGACGCTTTTTGGGACAAGTTGTCTGATCTTGCACGTTGTCTTTCGCCGTTTCCTGAGTGCAGGCTGCGAGAACGAATACATACATATGGCCAGGTCCAGGAAAACTGCCGTACAAAGGCGTTCTGCCAGGTTGCAAGCTTCAAGCACCAGCATAACGTCAGCATGTGCAATCAACGCTGATCTTGCTCAGGTGACAATTGGAACTTGCGAGTTATCGTGCCCTGCAGCTTTGAAATCCTGTACGAAAAATGTCTGAGCTTGACCATATAGGCGACACTGACTACTGTGCAAGAAGCTGGGCTGCTAGTCTTGGTGCTCAATCACCTGGAAAGCCTTGAGGATATTCTCAGTTGCTCTGCAGTCAACAAGCACTGGCATTGTGCATCTCAGCAGATACGGCCTGTTAGTCTTACACTTCCTGGTCATAGTTCACGCCTAGATGAAGATGGAATGATGAGTGTTCTACGCTGGATTCAAATCAAACAAAAGCAGGGAGCTTTGCAGGTAAAGGCTGCAGACTTGAGGAAGCAGTACTCAACAGGCGCTCTTGCTACCCTATAGCAACCCCTTGTTTGTGCCTTGCTGCAGGGTGTGACTCACTTCTCAACAGAGATACAGATGTGTGTGACTGACATGGCCTTGAGTAGCCCTTATCTTCCTTTCTTTATACAAGCTATGGTCATGGCCTCGGGGTCTTGGCCACTCCAAAGCTGCCAGCTGGACGGACCATTCCAATCAGAAGCGGTCGTAGGCCTGCTTCCACAGACGCTGCGACACTTGGTCCTCAAGCCAGATCCTGCAACGATCAGTTTAGAGAATTTCCCCTACAATGGGCATTCACTGCACATGTTTCACAGATTTTCTCATCTGGAGCATCTGCAGATTGATTTGGGTGTGCCTCCAGGCACAGCCGACAGCAGCAAGCTGCAAGGCTTGTTGTTTGAAGAGGATATGTGTCTGCCTTTGTTGAAGAGCCTTTACCTAACACCCCAGCCGTTGCTCTGTGCTCCGAATTTGGAGCTTGACCAGTGTCTCCCACGTCTGGAGTATCTGGTGGTAGTGACTGAGTACTGTTGTGCCCAACCTATTCTGCAAATGCCAAAACTGAAATTCCTCGATCTTGGCTTGTTTGCGAAAGACAATACGATACAGATTTTGCACTATCACCATCTGAGCATCCCTGCCTCAAGTTACCTACAGAGAATACACGTGACTGGCCCATCTGATGAGCATCTTGAGCTGTCTTTGCATATATACAAAGCCAGAATGGAGGTCAGCTGCAGGAACATAAACAATGTAAGGCACCACTGTTGTCAAGACTTCAGATCAGACTGCCCATTTAGCACACTGTGTCAGACTTGTGTGTAAACACAGGACAATACCGTACGCTGACAGTCTTATCAACACATAGATGCTTACTTGTGCTTAGCACGTCCTTTTGTCACCCGTCCCAATGTTTCCCAATCATTTTTCTTCAATCTAGAGCTCTGGTAATTGCAAAGGATTCAATGCTGGAATCCTTTGCACACGATCTTATTGCCTGCTTGATGTGAAGTTTGCATCACTCTCAAAACAGTGATACAACGGGCTTGCCATGTAGCTGAATGTGATGCAGCAACAGGCTTGCAAACTAGGTAAAGTGTGTAACATCAAAAGCCTTGCGTTGCAAATGCACTCAGCTGCAGTGTCAAGAAAGTTCCTGCAGTAAAAGAGTGCGATTAGGGCTGGCAATGCGGCCTCACACAATAGCATGACAGCTCAGTGCAGCTCATCTTTGGGGTCATCATTGAACGTAGGTAGTGCTGAGCTTGCAATATTGACACAATTGTCAAGGTCGTACACCAACTCCACACAGTGATCATGAATGGCCTTGGTCAGAGTAGTTTATGAGTGTCCTCTCTACGTAGCTACATTTAAGCTCATAACATGGCATCAGCAGGCTTTGAAGTGAGGCTGTACCTGATCAAACCAACCTGCACCTATACACTCAGAGATATATCAAATCAGTGCCATGTCCGTCATGAATTCAGCTGAATCACAAGTGCTAACATGTCGCTGGAAATCATTCCAAAAGCAAGGTTGAGCTGAGGACAGCGTGAATATGTCTCAATCACTTTGGCTACATCATGCTAACAGAGCAAGACAAAACTTTGGCGCCGGCGCCTTTACACTTGCTATCATCCCAACCGCTCTCCTGCCATGTTTGCTGACGTATAGGAAGCTGTTGAAAGATGCTGGCAATCGCCACATCTTGCTACCAGGAATGTGCCTGCTGCGGCTGTGGACAGCTTGCAATCTCTTGTCAGCCTTTTCCAGGTTGACACCACTGATAGTGTCAACATCGGTATTTTCAGATGTCAATTTAGTGAGGAGCAGACCTACTAAAGCAGCCTTCTTGGCTTGACTGCTGAACTTGATCTTGTTGTCTTTGCACAGCCTTTTGAGATCACAGACCTGCATATTGAGGCCAAACTGAGCTTAGTGCTGTTCCTTGTAAAAGCACATGTTGCTACAATAACACAGTAAGGCTAGTTCATGAGTGCTGAAGGAAATGTGAAGACTGCAAGCTGGTAAGTAATGCAATTACTTGATTTCATGGAACATACCCTCAGCTGATGGACCCGCTCTGCTGGCGTCCGCTTCTGAGGAACCAAGGTTGCTCCTGTTCTGCCTCAATATGTTGCAGGGACTGGAAGCAGCACGACATACTGCTGCAGCTCTGAGAGCAACTGCTTGGCCTTGTCAGAAGCCTTGGTGTCAGATGGCACTTCGTCAAAATTGTACCACATGCTGAAAACGCCCGGGTTGGGGACACACACAAAGTACCGTGGTTTGGTGCCAAGCGGCAACACCTCAAGTACTTTGAGAAGGCCTTCAACATTGAGTGGATCAGAGCTGCTGACAGTGGTCTACAGCCACATGCAGAAGGAAGAGGTCAGAAACGGCTGTTTGACACTGTGTATCACAACATGCAAAAGGAAGAGGTCAGGAAAGGCAGTTTGACACTGTGTATCACAATGTATAAAAGGAAGAGGTCACAAACGGCTGTTTGACACTGTGTATTACCAGGAGGCTTTGCTGCTGTTGCACTCGCAGCATGGGTGTGAGAGTCTGAAGCTGATTCTGCCACAATACCAACTGGGGCAGCAGTGGCAGGTGAGGCAGCCTTGTTAACAACGGGGGACATATTCTGCCTAGCAGCTGGTGCCCTGCTTGTCCTGGTTGTGGCAGCAGGGCTTTCTGTCCTTTCAGCAGCTGTTTTGCTCTCAGCAGCAACAACAGCATTCCCTGATTTTCGTAGTGTAGTCACAGCATCTAGGGTGTCAGCAGTTGCACCAGCAGCTGCTATGGTTGCTGGTCTGCAGCATGAAACGTCACCAGCAGCTGCAGCATCAGATATTTCACTTCAACGTACGCGTCATCAGCAGGGCTATGACTGTCTGACATGCAAACAGCTGTGTGTTCAATAGCTACTGTCACAGTGCAAGTGGGTGTAAGCTGTCTGGTAGTGAGACCTGCGCTTGACTTTGCTGCTAGGGTGGCTGGCCCTGTGCCTGTTGTTGCTAGGACTGCCACTTGCGTGCATGCTGCTCTTGACTCCTATGGTAGATGTGCTGCCACTGTACCTGCAGCGCACACTGCACATGTCATACACATGTACGCAAGGAACAGGTGTTACAGATATCCGCCTGTTTTTTTGCGTTTGCATCTCTGTGGATAGCTGCAGCAGGAAACAGCTGCTACAGGCAGGAAGCAGCTGCTACAGCAGCTGCTAAGCTGAGTAAGAAGCATAAGCTTTTTGAGTCGCCCCGCAGTAGTTATTGCATCGTGCATAGGCTTTGCGCGTTCCGACCGATGGAGGTATTGGTGTCCTCATGTGTGAGTTGGGGTACGCTCACTGAATGCTGCCTGCAACATTTGACGGAGTGAACAGCGCGTGACAGGGATCGCTTGCACGTGTAAACACGGCCGTATTGCCAGGCCAGGAGACTCGGTTACGCGACTGTCGTTAATGTTTGAGCATCCACTCCTCTAGTGCTGCTGTATCTGGCACCAAAGCGTCTCGTGCACGAAGTTCTGACCTGGACTTCCTTCTGATTCAGTCGGAAAGTCAGACAACGCTCAGTCCAAAGGTGCGTGTTCCCCACTAGCCCAACAACAACATTACCTTCGGTCCTGATAATTGACATTACATTGCGCAACAGGTGTTTCGGTGGTAAGTCCACCAAGGGCAAGCTGTTCACGGGCAAACCAGCCAGCATCAACCAGCCCAGCAACCCCAGAGAAGTATGCAAGCACTCAAGGACCCACCACCGGCTGGAGGACTGAGTGGTCTGGGTGGCATTCCAGTCAGTGTCACTGCTGGTGGATCCTGTCTTCAGCACCTGCCTAGAGGGCCATACAACGAGCAGGTATTCAGCCATGGCGACTCACTAGTGTTGAGGGCCTCCAGGTTGTCCAACACCAGGCATTCAATCAATGCAATTTGCGATGATGGCAGTAGGCAAGCGTCTTGACTGCAATGATCTTATGGACGCCGGATGCTGCAGGCATCACTGGATTTGCTAGAAGCTGCTCGGGAAGGGCAGGTGCAGCATGTGAAAGCGCTTCTGCTTAATAGTGCTGACCTTGAAGCCAAAAATAAAAGGGTAACTTATAGCAGCTGTGTATGCATCTTTTGGCCTTGACATCACATACATCGCTGTGAGTGCACGTTGATTTCGATCGCAACTTTTAGTGGCAGCAAATGCCACGTTCATGTGTCATGCCTCATGTGGCACAGCAATGCAGCGCATACTTCTGTTGCAACCATGATGGCAATGGTGTGCTCGTTGTGGCAAAAGCAACTGTGGCGCTATGGCAACCTATAATCGCGTGCCTGTTGCAGGGAGAGACCGCACTGCATGTGGCTGCAAAAGCAGGTCATGTAGATTTTGTTGAGACGCTTCTGCTCAACCGTGCTGACCCAGAAGCAAGAGATACAATGTTTGTAAGTTGCAGCAACTGCATTAGCATCTTGAGCATTGACACCACATACCTTGTGAAAAGTTAATTTTGCCCGACAATTTAGTTGCAGCAAACATCACGTCCATGTGTCATGCCTCACGTGGTATAACGCTGCAATGCATACTTTTGTTGCAACCATATTGGCACTGTTGTGCTCCTTGTGGCATAACCAACTGTGGCGCTATGGCAACCTGCAGTTGATTAAACCAATATCAATATGTTAATATCAATATCAAATAATCAATATTGTGTGCCTGTTGCAGGGAAGCACAGCACTGCATCATGCTGCAGCATGGGATCATGTAGCAGTTGTTGAGACCCTTCTGCTCAACGGTGCTGATCTTGAAGCCAAAGATCAGACTGTAAGTTTTGTCAGCTTGTGCCAGAAGTGTGAGTCATCGCAATACAAACTCATTATACCCATGCCTTGCTCAACGTTTGCTCAAGGACGTTGGTGATTAGGATACGGCAGCAAACATGAGTCAAAATATTGCACCGGTACAGGACTACACACCCCTGCATTGGGCAGTGATGAGTAACAAAGTCAGCTGTGTCAAGTGCTTGTTGGCCCATGGTGCAGATACACACGCACGGACGTCCGAGGTAAGGTACCCCTACTTGAATAGTTCATGACTTGAATCTGGAACATGGCCTAGTCATCCAGCTCATTGTTGATATATATTGTCATATATTTGTCTATATATATAGCTGTCTATGCTTTACGGATATGTAAGCCTAATTCATGCCCACCATACATATGCGTCATGCTTTGATTGAGAATGCACAACATCAGCAAGCCAGCAGACTGATTGCAGTTGTGTCAATTCTCAGTCTTGAGCAGGGACCTGTGCATGCATGCTGTCTTTGCACAAGCCAATTTTGTCTGATAGCATGCTTACTTGCAAGCTGTCTAATTGCTAAACAAGATGTTGGCAGGGCAAACAACCACTGCACTTGGTGGACTGTTGCGGTGATGAAGACAAAGGAAAGGCAATTGTGGCCCTTCTGCATTCTCATGGCGCAGATCTCAACGCTCAAGATGATGAAGTGAGGTTTTGCATGTGTGCATCCTTCCATGGAAAGTGATGCAAACACATGGCACCATGACAATGCTTGAGCTACAGCAAGCCAGTGTGCATTCTGAATGCCTTTGCAACATCATGCAATGTCAAGACTGCATTGAGCAGGCTCGTCTGAATGTCATGTGACCTTGGTTGCATGACTGTAACATACCAACACATCAGCAAGGCATATCAATGCATGTCTAGTGTGGCAGAGTCACTGATTCAGTTACTTTTGCTGCTGTCATGCTGTGCTGATCTCGAAATGCAAAGACAAATGCTCAAGGTCAACAGATTTAGTTAATCTCAGTACCTCACAGTAGGATTTTGTGTCAACAGGGTCAGACGCCGTTGATGATTGCTACACAATCAGGCATTATCAAGCTCCTGGTCTCTCTTGGGACAAACACCACACTCGAAGATCAAACGGTAAATCAGCCCATTGCTCAACCTTTGTAACTGATGCTGTAGACTCAATTGCTGAGGTCGCTGTAGCTGCAACTTGCCATGCGCTCTTTCTGGTCACTGTAGTATGCGAGATGAGCCAGGATTGAAAGAGCAAAAGTTGAGTGCGATCTCCATGTTTTGCAGGGCAGGACAGCACATGATTATAATGATAACTCTGATCCATACTATGCATCATATGATGACTAGTCATCAGTACTGTAGTACCTACTAGAAACATTGGAGCTGCCCTGAGACACTCCCAAACACTTGAGGCAAGCAGAAGCACGCACATGTGGTTTGGTCTAAAATGAAGTCATTTGTGGCTTTGACATTTCGGTCTGTCAGTGTCATGCTAGTGTATGCTGTCATTGATGAACGAGATGAGTAGCAGCTCACGCCATAGCAATTTTGGCAGGATCATTAGGCAGACTGATCAGGCTTGTACCAATTGTTGTTGTGGCACTCCATGTGTAACGTCCATACAATACATGTGATTCAGTGCATCTCTAAAAAAGTTAAAGCTACACAGCAACACCCTGTGTAATCTGAGCAACTCTTCACATTGTGTCTCCACATACTCCGTAAGGAGACTCCACTTAGTGCTGCAACAATCCATGTACAAGACTATTCTGTACCTACGGAGTGGCCCAGACTGAACTCAGATTGGCTGAAAATGGCATAACCAAATTAGCAAAGCATCACAAATTGAACTGTGCATCAAATGAACAGTGACTGCAATGACAATTGAACTTTGTGATTTGTGATGAAACACAGTGCAAGCAAGAACACCTTTGAAAAGACTCAAACATACAACTGGTGTAGAACTCAGGTCCAGTAGTGATACTCTCACTAGGCTTAGTGGCTTCTTTGCAGGATGCACAACATGCTGGAGCTCCACTCAAATGGTAGCTACTGTAGCAGCTGCTGTGGCAGCTGCCACAGCTTCCTTGAGGAGTGCTATAGGATGAGACTGTGATCTGACAGCTTCTGCCATGCTGACAAACTTGCTGGGCGCTTCAGCAGGCACTGAGACAGCTTCTGTGACAGCCAGTGCAGCAGCTTCTGTAGTGGCTGTCTTGTCTTGCTGCCTGCACACTGCAGAAGGTTTTGTGCTGATACATTTAGCTGCTGCTGTTGTAGCTTTCTTTGCTGGATACTGGAGTGGACTGCCTTTAGTAGTAGCTTCTGCAGGAACTATAACAACATGCTTGCTGGGTGCTGCAGGATAACCTAAGCCATTGCCTTCTGTGTGAGGCTGTGCTTGGGCTGACTACAGCAGCTCCTCTGGGCAGCTGTGTTAGCTAGTTGGCTGTTATCAAACCCCCTCAAGCTACTTTGGGAGAATCTGTCACCCCACTCACAAAGATCTCCACCCCTGCCCTTGCAGCAAAGTGATGGGCAACCGCATTTCCTGCCACTGCTGCAGCTGTGCATTCTGCCAAGTCAACAGCAGAATCGGGCTCAGGAGCTCTTGCAACACCAGCATCAAAGGTTCTGCTGCTGTTGCATTTGGATGTTCCACACTGCCACATTGCCAGCAGGTGGCGCCACTACAGCAGCAATAAGGGGTTCTGCCATAGTGAGAGCTGTAGCAGGCTCTGCCAATGCAGCAGCAGGGAGTTCTGCCAGAAAAAGAAAAGTTTACGCTTTTCAGCGATCATATAAGGAGCCTCCTAAGGCGGCAGCCTGGAGCTGATTCTGCCATTATGGTGCTGAAGGGTGGGAGGATCCCAGTGCCACCAGTGCAGCTCTTCCTCACACAGGGCAAGATTGAATGCTGACAGGTTGCTGTCTGCTGACAGGTTGCTGTCTGCTAACAGGTTGCTGTCTGCTATGCTTGCCACTGCTGCTCATTTGAAGTTTGAAGACTTCTCTCAGACCCGTGTCAGAGACTCCAGCTGCTGAAGGGCTTACCATGTCTGTGACTGCAAAGGGGGGCCTGGCGGCATGGGGATGCAGGGGCATGCATGCTTCACGCAAGCAGGCTGCCTCCTGCTGTGTCATGTGCAGCCAATATATCTGTGCAGTGCTGGTACACTGACAGCACTGTGGGACGCCATACCCTCCGTTGCTGTGACTTTGCAACACTTAAGTTGTGCAGCGACAGCAGCAAGTGCTGGATCTGCTGCTTCTGCTGCGTGCATGATTATGAGTCTGATACAAGTTCTGCCACAACTTCAGCCAGCAACACCAGGCAAGAGAGGCAGACACTGCAATGGCATGCAGGTGAATGGTATTTGCAGCACCTGTGGCCTTATCTGGCAGTGGCAGCAGGGAAATGTGTCCCTTGAACAGCCACCTCACTCTCTGCAGTGGCAGTACTGTCTCCTAACTTTGCTGGTGCAGTTGCAGCATCTGAGTTGCATTTGCATTGGGTTGACACAGGAATTGCAAGAGACCACAGACAAAGTAGACCACGCCATGCAGCAACATGCACAGGCTGCAGCAAGACCAAACATGCAGGTGCCGAACAGTAGCTGCCAGAGCAGCTGCTGAGCTGAGTAAGCAGCAGAAGCAATTGGAGTACTGAGCCCTGCTGGCATACGCATTGTGCATAGTCTTTGCAGAAATTTTGACCGAGTGACATGCCAATGAGCAACTGCTTCCCCTAAGTGCTGCCTGCAAAGTTTGACTTGGTAAAGTCCGCGTGCGGGCGATCGCTTGCGTGGTGAATACCCGTGTCTGCGACCGCTTGCACGTGTAGACAGGGCCCTACACAGACTGTGCTTCGCAGCTGTCGTTTGTCAGTAAGCATCTCCTAGTGCTGTTGTGACTGCGCCCAAAGCGGGGCATAGACGAAGTCCTGATTCGGACTTCCTTCTGGAAAGCCCACAGGTGCATGTCTCACTTGCTCCACTACAACAGCAGCTTCAGTCCTGTCATCATGAACACATTGGTTAGCCTGGCTCAGTATTGTTGCATAGGTCTATTGACGCTCGTGTGACCATAGTCTCATCTTCAAGTCTCAGACAAGTCAGCCTTTCAGGCCCATCTGCGCATCTGGTCATTTGAGCCAAAGCTTCATTTGCTGTCAGGTGAGATATGTCAAACATCTTTACCATAAGCCCCTCAGACCTCAAGCTAGGAGCAGTGATGGCCAGGGGCTCACCTGGTGTGACGCTTTATCATGCAGACTTGCAGATTGGAAATCATACAATGAAGGTGAAACACATCCCATACGCTTTGTCTCAACTCTTGAGTCGCTGCTGCCAATGCGTGTCATCACTGTACAGGTGGCAGTGAAGCGCCTTCATACAAGCAATGCTCCGGCTTCAGCAGAGTCCCTGTTTCTGAGGGAGATTCAGAGCCTACAATTGGCGTCAGGCATCTGTCACCGGGCATGCCGCATGCTGGGCCTCTGCAAGCTGGATGGGGATGCATGCATTGTCATGACACTGTACCCAAAATCAGCAGCAAAGCGGCTTGAAGAGCTTCAAGGTCAGTGTGCAGTTGTCACGATCTGTAGCTCTTGCTGTGCTCTTGACCAAGTCCATCAGGCAGGTCTTGCAGCAGAGTTGAATAGAAAGAGCACACAAGCATGAGTGCAATTTTTGACTTTTCTTTGAACTTTAGACAATTTTTTTGCTTTAATGGCTGAGCATTGGTACAAAGTCTTGCTGAGAGTGCAGGTCCCCTGAGCTTGCATGAGCTGACTGCCATTGCTTTGGAGATTCTGGAGGGGCTGACACAGCTGCATGCTGCCAACATCTTGCACCTGGACCTCAAGCCCGGCAACATCCTGCTGGATCAGTATGGGCATGCCTACGTCGCAGACTTCGGCATCTCATATGCACTGCGAACTATGGAGGCGTGCACCCCTTGTACTAGCATCTCAGGAACCCCTCACTACATGTACGCTCATCAGCCTTTACAATCTAGTTTGTGTCAGGTCACAATGCTTACTTGAAATGCCAGCACATTGTGAACTGTTTGGTAATTGATCTGTAGGGTAACTTTTGTTGCTCTGAGTTGCCACATACATTAATTGTGGGCCTTGCTTCTTCTGCTGCTGTGGCAAGTTGCACAGATTGAGTCACTCGTCACAGTCTTTGTTAATGTTGATGCCGTCTCTATTGATCATGATGCAGTCTCTGAACATGGTTTGTCATGATCCCTTGATACAGCAAGGAAACTAGTAATTGCATGCAGGGCTCCAGAGCAGGCGGATGCTGAGTTTGGAGTGAGGGGCCCTCACACCGACATGTGGGGCTTTGCTGCTTGCGTACTGCATCTAGCCACTGGACAGCAGCCCTACCACGGCCTCACTCATCTGCAGCTGGTATCAGCCATGTTCAAGAGGAAGCCCCCTGAGGTGCCTAACAGCCTGCCAAGCTGGCTGCGTCAGGCACTGCAGCGATGCCTCTCGTTTGAGCCTGCTGCCCGTCCCTCTGCATCCCAGTTGCAGCAGGTGGGCCGTCAAGCCTAAGCTTTCTCTGTTGCCGCAATCGCTTGTGACTGTCAACATGAACAAACATTTACACACGAAGAGGTTTGAGTGTGCATCAGGGGCGTGTGTGTACAGTTAAGAGTATTGTGATAGTCTTCTCTTTGAGACGTCATTGGCAGTGAGCTTGAGAAATGTGGCAAATGTGTGCAAGTTGATGCTTAGTGTCATTTCACCTCACAAAGCAAAGTGTTTTAACTCAGGTGTTTCAGAGGCAAGTCAACCAAGGGCAGGCTGTTCAAGGGCAAACCAGTCAGCAGCAACCAGCCCAGCAGCCCCAGATGAGTATGCAAGCACTCAAGGACTCACTACCGTCTGGAGGGTTGAGTGGTCAGGGTGGCATTCCAGTCACCGTCACTGCTGGGTCTGGTCCTGCTGCTGTCACTGCTGGATCCCGTCCTCAGCAGCAGCCTAGAGGGCCATACAACAAGCAGGTACTTAACCATGGCAAATTCACTAGTATTGATGGCATGAGGGCTGTTCAACTACAGGCGTTCAATCAATGCAACCTGTGATGATGGCAGTAAGGAAAGGTCTCACTCACAACATCTCATTGATATTGAATGCTGCAGGCATCATCTGATTTGTTAGAAGCTGCTCAGAAAGGGCAGGTGCAGCGTGTGAAGGCGCTTCTGCTCAATGGTGCTGACCCTGAAGCCAGAAATACAGATGTACGTTATAGCAGCTGCATTTGCATCTTTGGCATTGACACCGCATATGTTGTTCATGAAAAGCATGGCAGTGCATGCTTTTGTTGCAACCATGTTTGCGATGGTGTGCTCCTTGTGGCAAAAGCATGTGTGGCTCCATGGCAACCTGCCAGTGCGTGCTTGTTGCAAGGACGCACTGTATTGGCGCTGGCTGCAATAAAGGCTCACTTAGCTGTTGTTCAGACCCTTCTGCTCAACAGTGCTGACCCAAACGCTACAAGTGATGTAAGTTGCAACAGCGCATTAGCATGTTGAGCACTGATACCACTTACACTGTTTGTGAATAGGTGATTTATCGACACATGTAGTTGCAGCAAATGTCACATCTATGTGTCACGCCTCATGTCTTAGACACTGCACTAAATACAATAGTGCTCCTTGTGGCAAACGCAACTGTGACGCTATGGCCACCTGCAACTGTGTGCCTGTTGCAGGGTACACTGCATTGCATCTGGCTGTAACAGCGGGTCATGCAGCTGTTGTTGAGACCCTTCTGCTCAGTGGTGCTGACTTTGAAGCCAGAATTAACGGTGTAAGTTGTAGCAGCTTGTACAACAGATTTGAGTTCTTGCAACGTATACCCATTGTACCCATGTCTTAAATGCCTAATGTCTGCTCAAGAACATTGGTGAGTGGGATATGGCAAACATGGCTCAAAATGTTGCACTGGTACAGGTTTGGACACCCCTGCATCAGGCAGTGTTTGAGTGCAAAGTTGACTGTGCCAAGTGCTTGTTGGCCCATGGTGCAGATACACATGCTCGGGGAAATGGGGTGAGATCCCCCTGCTTGCATAATTTGTGACTCAAGCCTGGAACATGGCCCAGTCATTCAGCTGTTGTTTTTGACAATATAGCTGTCTATGCTTTGCAGATATGTAGTTCGCATGCATGCCCACCAAGCATATGCATCATGTTTTGCTTGAGAATGCACAACATCAGCAAGTCAGCAGACTGGTTACAGCTGTGTCAAGCCTTAATTTTTAAGTCAGGAGACTTGGGATGTATGCTTTCTTTGCACAAGCCAGTGCCATATGATAGCATGCTTACTTGCAAGCTGTCTGTAAGTGCTAAACAACACGGTCAGGCAGCAACTTGGGTATGATGTTTGGCAGGGCAAAACTCCATTGCTTACGTTGCCCTTGGGCGGCAGTGAAGACAACATAAAGGCAATAGTGGCCGTTCTGCACTCCGTTGGCGCAGATAGGTCCTACTGTGCAGGTCCTGAAGGATGTGTTGAAGTTGGCAAGAAGGCATGAGGTCGGCATTGACAGCAGCTACGCTGCTCTTGTACTCGGAGTGTGTGTCATTGTGGGCTTTGCAACTTCGTTAGATAACCGAATCAACATCATGGATGCAGCCACGTCTTGTTTCCTGCAGCACAGCCTCACTGGAAAGGCTACTGGGCGCTTGTACTGACTGAGGTGCTTGTCTTAATCCCTAATTCTGCTGTGAGTATCCAGTTGAGGTTATTTGAAATTGATGCGCATGTACGAGTGTGTTTTGACTTAATGCAGCGCAGCTCTGTAGGAAAGACCGACAATGTGAGAGGTGCATTCGCAGCCAATAATTGATAGAAACATTCATGCAAAGATATGTGTATAAATGTAGAGCCGGAAGAGATGATCTAGAGACTATTGGTAGCGGGCATAATTTGA
>JAABUW010003355.1_pt1 | contig 22958 bp, 28 predicted proteins | sample 5560081 | NCBI WGS metagenome assembly JAABUW01 (sample SAMN10711882, study PRJNA513363) | rock metagenome | isolation source: Antarctica rocks | place: Antarctica: Victoria Land, Knobhead sud
GGACCGCCGAGTCCGCAACAAAGATGAAAAGTGATATAGTCAGTGGGGTGAACATCAATAGCATCTGAGCTCCATCCGCATTACTGTTCCTTCGCATACCCTGGCCTCTGCGAGAGGTCAGATACTGTACCATTTCGATATCGTGGCGGACAGGACGTTTAATACCATGGTCTAGTTCAGATCACTACATGGTTACATAAACCCGTACAGCAGCATTTAGATTAGAGGATACCATGAATATTAGATGAGCGAGAGTATGGAGTGCCCAGCATCTAACACAAACGTCGGGGAGACCACACGACCGACAACATATTTGTTGAGTCCCAGTAGAGGCTATCAATTCCACATTCTCTCTTGGAACAACGACTGAAACTTCCTTCGCTGTAGCCGTGTCCGCACTGAAAATAATAGGCAACATCATTTCCTGAAAGACACTTTATCGATGAAAAGAATTTCAACTGGAAAGTGAGCACAAGAATTACAGATGAAGATGGATGTTATTTTTTCATTGGCGATGTTGAGGCACGACGATTCTGGACAGATGGAAGAGCTACCTTCGGCGCTTGTGATACACGTGCTTTCTCGCCGCCCACTTCAGCCTAGCTCGTATTAGAGTAACCCAAACATGCCAACCTACAAGGCTACAACAATCTGACGACTTACTTCAGCTGCGAAGCGCAATATACCAGACCACCACTATGGACGATCGTCTTCTGTGCAACTTCCCATCGAGCTCGATGGTAAAAGTCGTCAAGAATACACGCGTCACGGTTTGCTCTGGGCAGCCCCTCGAGCCTCAGGCTTTGGGTTTGAACAAGAAACATATATGAAACCCGATGTACGACCAAGAAAAATCTGCCCAAATGTATGACCGATCGGCTGAGGAGCACTTTCGGCCTTTGAACGCTCTTTGTGTACAAAAGATTTTCATGTCGGAATCGAATTATGAACATGTTTGGCCGGTACTATCATTCCAGCAAACCAGAGGCGAGCGAAAACCACTAGTCGGGGATCTTGCTGAAGATTTCAAATGACCGAGGGTCGGTGAAAAAAGTCGTTGCGCACCAAATTAAGCGATTTTCACCAAAACCCGTACTCATAAAGATAATAAGTCTTGATTTGCTTTGATACATACTCATTAGTTAGACTGAAGGACTCTTAATGCTATGAACTACTTCTTTAGAGGCATTTCTAGCTAATTTAAAGAAATTTCCTAGTCTCAGAGTTATGAATTGATCGCCGTTTTGGTGAGGATTCATTTTGATGCGCAACGACTTTTTTCACCGACCCTCGGACCCATAATCTCATTGTAGACGAACGTTCTTTCCATGAAACAAACCCGTTAACTGAAATTCAAGGTCCGCGGGCATCTCCAGTCTCGTGACAACCTCAAGGCTACCTTAGCTTACCTTACCAATGATATCGAGAATGTTTTTGTGATTGCAAGCCTGGACAACAGCAAGGACAACTCAAAAACATCAGTACTACGCTTAAGAAACACGGTCTACGGTTCTACATCTACGCGCCGACTCTAAATTGGTTGCACAATTGCTCGTTTAATCCAACCCTTCGTTGAGTGACCGAGAGTCAAGGATGAGCTAACCTTTTTGATCTCCAAAACCTGCGTCTGCAGCTTCAACAGCCGCTGTATTGGACCGCATTGCTGTTTAGTACCATGATCCGAGTCGCCATGGGTTTTCAGAATGTTCGCATCCAGGAAGTGCTGTAAGGATTCTCCTCCACAGATAAAGGTCGGACTTTTGGCCGGAAAGCTTTATTGGTGTCGTCACTTCGCCAAGGCCACGGCCAAGCCGCTGTATCGTCTCGTCCATCTTGTGGACCTGTGCCCGTTGAATAGTACGAATATCGATGACGTGCGCAGTAAGGGTGTTGAAGTAACCGTTTCCAGACGTCAACGGTATTTTCATCCTTTGAAGCTGACTAGGGAGATTTTCAGACCGCTCGGGCCTGCCATTCTTCGCAAACCCTTTCCGTAGCGTCTGACAGGCTGACCACCTTCAATTCCCGCTTCAAGTCGACAAATCCATGATTGAAAGTCTCAGTGGTTGGTGTGCGAGGGTCTTCGTTGGCTAACCATGATAATGTCGGCCCGGATTGAGCTATGGCTTCCGGGCCCTAAACGGCCAATGAGTCGTAAATTATTCGTGCTTGATTGTGCAGAGAATCATTGGTCCTTCAAGCCCGCAATTTGACCATGGTATCGATAGGCAAAGACAAATTCAACTTGGCCCCTGAAGTCGAAGCCCGGGTCAGCTGGATAGACACTTTAGCCGCACGCAGTAAAAGGACTTTCAATGGCATGAGACTCAGTACCATGAAAACCGCTTTCAATAAATAGTACGCACTCGCCATCTAAGCCCTTGCTGGCGTCTTCATCGCACATTGATCGCAGCTAGGACGGATCAAGCCATATTGCAAGCCTGTTTAAACACGTCAGAAGTGAGCAAACACACCGTACCACCTATAGGGACTTGAACAGGACATACATCTGCTCATTTTTGCAACATAACCGCGTCGAAGTTTGGCGCCTGCCACTTTGCGAACGCCTGGAAAACCGACCACATTGCAAAAAGGTAAGCCGGTGACTGAAGGATAGCAGTTCGGGTACAGCAGAACCAAATCGCACTCTTAAGAAGGAGTATGCATCGTCGTTGAATATCAATTCTAGGATCCCGTTTGGCTGACACAAGGTTTCTGCAATGACAAGGGCTGAAGCGAAAAGGGGCTTTGACCACATGGGATCACTTGGCATGCCAATAATACTTAAATTCTTGTCAAGGTACAGCAAATCACAAGCCTATGGTGACAATCATCGCCAAGTCTGAAAAACCCAGATTTAAGGCGAGGCGCAACTAAGTATCCGTTCGATCCCGGTTGTGCCATATCGTCCCATGAAGCTGGGAAAGTTGTAGCCTGTTGCTGTGGTTATGTGACATGCTTTCTATGCCCTCATGCTTCTTCGATCGAGCAGACTCAAGGGTAAGACGACGAGGAAAAACTCAGAAAGAATTTCGCATCGCGACAGGTTGCGATTTTATTGAATTTGAAGCCGCCTTGCTAGAAGTTTTCATCTGTGGAATTTTTCCAAGTATTCTACGGCTTGCAACCTTATTTCTTCAGAATCTTTACCTCAGCTAAATCGTTATCCCCATTCACAATAGATATCAAGACAGTTCGCTCTATGCTCCGCACATCCGTGATGATTGATGCAAAAGCCCCGAATCCTCCAGCAACGGACAGTAATGCACTTCGAAGGACTGCTTCGCAGCCATTGACAACGCACCTATCGGACCCTCTCGCGTTCGAGCCGACATGGCGGTCGAGACCTGATTTTCCACAGATGCATACAACCTGTTCAGCGCGACTATCATCACAACGAGGATTGAACTGGCCTCCTTGAATTTGCACTCTATTTTAGTATCTGCAAACACTGCCCTCGAGCTCTCAACGACGGCCGGCGCAATATTGGGTCAGGTCGTCTTTGGCTGACTAGCCGACAAGTTGGGGCGTAAAAAGACGTACGGTCTGGAATTTATCATCCGACTGATTGAGACATTCGGAAAAACCATCAGCGGTTCTGGCCCTGGCCTTGCGATCTTGGGTCCCCTAATCTTCTAGCAAGTCATGATGGGTGTAGGTGTGGGAGGTAGCTGCCCACTGTCCCCTGTCATCACTGCGGAATCTCGACGGTCAAATGACGCAGTGCTTCGATGCATTCTGTCTTTGCAATCTACAGTAAGTACATTCTTGAGGGATATTGAGAAGTATTCTTGCTTAGCTGTGCAGTCGAGCAAGACTTTGAAAACCTTGAAGCGACTTTATTTTTCTTCATCTGTGTGATGGCCTTCAAGTGCGACACGAAACGTGAGAGGGCGGCCGATAAGATGTAGAGAATTATCATCGTCTTGGTGCTCTAGCAACCAGTCATTAGGGCTTTGAATTTTCGCCTTACCATCCCTGAGACTCCTCGTTATACCATGAATATCACCGTGGACAAGGAGAAGGTAAAGGCAGAGAGCGATGCCTACCTCTCCGGAAAAAGAGCCGATAACGCCAAGGTTACCGATGAAGCTCTCGCAAAAGCCAGGCCGATAGCAGCAGGCCCGAAGGCTACTTGGACAGAGTTCTGGCAATACTATAGATGATGGCGTTATGGCAAGTTCTCCTTGATACTACTGACTCCTGGGTCTCCATTAACATTATAATATCGATCCTTACAGAAGCTATGAGACTTAAAGAATTGTTTAGACATAATTTCACTAGACTATGACGCTCCTGAACCGTTTCTCAACGACTTACCTTGACCGCTAGAATATATGCTTTCCGTGGAATCAGACCCATCATCTTCCCGTAAGTAATGTCACGCAGCAACCATATGACTAACTGATTCTCAGCCGATAAGATACCAGCAGTGACATTCCGCCCTGAATGCTTGATCATTCGTTGAGCCTAACCATTGGTCGCTAACACGCCATCAGCTTTCTTCACTGACGCTACTACTCCTCAGCCCAAACTCATGTCCAAATCTATCCCATTAACAGGCGTGGTTGAGCAGGGTTTTGTCGCTTTCCTGTGCATTTGCCTTGATACCATCGGTTGCAGTATTTAGACCAAGGTCTTTCAATCAGAGCGCACTAAAAGCCGTGACTGACGTGCCGATTGTGGCTGCCCCAGGATTCTCTCTATTCCTTTGGGATTTCTGATTGACATAAAACAACTTCATTCTGTGCACGCAACCAGCTAATGGTCTGCTACGCAAGAGCTCCGGGAAGGCATTCTCAAGCAGCCTTATTGCTGTTCAAGACCAACGCGATCGGCCACTCTATCGCGCCGTTGCAACCAACATTGTTAAGAAAGTGTCAGAGTTACAGACGAATATGATAGATTCTTGTCTGCAGGCCGGTCTGCGTTGAATAACCAACAGAGGAATCGAAATGAGCTCATCTCTGATTAAACTCTCGTAGCCTTCATTCATAGAATATACTGACTTCACTCCTTCCCGGCATCCCCTGCACTCTTTTACACATCAACGTCTTCAAACAAATACCGTTCTGTTCCTCAACATGAACCTGAAACCAGCTCATCGTGCGTTTATCAATACATCTATATAAATGTTATTTGAGCAACACTCATCAAACGCTCCAACATCTGGCGTCGGAACAAAGTCTATCATGTCACCACAAAAACGCTTCAATGGGTTGTATCTCGCAACTCAAACTTTCAAAACCAATCGATAAGAACAGAAAATGCTACTGCGGTAGAAGATGGCAGAATTTACTGTGACAAGAATCAGAAAGATACTCGATATCGATAGAAATACGAGAAACGATACACCAATCTAACCAAGTAATTTTTCATAGATTCAACGCATCTCACTACCTTAACCTGTCACGATTTAGGTCAACTAAAACCAATAATGAAAGAGGATATATCAGCTATAAAAATAGCGTTCGATTTGCACACAAAGTATGTGTGTAGCTCAGCCGTTTTTTCGGGTGATGCACTTTCTGTTCTCTTCGGCATGTATCATAAATTACCGTTTTAGTATATATGCACCCAGCATATCTCTATCCGGCTTCGTGGTGTAGAGATGATGGAGAGAGTTTGCCTTGAAAGACTTGCAAGCGGGTTGTAAGAAGAAGAAAAAATGGATTGGTATGTCGAGGATAAAGGGGTTCGGGAGTGTGAGGTTGTTGCATGCTATAGATTAGGTGCTGGCGATTATGTGCATGGCCTTCAACGCTTGAAGTAAGAAGAAAGAGAGTCTTGGCTGCGAATGATGGCCCAAGGGGCTCGATGGTTCTAGGTGGCCGAAAGGTATCCCACTGTGAGATGCATCTTTGTCCAGCTTCTGCCATAGATCCGTTGGTGCTTAGGGTGTATGGCTTGTTTATTCGAGTCGAAGCACACAGCATCAAGAAGTAGTGGTTATTGGCAAATTGCATCAGAACGTCCACGATCCACAATTGGTGCGTATTTAGAAAAAGCTACGTTGATGCGTGTTTTTATTTTGTTTTTGCAACAAAAAACATATACATCACTGCCACTCCGAGTCCTTCCATCCCCGCCTCGTCCCAATCGCCTTCACCACATACAGCAGCCCAAGCAACATAGGCACCTCATTCAACGGCCCAACCGTAGACACAAGCGCCTGATCGCTGTTAGCGTCAAATGTAGCAACAGCAGCCGCGATCGCAAGCTCAAAGTTGTTGCTCACAGCCGTAAAGCTCTGCGTGGCAGAAAGCTCATAGCCAGAACCTAATTTGTGTGTTACGAGCAAGATGGAAAAGAAGATGGTGCTCTCGACGTATGAGGGTCAGAAGGAGCTGTTGGAAATAGGGGAGATGATAATCTCCGCCTTCATAGGGCTGATAGGGCTGGGGCCGCTAGTAGAGATTTACTAGATAGACTCCTACCAAGCTTCAACCTACATACCAAAATGCCCCATATGACCTCGTCCTCCAACAGGAGCATATGTGCATGTGTATATATTGGTTGAACTACTGTAGGAAGCTACGAAGGTAGGAAGGAGGTGAAAACTCTGAACCCCCTAGCGCCAGCCCCATAGGGCTCGGAGCGGAGTTACTAACCACAGGGGTAGCAGTACTGGCACCTGTTTCCAACAGGTGCCAAAGATTACCATCAGCGGAGGGTCGACTCGCACGACGGATACGATATAGTGGACGACTTGATAGCCCTGCGACGCGAAGAGACTAGGATTGTGAAGAGGAGACCGATCAATGACCATGGAGCTGCCCATTTCAGGAAGACCTTGTCGTACCGGGATACACTCAGGAGGTTACGGAGGCCGAAACGGGTGATGATGGCTGCTCGGAGGGGTATGCCGACGAAGGCGGCAACGCTGGTTGCTACGGTTGTGTACGAGATCGTGACTTGAGACTTGGCGTGGCTGATAACCTAAATGAACAACAGGGCAAGCGGAGCGTAGAGGACCATCTGGAGGATCGAGTTGACGGCGACTAGGATGGTGCAGTACTCATTGTCTCCACCGGCTATGCCAGTCCAAATGAGAACCTGCCGTGGGGCATGTCAACTACGGCATTAATTGTGTTATGCCGAGAAGGAGGTTTACCATTACGATGTATCGAGCCAGTCCTACTAGAATCAATCCTTCGCGGAGCCCGCTCTTGTCTGGTAAGAATGCCCAAGGAAGACCGAGCTAACACTTCTCAGCCTTTTGCACGTGGCGTTTAGAGATACGGAAGACTCACCATCAAGAAAGGAGCTACGAGCCAGTTCATTACAATGCGGAACGCATTCTGGATCCAGATTCCGTTTCCGGAAAACCTGATGCAGCGTTTCCAACTGCACTTTGCACAAAATCGGGTACATCATCACAAGCAAACTGATGGCTGTTGCAATCAACACGACGCTGGTAATCAACATGAGCTGGACTGATGGTATAACTCACCCATGGGTACAGGAACCCCGACAGATTTACCCTTTTGCAATGCTGGACCGGTGTTGGGGACGAAGTTGCCAAGGACGATTCCTATAACCACGGCCAGCAGTATCCACAAGGCCAAGAACCGATCCAGCCAGCCCAGGCCTTTGAATACGGAGCTTTGTCGGGAACGATGGATGCCTCAATCCATTGTTTTTCGGAGTCTTCGGCTTATTCAGGGGTTTGCGGGACTTGACATTATCTTTCGATAAGGGTAACTCGATCGCGCTGGATTGCTGAGGAATATAAGGGTTCTTGAAGAGCGATGTAGATGGTGTTATGGTATTTTTTAGTGGAGGGATGTTGTCACTGTGAAACAAATTTGAAATCCGAAGAACTCATAGAAGCGAATCTTGCTATCGTTGTTGTTGATCTCATAAATGGAGATCAAACTCGATCATAAAGGAGTGTGAGGTTTGCAGAGAGTCAGTCTGCCCAGTTAACGAAAGCCAGTGACATCCTAAGCCTCAGGCGCGTTAGGAGCGGAGCTCCGGTTGCCTAGTAGGTAAGTTTTCTAGAAATTCAGGTACCGCCATCATGCTCATCAACATCACCTTCTACGATTATGATGATTGGTTGTCGTCACCTCCATGGTGCATCAATTTTAAGGAATCCTAAGGTTTGGGTCTGGAAGGTTCACGTATCTTGGTATTTTCCCGTTGTTTCTTTCGGCGCTCGACCGCAGTGGTCGGTAGAGAAGTACCTTGGTTATTGACGAGCTCGGCCCACTGTCCGTGGGGCTTTTCCCAAGTCAAACATTGTAGCTTCTCTGAAGGTGTCGGGAGAATATCTTGGAGCATTTCCTGCCCTCGTATACTTCCTAATTCATAGACTTGTACAACGCCGAGTAGATTAGATGGAGTCACGGAAATTAGAAGACTTCAAATACCGGCTCCTCTTGATCGTATAGTTTTCGGCTGCTTTCAGAATAAGCCAATTTTACTTCATGTTCCGGCTTCATGCCACGTTCGCTCTTTCCAGGCCGTCTACTACGATTTAGGCTCAATCGTCTTGGAGATCTTATTCCGAACTTCAGCTTCTCGCAGTCATCATAGCTAATGAATTGCCTCCTTTTGTGTAGGAATGATCTTGAAGAAGTGAAAGTCTCAGCTGTTCAATGAGTCACCATTTTCTACCCGCACACTCGAAGCGTGGCTAATTGCAAGCCTTTCGAATTCATGGATCACGGTCCTAGCTGTAGCATAACGAGCTTCTTTCGTCGACAAACTTTGCCAATCAACGTTGCGGCACCTCATGTTGATCCGAGCATACCAGTTGTCAGCGTCTTCTACCCAATTCGGCGTTAAGAACCGCTCTATAGGCGACGCGGAGGACGGTATTGCAAGTATTCTACATATGTCGAATGTGAAAGCACCTAAGGCAAGCGGGTCTTTCATGGATTGTTGTAACATCTCCGCAAGAGCCACGTGGGATGCGTATGGGATGAATCCTGACTCTGGCGTTTCGAGGTCTATGTAATCCGTTTGCTGCACAAGCGCACTTGAAGGCTCTTCACCATGTTCACGAGTTTTATTCGAGCTATAAGAGAGGAGTGGTTTTACTGCTTGACCACGATTGATCCCCTGACTTTTGTCGGAAGGTTCCTCTGCAGGTATGACAGGTCTGAAGTTCGAAGGAGAACTTATTCTTCTGAGTCGAACTTGAGTAAAGGGGCCTCTGGTATCCGCAAGGGCTATCATTGGTAAGTGTGGGTCGACATCCATATTTCCAGGTAAGAAGTCAATAACTCCTGCTTTCGCCTTGTGGCTGATATCCGAGAAGATGGTCGTAGCGGGAACGATGTACCCTGTTCCTAACAGAGCCATGCCTGCCACTAGGGTTCCGTACAGATCTCCAGTGTCAGAATCAACTACCCAAGAACCAGAATCTCCAGGTTCTGGCTCAACGTTAGCAATACTACCAAATGTGTACGTCGGTGCATGGCGTACCAAATTGACCCGTCAACAGCTGTACAGACCACGTAACGAAAAGTTTAGTCCCAAACTTCTCCTGTATAGTAGATTCAAAATTTACTCCCATTCCAACTAAAACCCCACGTCTTGTAGCAACAAGAACGTTTCCCTGTGGCTGCTTTTGCGAGATTTGTGTGACGGAGAAGGGTTCGGCATCGAGACGGCCTCTGATCCGGTTGGTGAGAAGGTGCGTGCAATCGTTTAGTTCTACTAACGCCCAGTCGTAAGAGAGGCCTTCGGTGGTTTCCTCGGGAAAGCAAGCAACGGTGCCCAGTAGTGTTGCTTGGGGTTCGTGAAAAACTCCGTCATGAGAGACTACCAACAACATTTAGTAACAGTTGAATGACTTGAGCCCTTCCGACGTATACCTTGATCATTGTTATTTGTCGCACCAGAGAAATTTGCTATGAGCTCCCTGCGTGTGGACGAATTCTGCTCATCTTCTGTCCCGGACCCTTTGGTCATCGGCTTCAGCTCTCTTTCATCGGAGCAGTCGTCAGACCAGCCGCTGTCTGATTCTTCATCGCCACTACTATCGTAGAAACGAACAGTAGCACTGGATTCAGCCACTGGTGCTACACAGTCTTGATTAAATGCATGAGCAACAGTAAGCCCAAAAGGTCTTCCGTCAATGATCACAACACCGCCCAAGGTTGCACGCTTGCTAGAGCCATTGATTACAAGACCTACTCCACAAAGGTTGGTGGGAAACCCCTGAGAACCTTGAGAATCAAGAACAGCGCTTTTGGGAAAGACGAGGCCACATTCGTGTCGTTTAGAGCGTGCTAGCGGTTCGATTTCAGACTCAACTGTCAAGGTCTTGAAATTATGCTGCTTCAGATCAGCTAACTATAAGTGCTGTTTCAGCCGTCCCTAACTTACTTTCTTCACCATGCCAGATACCAATTTCACGCTTCGGTTAAGAACGATCGGAATTGGATGACAAATAGCAATCGTCGGGTGCGCACACTTCTGGTCGTAACCAATCATGTAACAGTGCAGAATAGGGGGCTCCCGAATACTTAAACCTTTGAAGATATTCTGATCAGGTCTTCCCAATGCTTCCTGCAGTGTATCTCGTAGTTCCCCCCAAATGGAAGCCACTTGGTCCACTATGCTCCATCGACATCGACCATGTAGACTGCTCAATTGCACGCCAAACGATTTCTCATACTCTGGTCTTGTAGGTTTGAAAACACGGGCTGCTTTTCCTTTAACCTTAGAGATTTCTCCAAATGGAGATGTGAAGGTCTGTTTTGAAGGTACTACTCTTGAAGGGCTTGGAGAAGAACCACAATACTCGGAGCCTACCGCTGGTGCAGTCCTTGGGAGCATCGAAACAGTTAAAGACATTGACAATAGTAATACGCCATAAAGTAGGCAAATAGGCTACAACAGCCCTCCAAAAAAATTAGTATCTTTTGTGTCGGTATGGTCGGCGCTTATCCAAGGGCTATGGTTGCTGGGACACTTGATTGGATGACGCTTGAGTGACGAGGCTGGACAACTTTCATAAGGCTTCTGGTCCAAGTATTCAGCAATTTCTACCTCATATAATTATCTTGGAGTTTGTGGTAGTAGCATCGTTGCTTCGTTCTATGCCATGGCAACGCTAAGGACAAGACCACAGTGTTTGGGTCCTGAAGATGTCCTTTTGCCACCAGCGGGCCCCTCTGAGCTCTCCGATAGCTTGAAAGGCACGATCTGTGAATGTTTCTGGGGAGGAATTCTAGGGACTCTTCCACAATACGACTCCTATTTTCGGTGAGAGGTGGTGCAAGACCATTGAATACAGACTGATTCGAAAAGAGCATTTTCAAGAGAATGTCGGCTGGCCGGCAAAAATCTGCCCATCAGAACTCTTCGCAATCTACTTTCCCTTGTGGAATACCTCAAGTCTCGAAACTCCTGGCGCCGTAGAGATCTCCTCGAGTTTTTTGACTCCAGTTCTGACTTCTCAAGCTCTGAAAATTGGCAGAAGTACGACGCTATTGATCTCGCCATACGCCTTTGGTTAATGCTCAATGTCCAGCGGCGTCAGTCGTGGAATGTTGGAATCAGGACAAGCACTTACTGGCCAGAGGACTGGAGTTTAGAACAAATGATCGCCAATCTATTTCCCCGTCATCATCCTTACGCACTAGAAAAGCCACGGTGGCCTCACATGCTCAATGCCCGAATGCTAGAGCATATTGGCAATTTCAAGATTGTTTGGACTGATGACTTGCAAGACCATCTCTTGCTTGACGAGGACGATAGATCCATCCGATTCTACCACCATGCAACTGTTCTCAATGCGTTCGTTAGTGGTACAGCCGATGGGTGTCTGCCAAAAGATTTGCTGGCAGAAACACTGCAGACCTTGGCTCTTCTGTTGCCTTCACGGGTCAATCGAGACTGCAGAATATGGTTTGAAAGACAATTGCAAGCAGCAGAGAAGCAGCGAGGTAAGGAGTAGATATCATCTGGGCTGTGAATATATGTAGCTTCACTAACGGATACCGCTAGGTTTAGTGGACCCACAAGCCGGAAATCAAATCTTACATCTCGAGGGCCGGTTGCCCAGGACATACAAATATTGGGGCGAGCGACTTTCTATAATCAAGAATGCCCTGGATGAAGCAGAGCCGAGTACTCTCTATCAGTGGTGGACGGACAAACGAAAAGGGGTTCAGAGATGGACCTTCTGGCTCGCTGCAATTGCTCTATTACTGACCGTCTTCTTCGGGTTGGCTCAGACCTTGCTCGCTGCATGTCAGTTCTATTTAATGTTCAATCCACCCATGCGCTAAAGTATCTAAGAGAATGGGCTCGAAAGGTAAGTTCTGCATACAGAAAAAGATATAAAACCATTACACCATCGTACCGGCGCCATTAGGCGTATTGAACCCAATATAATGTAGTACTCACTACAACACATATAAGCAGAAAGTTCTGTTTATTTTGGCCAAGTCCCACTGTGTAAGGGATTCCCAGTTCTCGGTTGCAATTTGCTACTGTGGGACAAGGTCAAAACTTACTGGTGACCTTTCTATGCATGACACAAAACCCATTCTCCTACATCTACGACTCGAGTTGTCGACAAAAAGTTTCCTGCCATTCAGCGGCAGTAAGCTACCCGTCCATTGATCAAACAATATACTCACGAATCATTAATCGCATATCAATACTCTCGATTGAATGCTCAACAACATGAGATTGAAGTTGTGTTCTTCTGTTCTTTTTCCGTCCTTTCTTGTTGTTCTTATTTGACAATCTTGTCTGGACTCCTTCCTACTTCCTACAGGAACTTATATAGAGCAAGAAGACGACAGCAAGACGGCCGGTTAGCCTAGTCATAGTATAACCTGGGAATTGCTTCATGATTGATATGTCAGTTAATATATAGGAGTGAGTACTCGATGGATGAAGGCCCAAGTTCGCACTTTATCCATGGGGTTTGTTGGGCCATCAATGAGGGCACCCGTTCATGGATTATCGTTTAGATCCATGATTGGGATAAAACCATGGATTGGTTGCATCATAAGGTATCAGTAAGTTGAATATGACAAAGCGTTAAGAACACCAAAAAAATTGAAGAAGTGTTTCAACATGAAGAATACTATTTACAAGATATGGGACCAGACTAGATCGTGAGGATAGAGCCGTAGTCTTTCGCCTCAGTCATTTATCAACCGTATTGTTCAAAATAGAACCTATCCCCAGGGTCGAACATTCGAGGGTCCACTTCAGAGTATCGCGGTACCATTCACGTGCGTACTGACACCACCTGTGTTCCGATATCAGCGATGAGCTTCTCAGCAAGATTTTAAGAGGTATTTACCATGAACATTTGCCGGGGCACTGGTAACAAAGAAGAACCACCTATTCCTTTCCCGACATTTTTGTGCAAGCTTCTCGAGATCAACCATTTCGCCGATAGGGCTACCCCACAATGCAAGGAGGTACTCATGCAGGTAGTACTCTGAAAGGTGTCAACTATGCATGTGTAAATTATGGTGTCTCCTTACCTTTATTGGATGGCCATGCCTCAAAAGCAGGAGCATCTCCACCAACAGCGGCAAAGTAGCAGTCGTGCAACCAATCCAGCATCTTCTCCTCTTGGGCGACGCCAGCATATCTCTGTCCGTCGTCTGGCCCGAAGTGGTGAGGGCGTACAGCTAGTTGATTCCGCTCTTCAGACGTTTTGCTGTAGTACGATTCGATAAAGCCACTGCGGACGAACAGAATGTCCCCAGGCTTTATATCTCCACCTTGCGCTTCTGGACGAATGTCAATTCCCCGGTCCTTGCCACATTGATAGAGCTCTTGGTAGGAGATTGGATGAGCTTCATATGAATCGTATTGTATGCCCTTCTTATGCGCGTAGGACCGGTAGTCCAGCAAGACGCCACGGCCTGCAATCCCATGCTCGGACCAATGGTGAATGGAACACTTGTCATTTGCCTTGGGCCCTATGATATCTTCGCCATGGGTGTTGTTGTAGAAGGTAGCGGAAGCCATATGAGCGACCTGTGAAGGCTTAGCACTCTGACAGAGTATATGACTGAAAAGTCAGGACGAACATGTCTAAAGCCATCCCATTGAGTACCACTTTGCGTATTAAGAGTATATTTGTCGTCGTAGGCCATGTTCTCCATAAGCGGCTTGATCTCATGCTGAAAGGATTCTCGACCGAAGCCGGGAACTTCTGGGATGTTCAATGGCAAGCTGAGAGTCCGGTTTTAGCGGGATGACAGCGACAGGGAGTTATGTCGTACTTTAGCGAAACCATCTCTCCGGTCCTAATTTCTGCAGCGGCAGCCTTGACTCTCGTAGGAGTGAGCAGGTTCAACCGGCCTAGCTGTCGTCGCCATTAGTACTTGGTAACACCAATCATCGACGTTGCCCATACATAGTCATCCTTCCCCCATACCCAAGCAGCTCCTGGGGGAGCATCTGACCGCTGGGGAACCTCCTTGCGGGTGGGGAACTTTGTACTTTCTGGATCGAAGGGAATGGTGGTGGCAGTCTTGTTCATAGTCACAAAGTCTTTGACTTGGGCCAATCGAGATTGAGCCGTCGACATGCTGTCTGCCATGTTGAAGGTGGTTGTGGGAAACGTCGAGGGCTTACAATGTCCCCGCTGTTGACGCGAGAACTTGAGGAGATGCTTCGGACCTATTCGAACGACGTTGAGCAGACATTGAGCGGGGCACAGGTGCACTAGATGGGGCTATCGTCATGATTGTCCGTGAATGATGGATGCTGGCAGGGGTAGAGTTTCATTATTACGTCGAAGGCGGCTCTGGATTGCGGGGTTTATCGGAAAAGGAAAAGGGCTTAGCGGGCTTCGGCAGCTAGGGCGACTGCCCTAAAGAGATCTAAGGTTTAGTACTACTCCGTACTGTAGATAAAATTATTATTTGGAGTGAGGATAGCGGATTTTGTTTCCCTGGCAAAGAGCTGAGCGGCCTGTCTCTTTCGCAGGGCCAGTTCAAGATTGCATGCTGACAATAGGTCTCTGAGATTCTGTTGATGGTTGATATGAAGTCTGAATGCTCGACTACATAATTGAGTCGGGATCAATTGCTATCTTGCCAACAACACCTTACTTCCAAAACCTCTCAGTTCGAATGCATACTGATATTTCTCATTGAGGTCCCTAGCCTACGTTCAAACAGTTTGGTGACCCATCGGACATTTATTGTTGTCAACAACTCAATCGACCCTTACCAATATGGACTCCTCCCCCAACCAAACCGCCTACACTTGCCCTGCTTCCCAGTCTCCCACAAGCCAACATCCTCCCTCACTGCCCTCTTCCAGCACCCTCCCCTCCCCTCTCTCAAATCCCATGTCGACACCCCTGATTACCTCCACAACCTCTTTCGTACGCACTTACATGTCCCTGCCCCATTTCGACGCCTCCCACGATTACGCCCACATCCAGCGTGTCCTCGGCCTCTCCCACCACCTCCTACACGTCGAGCAAGCTACCCACCCCTCCATAACTTATAATCCTACCATTATCACGCTTGCGGCACTCCTGCATGACGTTGGAGACCGCAAATACATCTCCCCTTCTCGTACAAGCAGTGAGGATCTGAACACTTTAGTGCAAAGGACACTGCTTTCCTTTGGTACGGAAACCGAGCTCGCGGAAACCGTGCAAGCTGTTGTTTTGGCCGTATCTTACAGCACGGAAAGAAAAAACCCCTTGTTAACCCAACGCACCCTGCTTACTCACCCGGAGCTGGCTATCGTACAAGACGCGGATAGGCTTGATGCAATTGGTGCTATTGGAATAGGTAGGACGTTTACCTATGGTGGGGCGAAAGGTAGCCGAGGCATGGAGGAGACAATAGAGCATTTTACGGAGAAGTTGGAGAAATTGGAGGGGATGATGAAGACGGGGGAGGGGAAGAGGATGGCAAAAGAGAGAACGAGGAGGTTGAGGGAGTTTAGGGGTTGGTGGGAGGAGGAATCGGTGATTAGATTGGGGGAGGAAGTCAGTATTGAAGGAATAGCGTAAAGAGCATATCATGAACTCACTTTACTGTGTCGAGATCTGTCGCGCTGGAGGTATGAAAGGCAAGGATATATTTTCGCTGATGATTCTAAATATACAATTCGCTGGCTTCTGCATTCCACTTAACAGTCCATCTTCACCTCTACAACTGAAGTCCCCATATTTGTCCTTCCAGCCTACCAGAGGCTCATTCTATCTACATCTCCACATCATCTACCCCCTATCTACAGCAACATAAAAACTCTTCAACAACCATTCGAACCGTCAACTTCCCACCCAAGAATAGAGTCCCTAAAAGAGCAAGAAATTCCCACTTGGACATCAAGGGCGGAAATCCGAGTGAAGAACTAACCACCTGGGAGAGAAGAGAAATGGATTTTCCACGGATGAAAGAGGCACCTGGAAAAGAAGGTTTTCCTTCAGGAGAGATTGTGTTTCTGTTCACCGCATGAGCGCCTAGGAAATCAGGTCTTTTTCGGGTCTACGACTTAGGATACAGGAACTTATGTGACCTCCTGGGATGAATATAACTATGATTTGAAACGGCAACGGAACGGTAGCCGTGAGATGTGCCTAATAAAGATGGACGCATTGCATGCCAATTGTTTGACAGAACGGTTACTGTCAGCGCTAAAGTGCCCATCTCTCTTAGGGATGTCTAAGAACATTCTATACCTACCTTACTACTACTCCATACAACGCGCAACCATCACAATCGGAGCATGCGAGACGACTCTCCGCTTCCTCTATGATAATCTCCCTCGTGTAACCTTTGGCAGGCTTCTTCACCGCCGCACTCGCTACCGAGAGGATCTGACCCTTCAACGCCTCGATCTTAGCCTCAAACATTGGCGGAGCTGATCCATGGCTTATTGAAGCTGTCGTAAGGATATGCCCGACTATGCTCGAAACGTCATCTTGGCGAGTGATATACTCCAGCCCAGATTACTCGACAAGTTTTCATGTAACTGCGTTTTCATTGCATGCAGGAGATCCTTGCAATGATGATGCACGTCGGGGTACGTAGAAACGAGGTCTACGACTTCGTTTGCCATGGTGTACTGAAGAGAAAATAAGAGCTGGAACCAAGTGAATTGATGAGGTTTCTACCAATGCCTCCGGGTGGCTTGCAGCCAAATGTTAATTTTATCAGTCCAGCGAAGCAGAGACTCGCTGTTTTCGATTGTCTAATTTATGGAGCCTTTAGTGGTATAGTGTTATCAGAAGACCGTGATAGTGGGAATATGATAAGCATAGTCTCGTAGGCCGCTCTCAGAAAAAGGCGGTTGTTTTTCTCCAACGTTGCTCTCATCTCTTTCCTAGCATATCCATCTTTGGGCGAAGTTCTCCGGCGCTTCTTCCGCCATTAATTAATGTTTGTTTATGCAATCTTCTAGAGTCGTTGGAAGACCTCTTGCTCAAAAAGTTTCAGGAGTGTTTAAGAATATTAAAATATCAAGAACCGGCCAATCGACTTTCAAGATAGACATCTGCTGAAGTGCGTTGTAGAGATGTGACACATGCAAAATGGACCGCAAAGCCTTCGATACCGCAATGTCAACGTCGTGCATCATCATCATAAGTGAGAACTATGTGACACCGCATAGAATCGGATGCTGTAGCTTCAGACGGAAGGGTCAACATTCCCTATGCAATCGTGAGCGGGCTTACAGTGGTGTTCGTCTCGTCCTATCAAGTGCGTCGCTGATAATCCATTCTTCGACGAAAGTGTGGTGTTTCGAATCGGATCATCATTCCATTTGGGGCTCTGCTGAGCCGTGCAGTTACGGAAATCATTTGATGTGAGCGGATTTTAGCAGCGTGCACAAGAGCCTTTAGCTCGTCAAATGCTTTTCCACTCTCCGCACGATGAAAGTGGTTGATGTCGAAGAATATCTTCATAGCAAAACAAAGCCAAATGGTAGACTTCTTCGTGCGGTACAGGTTCCTTAGACCCCTAGTCAGCTCTTCTAGACCAAACATCAGCGACTGCGCTTGTAGTAGAAGAAATGATTCAGGCAATGGCACGATGATAATTTCTCTTCTGCAGGTTTTCCGGAATAATAGTCTATTCCTAGGACGTTTAGGATGGGAAACGCCGAAAGTCTCCTTATTGAGCTGCGGTAGTACGCGAGGCTGTAGCATATCACCGAAAGCGTTGAGTGAGTATTCTGTGGGCATATGACGCCCCTGAGCAATATCGGCTATTTCGTAATTGAACTCATCTCTAGGAGACTGAGAGTGGCTTGAGTCAACGTAGTGGACCGCACAGAATAATAAAAAGAATCCGGGACGCCTTCTGGATTGCTATCATGCGACTCCTTGCATAACATGATGTCACATCCACACATGTCAGCAATTTCGAGAAACCATCCAGCAAGCTCATCTACGGGCTGCTCGTAAAGTTGGTAGCTGTACACGAAGATCCTGGACAGTAGGGTAGTGTTCAGTCATGACCCTGGGCTAAAAGGAAGATGATACGATAAAATATCCCCAAATGGCACGGCAGTTGATGAGGTACCAGATACAATGAAGAAAGAGAAGAGGTCTCCGCAAACAGAAAATGGATAGCGGGCGTGTAAAGCAAACTCTTCACTTGGTGACACCTAAATATGGGAATGAAAATAGTCAAAGAGGAGATATGCCTGTACCTATCGTCAACCAGCGATTACTGCCATCAGATGTAAAAGATAAAGTAATCCAATTTTATATCATGGCGTTGCTTGAGGTATTCGTCACATGAGCAGCCGGGGTAGGCAACCCGGAGCTAATCTTTATTTACGCGAGGCTGTGGGGGCGACCGTTGTGTTTATTTCAATATTCGACAAACAAACTCCACAATTATTTGGTGTTTCGGTTCCTCACATAACGTCCTTACCATTGCAGGCACGGGCTTTCAAGCATTCCGTGCCTGCTTTATAGGAGCACCTTCAAGGTTGTCGATAGTATGGCTTCGAATAAAGACGGTTCAGGGGCGAAGAGGTCAACCGGGCCGAAGGTGGGTCTCTTTACCATGCAGATTCCCGCTGCAGCGAGCCTCCCACGTAGCAACGATCACTGACAACTTACTGACGTTCATAGGCTAGTAATGATATCCATCAGACGAAAAGGCATTCTTCTTTAAAAGAATTGGAACCCGTAACCCAACAGAACCGACAGTCTTCTATTTCGTGGACGAACCCTCGAAAGAGACCGCATAGCTATAACCCTTCGAGTACTTCTGAACCGATCCGTGATCAGATCTTACAGGAAACAAATCATGGCAAGCTACTACACGTCTCCAAGAGAAGTCGAGCCTCTGAGTGGCCGCTTAAAGACCCTGCTGAGCAGGCCAAGGCCCGCAGTGGTAGCTCCAAACCAGCAAAGAAATCACTATCGCCTCACCAGAAACGCAAACCATCCACCACAGCTCGAGATTCGAGGTTTCTTGAGGGTAGCATGAATGATCGTGTCAGTCAGAAACCTCCAAGTGCGTACATGCACGAAGAGGAGGCAATGGATCGGTATATGATACCTGCTGGAGCTACATTTCTATCACGGGAACAAGTTACCGACAAGCAAGAGACGGATACATTCTACGACGCTGGGATCATCTCATCAAAGCACTCAGGCATGTTTCGTTTTGGTAAAGCCATTGCCAACGCTTTCAACCCAGCCAATATGTGGCAGGGGATCAATGGCATCTGGAAAGAGACAGAAGATTCGAACCCTCCCGAAAAGACTGTTCTGCAGGAACGCCAAGCCAAAGCAGAAAAGGCATACGCAGAGCTGAAGAAGAGTGGATTCAAAGGGACAAAAGCTCCTTCGGTAGGCAGAGCGAGCAAAGACTTACCAACAATCAGGTACGAGGATGTCGTTCCCCGAGAGGCTCCGTTTCGTGACTCTGGCGTCGACATGGATGGATACCCGTCATCAACAGAACGAAGCAAAGACAATCTGGTAACTATTCCTGCCGAAGCATTAATGCCACCTCCGCTTATACCAGGACCTGGTCGATCCCCAAGTCCTATGGGTGGTATAAGTACGGGTCGTAGGTCGTCATTAAATCTTCACAAGCCCTCTTTTCAGGAACTAAAAAGGATTAAGTCGCATTTCCACTTGTCGCCAACGAAGAGAGCGCAATCTGAAATCTCGCTTCCCCTGCCGTCCATTGAGATTGACGCTACAGCGAGTACAGCAGTGACTGCTCAACCATTGCGGAACCAGCCGTCAAAACAGGAGCTTGTCAAAGAGCAGAAGCTGACCAAGAGAGTGAGTGACCTGGAAACGAAGCTGGAGAGAGCTCGTCGAGAGCTTGATGGGCTTCAGGAGCCATCCAAGCGAGGTTCGAAGCCTTTTAAGCCTGGTGCTCTACCTTCTCTACCGTCCCAGCGTATTCTCAACAGTCTTGGTGGCAGTAAGGACTTAGAGGGGGGAAATGAAGTCAAAATCTATGATAAGAGCAACTCTACGAGAGACTTAGGCCCAAATTACGGGCGTGATGTGACACCTCAAGTCAATGCTCAGCTTCAAAGTGAACTCAAGTTTTCAGTCTCGAGAAGCTCGCTTTCAAGGAAGCGTAAGAGTGACGACGCTCTGTTCAAGCCTGGTCGTAACTATGAAGATACATGCGGTTCTGACTTTGACCCTGCCGGAAAGGACGTTACCAGGAAAGCATCTGTACGCTCTCGGAAGTCGCAGAAGATCGAAACCCCCACTGCTATCGATTTTGTCAAGTCTCGCAATGAGACAAACGTGACACCAAATGGTCCACGTAGGATCTCTTCTCGAAGAACACTCGATCCTGTGCCACCGCTTCCTACGAACCCAAAGGTCTTCGATCTGATGGAGATTGATCAAGCCAAAATACTTTCCATGCGCCCAGTCTCTGACAGCAAGCTCCCCTTTGGCAAACTCTCAGACGACATCATCAACCTACGTACCCTTTACCCTTCTATGAGTGAATCTCAATTGGACGATTACATTGCCAACCTTCCCGCGAACAAGAAAAAGACAGACCATACATCGCTTTCCCACCATGACCGTCCAGCCTCTCCTTTCCTCGCGCCTCCACTTTCTGCATCTCCAAAAAAGACACGGGCTCGAAAGGCAAAGCGTGGAATATCTCCGCCGCCACCTAGTTTAATCTCGCCTAAGAGACGTGCGATCGAGGTCGAGCCAAAAGAAGAGGAAGATGCGGCGACGGTAGACTCCGAGGGACACGACACAGTGGCTCCGCTGCCGGAGTCCCTGTTAAATAGTAAGGCCAATGCTACAGCAAAACATGCAGACAAGCCACTGCCTGGTATTCAAAAAGAAGATTTCGAGTGGCCCGAAGACGTCTTTTAGAATTGCCGTCTTCCCTGCATATTTACTCGGAGTAGTGGCACGTTGCCAGCATAGCCTACTGTCCGACTAGACGAGTGCCTTGACCAGCACTGCCTTGCTCACTCTTCCAGTCAGGCAGCAGTACAGTACATCCAGTACAAACACAAATTGACAAATTTCTTACACTTCCAGCGACCGAGCGTCGATATTTCTCGGGTTTTCCTTGGCATGAGGCCAAACACAAACGTTCAGATATCTCGACTCACCTCGGAACATAAAACCTTTGACGATTGACGACGGGAAGATTCGGCCGTCTTTATGAACATAGCACACCAAATTGCCAGTGATCCTGCGATTCTAGCGAGCCACTTTGAAGTTTTGAGCGTTGCCATTTTCCGGCATAGCAGCAGGCATATTTGTGTTCAGGCCAGACTGGAAAGGGGTTGATGATTTATGAGATGGTGGAAGTCGATATGTTGTCGGTTTTAATACTGTTCAACGATCCGAGGATAGGTTTTGTATTTACGAAACAAGGGGTGGTCTGGTTACATACTGTACTTCAAACACGTTTTCCCATGATGAGCGATGATGGAAATGGATTGAACATGCTTGACGCAGCTCGGTATTCATTAGATCCTTGTATACATTTCATCGCACACCTTCCCCTTTCCTCGGAAGTTTGCCCCTTTTTTTTCAAATGTGGTTTTCTACTCCCCTTTTTTTCTTCATCTTCTTCTTTACAGCTCACCTCGCTCTCCATAATTTCTACCCGCACCTCACCCAACATCTCCCATCTCCCATCTCCCCTCTCCCTCAAATCTTCCCTTTTATATATATATATATATTTCAAACCTCGCATCCCCACTCACTCCCTCCCTCCTCTTCCCATCCCCCCCCCAAAAAGAGATTTTTTTCCCCGTATCCGCATCCTATATTACCTAGCTCTGCGTGCTCTTTACCTCGGTCTCCGCGGTCTATCGAGTCTTCTACGATTGGTTGCTGGGTTGAGGATGTTCGTGGGGTGTGTAGGGAGTGTAGGGTTTGTGTATGTGTGTGTGCGCGTGTGTGTGTATGTGTGTGTGTGCGTGTGTGTATGTGAATGTGAATGTGAACGGCGGAGGGGATTGAAAAGGGCGACTGAGGGATGATGGTCATGATGGCACAGAGGGGGGTGGTTAGTCTTTCATCATGTCACTACTCTCTACAGTATGTCAAGATGTTCAAATTCTAGGCCTTAACTACAGTAAGATATTGGTGTTTTTTTGACATTGCAGAATTTGCTGGTTTTTTTGGATCATGTCGGCTGGGTGGATGGTGTGCCTACCGTTCTTCCAGCTTCACCGATCCTCGTTTTCAAAGAGATCCAACATCTCCTTCACCCTTCTCCCCTTCTCAGCTACCAGCTACCAGCTACTAGCCGCCTTCCTATTATCCACTTCCCCCTCCCCCTCCTCCTCCTCCTCCTCCTTCTTCCTCTTCTCCTCCTTCCTCTTCTCCTTTCCACCTATGTCTATCCACTAATACACAACCAGGAAATATTCCCTTTACCCCTGAACCATCATCCCCTAACCCTCAAACCCACCACCACCCTCCCACCCCTTCTTCCACAACCTACAACCCACGACCTTTCGAAAATCCCTTAACCAACCCCCCCTTGCTTCAAAACCCCCAGGCCATCTTT
>JAABUW010003357.1_pt1 | contig 22955 bp, 26 predicted proteins | sample 5560081 | NCBI WGS metagenome assembly JAABUW01 (sample SAMN10711882, study PRJNA513363) | rock metagenome | isolation source: Antarctica rocks | place: Antarctica: Victoria Land, Knobhead sud
CGCGCAGTAACTCCTGCACGATGCGGGCCTTGTAGGCGGAACTGTATTGTTGTCTCATCGTGGTCTAGTCTACCACCTCTAAGCGCCCCCTTTCACTGTCCAGGTTCCTGGGTCCACTATACTTCCACGGGGTGCGGTAATCCTATACAACGCTTGCCGTCGTCTGCGCGCCGCGCGCCGCGTGGCGCGTGCCGAGGGTCCCGCCCAGCGCCGCTGCCCCGCAGCCGAGCAGTAGCCCAATCAACGTGCCCCAGGCCGTGTTGCGCGCCGTGTCGGCCGCCTGCTGCGCCTGCGCCGGCGTGATGCTCTTGGCGGCCCCGGTGGCCGTGGCGCCGAGTTGGCCCAGGTTGATGCCCAGTCCGCCGGCGATGTTGCTTGCGTTACCGATGATCGCGCCCAGGCCCTGGCTCGCCAGCCACAGCAGGAGGGGCAGCGCCAGCAGGAAGACCAGCGCGCCGTTGAGGGCGGCCCAGCCGCGCTCGTGCACCGCCGCCGTGCGCCCGGCCACGTAGCCGCCGATGAGGAAAGCGAGGATCGCGCTGATCCCGGCCCAGATGGCCGAGTACTGCCCCGCGTTCTGGTTGCCGGAGCCCTGCGCGGCCTGCCCCGTGTGCACGGTCGCGGCGCCGATGGCGAGCCCGAGCAGGCTCAACACCAACAGCGTGAAGAACGCGGCGAGCAGGCCCGCCCAGATCGGCCCCCAGCGCACACGGTCGGTCGGCAGGGTCATCACCTGCGACACACCGCGTGTCGTCGTCTCGCGCACCGCGCGGCCGTCGCCCACGGTCTCGACCGGGGCCGCCATCAGACCATCCGCCGTACGTTGTCCGTCGCGCTCAACGTGACCGTGTGTGTCAACCCTGTTCGCCATGAGAGATAGCTCCTTCGTGATTCTAAACTATGGAGGGGGCCGTCGGGATAGACGCGACCGGGACCCCGGCCGTGCAACATGCGTTATATCACGACCTATCGCGATATAACGCAACTTGTGTGCCAGGGCGTGCGGGCGGGGTGTGCGGCGTCGGTCTCGCCGGTGCCCACGGGCACCGCACCACACGCCCGGCGACTCCGGCGAGACCGCACCTGCGCGGCGGCACCCACGCCCCCAAGGACGCCGCGCGCGGCGACGCCTACGGCACCCTCAACGAGCGCCCTCGGCCTCGCCCGCGCCCTGCTCCCGTCCGCGTCGCCCCTCGACCCGACGCTGGGCCACCTCCAGCGCGACTTTTTCGCCTTCGGCACCGCACTCTCCCTGCCCCGGACGCCGCGCCTCCGGCGCGGGAGCCACGCGGCGATGCGATCCGCACGGCCGTCCTAGAGGCTGAGACCGTCCGCCTGCAAGCCGCCCTCCCGCCCCTGCACACCTTCATCCTGCCCGGCGGGACCCCAAGACGGCGGTGCCACGCCTGAAAGAGAGCGCCACGATCATTAACACGTCCTCCATCGAGGCCGTCCAGCCCGCGCCCATGCTCACGTACGCGGCGACCAAGGCTGCCATCGTGAACTTCACCAAGGGCCTGGCCAAGGAGATGACACCCAAGGGCATCCGCGTCAACTCGGTCGCGCCCCGCCCGGGTTGGACGCCGCTGATCCCCTCCACGATGCCGCCGGAGCAGGTCTCCTCGTTCGGGATGCAGCGCCCCGCGCAGCCCGTCGAACTCGCTCCCGCTTACGTTTACCTCGCCTCCCAGGAGTCCAGCTACGTCTCGGCGCAGACCATCGGCGTCACCGGCGGCACTCCGCTGTTCTAGCCGCTGGTTGCCCCCGTCGGCGACGGTGGGGACGGCCCACGCCTTCCCCCCGCCAGCGAGGACGCCGCGAGATGAGGCCTCCCGCGGTGTCACCGCAGGGGAGCTCCTTGTGCGCGCCGCCCGCCCCGTCCCGTGCCAGCCGGGGGCGTGGCACGTCCCGCGGCCGGCGCGCCGCGCGTCAGCCGCCGTCGTCCGTGGACGGGGTGTCCCCATCGCTCGTCCCGCCGCCGAGGTCCAGCTTCTCGGCCGGGTAGGTCCCCCCCGCGCCCTCGGTCCCGCCGCCTGGCGCGGCAGTCCCGCCCGCGCCGGTGTCCGGGGCGCCGGCCTCGTCATCACCGCCACCGCTGGCCGCGTCCGTCCGCTGATCGTCGCTCATTGTTCTCTCCTCTCGTCCTCTCGCACGATCCCTGTCTCCTCGTCTCCGCGATGCTCTATCCGTGCGCGATCCGCGCGCCCCCTCGATCGTGCCCTCCGCCCGCTTCTGGGGCACGGCGGACACAGAGCGCGCCCTGCCGGGGCCGCCGTGTGGTGCGCCTATCCGTCGTACCGTCGATACCACTCCTCGCCGATGGTCTCCGTCTGGAAGCCGGAGTTCTCGCGCTCGGGCCACGGTTTGGCGTAGCTGTGCGCGATCTCGATGAGGGTGCGCAGGTTGTCCACGCCCTCCGTGGCGAGGAAGCGGCGGCGCTCCTCGGGGGCCAACGTGACCGCCTTCTTCCAGATGGCGCGCCCGGCCAGGAAGCCGGAGGCGCCGTTGTGGCAGGCGAACTGCACTTGCGTGCGGAAGATCTCGATGTCGACGCCGGCGCTGAGCACGACCCAGGGCACCTGGCACGCCGCGTCGAGTTGCTTGCAATAGTCGATGGTTTTGGTCTCGTCCTGCTCGTACGTGGAGTCGACGGGGAACTCGGCCTTGTAGACGTCGACGCCGAGGCCACTGAGCAGGCGCGCGGTCTCGATCACGAGCTCCGGTTTCTGTGCTGCAAACTCTGGCGAACCTGCCTTCACGTCCCCGATAGGGTAGGCGAGGCATTCGAGGACGAAGGGGATGTCGTGCTTCTGGCACTCCTCGCCGACGCGCGCGATGAGGTCGCGCTGGTAGGTCGTGCCTTCGCCGCGATCGGGCCGGACATAGGCGAGCAGCTTGACGCCCGAGGCGCCCATGCGCTTGATCTTGTCGACGCCCCATCCCTCCAGGATTTTGGCGCGGCGGTCGTCTCCGACCTGCTCGTAGTCGCTGTCCTCGAGCGAGACGAGCAGGCCGCAGTTGCCGCGCAACGCCCCGCTAGCGATGGACTGGGCGGCGCCGAACTCGGGGTCGATCAGCATAGCGCTGGCGTAGGGGCTGAGCGCGCGGCAGATGTCCGTCTTGACGTCGGTCATCTCCGCCGCGCTCACGCCCTTGGGGTCGTCCGGGTTGAGCATTTTGCGCATCGAGCCGCGCTGATCTTCGGCGGCCATGGTGAAGATACCGCCCTCGCTGGCAATCTCGCGCAGGCCGCGTCGCTTGCCCACGGTGAGCGTGTGTGCCATGGTGTTGTCCTCCATGTCGTTTCCTAATTAGCGGGGTCCTGATGACGGCGCCCGCGGGGCAGGGGGGCGTCGCGGACCCCCGCATCATGACCCCTCTGCCATCCGCGCGCTACGCTCGCTTGTCGCGGGAGGCGTGCGGGTCGTCGATGAGGGTGTCGGCGTCGCTGTTCGGCCCCCCCCGGCGTGTCGGCGTGCCCGCGCGCCGCGTCGATCGCCACCATCTCGTCCGCCGGCTGGCGGTCGTAGCCGCCCGCGTACGGCGTGTGCTCGCCCCGCAGTCCCCCCTCGTCCACGCCCGAGAAGGTGTCGTCGTCGTGCGGTTGCCCCGTGTCTCGTACGTCCTATGTCATATCCATCTCCTTATCTCTTCACGACGAACGCTCTGCTCTCTGACCTGGACCTGTCGCGCGCTACGCCTCGCGCGCATCGCCGACGCGTGTGTCGACCACGGCGCGCCGTCCCGTAGCCGCCTCATCCGCCCTCGTCCGCGTCGCCCGCCTGGCGAGGGATGATGTAGTAGGTCCCGGTCACGACCATCATCAGCGCATCCGTCTTGGCGTCGACGATGCGCGTTTCGAGCATGATCAGGTGCTCCGTCTGGTGCAGCGCTATGCAGCGGGCTACGAGCATCCCCTCGCGCGCGTTGGTCAGGTAATTCGCCTTGGCCTCGAGCGTGACGGCGCTCTTGCCCGCGCCGGCGAGGCCGCGCGCCGCGGCGCCCATGGCGTAGTCGGCGAGCGTGAAGAGCATGCCGCCATGCACGTAGCCGTAGCAGTTGAGCGCGTTCGGCGTCACGTCCATCGCGAGCGCCGCGTCGTCGCCGTCGGACTCCAGCGCGCGCATATTGACGAGGCCGCCGAGGTAGCCGAACGCGTCCCCCTCGTCGGCCGCGCGCGCGGCCTCGACGCCCTGGAGCGCCAGGTCCCGCGCGTGGGGCGAGAGGCCACCCACCATCCGCGCTACCGTTGCGTCGTCGGACGCCCCCCCTCCCCGGCCGATCCTCTCGTCCATCGTGTCCCCTCCTCCCGTCACCCCTGTCGATATCAGTAGCCGGCGCGCGTGTCGACCGTGTTGTGCAGTTCCTCGCCGGCGAGGAAGCGGCGCACGTTGTCGATCAGGAGTTCGATGCCCCGCTCCCAGTACAGCGGTGTCCGCCCTGCCGTGTGTCCCGTGATCAGGACGTTGGGCAGCGCCCACAGCGGGGAGTCGGCGGGCAGCGGCTCCGGCGTCGCCACGTCGAGCCCCGCCCCGGCGATCGTGCCGTCGCGCAGCGCCGCGACGAGCGCCTCCTGGTCGACGATCTCGCCGCGTCCGACATTGTAGAGATAGGTCGACGGCCCCATCCGCGCGAGTTCGTCGCGGCCGATGAGATGCTCCGTCGCGGGCGTCAACGGGAGGCACAGCGCCACATGGTCGGCGTCGGCCAGGAGGTCGGGCAGCCGCTCGCTCGGCAGCAAGGCCTCGATGTAGGCGGGGGCATCCCCGTTCCCGGCGTCGCGGTCGGTGGCCTGGACGTGCATCCCCAGGGCGTGCGCGCGCCGCGCCAGCTCCTCCCCGATGTCGCCGAGTCCGACGATCCCGAGCGTCTGGCCCGCGAGCTCGAACGTCGGGGGCGCGTCCGCGTGGTTGTCGTCCCATTCCCGCCGGTCCTGCCGCCGGAGCAGCGGCGGCAGCCCGCGGGCGAAGGCCAGCATCAGCGCGAGGACGTGCTCGGCGATGCTGGGCGCCGCGATACCGCTGAAGTTGGTCAAGACGATGGGGCGCTCGCGCAGCGCGGGGATCAGGAACCCCTCGACGCCCGCGATCGTGGCCTGGACCCAGCGCAGACGGGGGGCTGCCGCCACCTCCTCGGCGGTGATGGACGCGCCGCCGATCAGGGCGTCGGCGTCCCCCAACGCGGCGCGTAGCGCCTCCGGCGACGTGCAGACGCGGATGCGTGCCTCCGGGACCTCCCGGCGCAGCCGGTCCAGGTAGCGGTCGTCCAGGTCGACGCGCAGAACCAGGGTCGGTGTCGGTGTCGTGCTCATCCCTCCGCCTTCCTTCTTTGCTGTGTCTGGTCATAGGGCGCCATCGCGGGATAGCGCCGGGCGGACAGGGGCCTGCCGGGACGCGCTGCGTCTCGCGAGACACCGGGCGGCGGCGTTCCCTCTCCCTTCGATCGTCCTCGACGGTCATGCCCTCATACGCCCCCCTCCTCTGTGTCGGTCTTTTGCTCGCCGCGCACCTCGGGTCCCGCCGGCCGCGACGCCTCCCGCAGGGGCGAGGTGTCGTAGTGCGCGCGCAGATCGGCCGGGTCGTCGTAGATGGCCCACGCCCCTTTGAGGTCGTCGTCGGAGAAGCCGCCGCAGCGCAGCGCGATCGTGCCGACGCCGATTTGCTCGGCCGCCTCGATGTCGTAGGGTGAGTCGCCGAGCATGACGACCTCCGGGGCCGGCAGGCCGCTCTTCGTGAGCGCGACCGCCACGATGTCCGGCGCCGGCTTGGACTGCCCCGCGTCGTCCATGGTGGTGCGCTCCGGCAGCAGGTCGTCGACCCGCGCCACCTTAAGCAATATCTCCAATTCCTCGCTGCTGGCCGAACTCGCCACGACGAGGGTGAGCCCCTCCTGGTGCAGGCGCCGCACGAGATCGCGCGACCCAGGGGCCGGCTGGAGGGTTGGGCCGAACTTTGTCAGCATCAGCTCTTTGCGCACGTCGGCGATCTCCTTGCCTTCGCCGTCCGTGGCGTTGAGCCCCGGCGCAAGTTCCGGCACGACTTTGTCGCCGCCCATCCCGATCAGGGGCCGCACCTTCTCCAAAGGCACGTCGCGGCCATGTGCCTTGAAGGCCTCGACCCAAGCCCGCGCCTGCGCGTCGTTGCTGAGCACCAGTGTGCCGTCCACATCCAGCAGCATCCCTCGGATCGCCATTGTCCTTGTCCCTTCTCTACGACTCTCTCGACGCGTGTTGGTGCGGCGACGGCGCTCCCCAGCGCCAGGGGTGGTATCCGACGAGCGCGCCCAGCACCGCCCCATAGACCTCGTGCGCGAGCACCATGACCACGGGGCGACGCGGCTCGTCGCGCGTGGCCACCGGCATCAGACCAAGCGCCGGTATCCAGCCCATGTAGCTGACCAGCCAGACGAGGCTCCCGTAGATCATGCCCTGTGGGAGGGCCGGGACGGGCAGGCGCAGACGGCGGTACAGGATTCCGAAAAGCGCCCCGGTCGTGACGCCGAAGCCGACGTGCAACACGACCGCCAGCGCGTCGCGCGCCCGCCCCTTCCGCGCCCGTTGGTCAGCAGCGTCGAGCGCCACCGCGACCATGCGTTCGGGCGGAAGCTCCCCCACGAGGCCAACCCGCCGTGCGCCGAGCATCACCAGGCTCATCGCCACCGTCGCGAGCCCCCCGCCGATGGCGCCGTCCACACAGGCTGCAGCGCCCTGTCGCAACGTCCGTGTCATCCCACACCCCTCCTCTCAGCCGTGCCACCCTCAGCGCGTGGGCGCCAGCATCTCCGCGCGCTTGGCGGCGATCGTCTTGTTGAGATCGTCGAACGCGGCGGCGAACTGCGCCACGCCGTCGCGCTGCAACCGCTCCGTGATCTCGTCTAGGTGAATACCCGCGCGCGCCAGGCGGTCGAGCGTGGCCCGCGCCCCCGCGATATCCGCGTCGAGCGTGCGCCGCACCACACCGTGGTCGAGGACGGCCGCGATCGTGGCATCCGGCATCGTGTCCACCGTGTCGGGGCCGACGAGTTCCTCGACGTACCGGACGTCGCGCACGCCCGGCGTCTTCATGCTCGTACTGGCCCAAAGCGGGCGCTGTGTCCGGGCCTCTCGACCGGCCAACGCCTCCCAGCGCGGGCCGGAGAAGATCTCCGCGTAGGCAGCGTAGGCCAGCGTCGCGTTGGCGATAGCCACCGTGCCCTTCATGTCGGCGAGCTCGCGCCGCACGCCCTCATCGGCGGTCGCGTCGATCGCTCGGTCGAGCTGTGTGTCGACGGCTGTGTCGATCCGACTGACGAAGAACGAGGCCACCGAGGCGATACTGGTGAGCGACCAGCCGGCCGCCGCCCGCTCCTCCAGGCCGCCGATGTAGGCCTCGGCCACCGCGCGGTAGGTCGCGACGGCGAAGAGAAGTGTGACGTTGACGTTGATGCCATCGGCGATGGCCTGCTGAATCGCGGGGATGCCTGCCGGCGTGCCCGGTATCTTGATCATGACGTTGGGCAGGTTCAGGTAACTGAAGAGGCGGCGCGCCTCCCGCAGCGTCGCCGCAGTGTCGTCGGCCAGCGCCGGCGCCACCTCGATGCTGACGTAGCCGTCGCCCCCGCCCGTCCGCTCATACGTAGGGCGCAGCAGCGCCGCGGCGGCGCGGATGTCGTCGAGCACGAGGTCGTCGTAGATGGCGGCCGCGCTCGTGCCCGCGCGGACGAGCCGCCGGAGTTCGTCGTCGTAGGCGTCCGAGCCGCCGATGGCCTTCTGGAAAATGCTGGGGTTGCTCGTCATACCCACGATGCCCTGGTCGAGCAGCGCCTGGAACGTGCCGTCCCGCAGCAGGGCGCGACTAATGTTGTCGAGCCAGGGACTCTGCCCCGCGTCGCGTAGCTGCTGTAACGTCGTCTTATGTGATGCCATCTCGCTGGTCTCCTCATAGGGCGCGCCGATGCGCTGAACCCCACATAGGGCTGCGGCGCCCGTAATCTAGCGTTCTCGGCTCGGTTGGATCTGCTTGTAGAGCGCGGCCAGGATGACGAAGGGGGAGCCACTACCCCACGCAGAGCGCCGTCTGCTTCTTGCCTGCCACATGCAGCGCGAGCGAGGGCAGTGATGGAGCCGATGTCAGCCCAAGGGTAGACGGGCGTGGGCGCCCGCTCCATCGCTGTGACGTACGGGCGCGGCGCGTGCTGTGCGTTCCCCGTAGCCACCGGCGCCGTCCATGGCGTCTGGTCGTCTTGTGCGCCGCTAGCCGCGCATGTTGTACAGGATGGTCATGGATACCCCCTTCGTGTCGGGTGGTCGTTATCAGTCGCCGTCCGTTTCCCGCGAGGGCGCCAGAGAGAATACAGGGTGAACAGGACCGCTAGCGGCGGTCCTGTTCGCCAACCGAGTTACCTCCTCATCCTTGCCCCTGTGGCCTGTCCCTCACCCGACATCTTGTGGAACAGCGCTATGGCGTCGAACCGCTGGTCGACGTGGTCGGTGTCTGGGGCCAAGGTGTGGCGGTAAGAAGCGCTGCGGACACGACCACGGGGGGATATGGCCGTCGCGGCCCGTGACCCGCACGGGAGCCGCCTCGTCGTGCGCGGGCGCGAGCGGAGGCGCGTCGGAAGCGGAGGCGCGTCGGAGGTGACCAGCACGCCGACCTCCTTGCCAACGCGCGTCGCGCTCTACGTCAACTCGGCTTTGGCGAGCGCGACCTCCTCGCGTACCAACGTGCCCGCCTGGCCCGTCAGATCCCCGAACAGCTCGCCCAGCGAGCGCTCGCTCGTCCTTCCCCGCCTGCATCGTCACTCAGCCTCCCTGTCCGGCGTCACCGCCGCTCACGCACCGGACGGCGCGTTGCCCGCCTGTCCATCTGGTGTCTCTCTTGTTACCGCGCGTCCGCGTCATGCATCTGCTGCACGACGTCTTCGACGGCCTGGAATCCGGTCTGGTGCGGCGTATAGGCGGAGGTGACCTCAACGCCAGACATCACGACGGGGGCATGGTCCACTGGACTGCGTGGGGCTGCCGGCGCGGTCGACCCCGCGCCGCTGCCTCGTGCCGCGTCCGTGTCACCGCAGGCGCGATCGCTCGCCAACGCAGGAGTACGTAGAGCCGGCGTTGTGGGAGGCGGTACCTGGAGCGGAGCGGCAGGCGCCTGTTGCGCGCGGCGCGAGCTCTTGAGGAAGCGAACGCCAAGCAGTCCCAGCGCGAGCGCGCCCCCCGTGAAGAGCACCGGATGCGTCCGGCCGAGCTGCTCCGTGTCATCGAGGAGCCCCGGCACGTCCCGACCGCGCAAGTAGCCCGAGCCGCGTTCGGCCTGCTGCGCCGTCCGATCGGCCAGTGTGGCGATGGGCGGCTGGTCCTGCTCCCGCAGCTGCTGCCCCGCCTGGCGCAACACATGGGCCACGGTATACAAGGTGTCGGCGGCCTGGTCTTTCTGGCCCGCCAAACGGGATGTCGCCTGCTGCTTTGCCCCGTCAACGAGCTGGCCTGCTTTGTCTTGGACCTGATCGACCACCTGCCCCGCTTTCTCGTGGAGCGGCTCCAATCCCTGACCCGCGGGGGCCACGACGCCCGCCCCCTCGGACGAGCGCGACGCGGTGTTCTGTGAAACCATGCTAACCTCCCCTGTCCAAATCGCGGCGCCGCCGACCTATACGGCGGCTCGTGGTTATGCGGTGTCGCGGACCACGACAGCAGACAACTGAGCGCAGGCCGGACATCTGCTGGGGCATGAGGTTCCTCCAGGCGCGGTGTGTCCACCTCCGTCGCCTGCTCGCCCACCATCCCTCCACACGTCTATCAGCGGTGGCTTGGCTACAGGCATAGCAATATACATGCCACAAAGCACAAGACAGTGCGGAATAGTACTGTAAAACGAGGAGCGCTGCGGTTTATGGTAGCTTGAGAGAGGAGTCACCGCCGGTTGTGGATTGCATGACCAGGCGCCGGGAGTGGAAGGGGCAGCGACGAGCCATGGATACGTACGGCGAGAGCGGCGAGTTGCTGAACGTCGATGAGGTTGCGGCCTACCTTGGTGTGGGGGCGATCACCATCTATCGCTGGTGTCGCGACGGTCGGTTACCCTGCCTCAAACTGGGCAACGCCTGGCGCGTGCGGCGGGGCGCGCTCGACGACTTTCTACGGCGGAGTGAACGGGGCCAGACCCTGGTGAGTCGCTTGCAGTCCTTTTTCACGGTGCCCGACCACGTCCTGGCCATCGCCACAGACCACGCGCTGCTGCACCGCCTGGACAGCGCCTTCTTCCGGGTGGGTGAGGCGCGCGGAGGGATCCTTATCAAGGGCTATGCGGGCGAGACGGCGTCGGTCGAGGAGCTGCGCGCCGATCTGACACGTCAAGGCGTGGCTGTGGCGGCGCTGGAAGCGACCGGCCGCTTCCGCTTCAGCGCGGAGGGGGGGGCCGACGCGGGACGTACGGAGGCGCTGCGGCGCCTGCTGGCTACACCGGATGCGGCCGGTCGGTCCATCTGGGTCAGTTGTGACTGGTCCAGTCCGATCGATCTGGATGCGGCGCTGCGGCAGCAGGAGGATATCGCCGCTCTTGTCGACACCGCGCAGCTCGTGGTGAAGACGGCGGTGCTTGAGGAGGTCGTGGACATGTGGCCAGCGCGCGACCAGCGGCGGGCACGGCGGGCGCACCAGGGCATGATCTGGATCGCGGACAGCGGTCTCACCTGCAGTCGTGTGACACCCTTGCCCGACGCGTGAGGGTACGGCATCCTCTCGTCGTCTCTGTCTCGCGGGCGCACGATCGCGTCGTACAGGCCATGAGGCTGATCAACGCGAAGAAAAACGAGAGGAACTATCCTCGTTCGTCTGGTCTCTCTGTAACGGCAGACGCCCGCCCGCATGATGCGCCTCGTCACGACGGTCACCGTAAAACACGAGAGAATCCGCCTCGCTGAGCGTTTCTGGCGCCCCAAGGGCTACGGGCACGGACGGCAGGGACGGCTTACCCCGGTTGGCTGTTCCGCCGCAGACCTGTACCCTGCGCGACCGCTTATACACATCGCCGGTCGGCACGGCCGATTACCTACGGTGCGGGCGACGCGGCCCCCGCCGCTGTCATCGTGTATGAGGCGCTGGGCAGGGGCCGGGACCGGTGTTCTGGCTACTTTCCTCATTCGTTGACAGGTGGATGAGGAAAGTAGCCAGAACAGCCCCTGTTTAGCCGGGCTCTCTCCCGCGCCCGACCTCCCCCTCGCCTCCTGGGCGCAGCGCCGCGACGATGCCGCGCCATTAGGAAGGCCCGCACCAGCGGACGGAGCAGCGGCCAGGCATAGCGGAGCCCACCCCGCAGGTAGGTCGTGACGTGGACCTCGACCACGGTCACACCGTCCACCAGAGTGGCCGTGTCGGAGCGGCCTCCGCGGACCGCAACGTGTACTCGACAAGGAGCAGGACCCGTGTGCCGCGTTCGATGGTCGAGAACACCGCGCTGCCATCCCCGGCGCCATTTCGCTGTACGCGCTCCAGACGCGCGCGGGCTCCCGGCAGCCCAGCACCCTCCGCAGGAGTGGGGCATCGCCCGCGTCGCGTCCCGCCAGGAGCGGGCGATCGGCCTGGCGCTGCGTCACCCGCGCCAACACGCGGTGGGGCGTACCCGTGGCCACCGTCAGGGTGCGCCGGTAGGCATCCATGACGGCATGCTGGCGCCCCGTGGCCAAGGCGCGCCACTGGCGCGCCGTTTCGGCGAACTGCGCGGCTCCGGTGATCCCCGTGACACCCGTGCGGCGCGTGGCCTCTGGAACGGCGCGCGGCTCCATGACGTGCTTCCCATCTCCACTGTGTTTCCTGCGCCCCATCATCTACGTGCTGTTGCGTATGCAATAAGCGTGCTATCAGCGCACAGCTCTAGCCACGTCACGGCCTCTCGCCTGTCCGCTAGGCGTCCAGGTCATCCAGCCCTCTGACGCGTCGCAGGCCCGGTGGCGTTCAGGTACCTTGAGAGAGAGGCGTTCCTGGACGAGGAGGCGTCGCCTATCAGCCCTGTGGTGGAGTGGGAAGGAATGGTGCGGATATGGCGGCACCCCGTGACGCGTTAGCCCTGCTAGAGGAGACCAGCCGGACCTTCGCGATCCCCATCGCGCGCTTGCCGGCCGATGGCCTGCGACAAGCGGTCACGGCGGCCTACTTGTGTCTGCGCGCGCTCGACGAGGTGGAGGACCATCCCGCGCTTGACCCCCGTGTGAAGGCTACGACCCTGCGTGCGCTGGGCCGCGCGTTGCAGACCAGCTTCGACGCCACGGACATCGCCGCCGTCCTGGAGGCGCAGCGGGCGATCCTCCCGGAGGTCACGCTCCGCCTGCATGAGTGGACGCAGCTCGCGCCGGCGGCCATCGCGCCGCGCATCTGGGACGCGGCGGCGGCGATGGCGGAGCGCATGGCGCTGTGGGTCGAGTGCGGCTGGGCGATCGACACGGTCCGCGATCTCGATAGCTATACCTTCGGCGTGGCCGGCGCGGTGGGGGTGCTCCTCTCGGACGTATGGATGTGGCATGGGGGGATACAGACCGATCGGCGGCACGCGGTGGGCTTCGGCCGCGGGCTGCAGGCGGTCAACATCCTGCGGAATCGTGACGCGGATCGGGCGCGAGGGGTAGATTTCTTTCCGCGTGGGTGGGATCGGGCCGCGATGGACGCGTATGCGCGGCGCAACCTGGCGCTTGGGGACGCGTACAATGCCTCGTTGCCGGAGGGCGCGCTGCGCGACGTGTGCCTGATCCCGGCCACGTTGGCCCACGCCACGCTGGACGTGCTGGCCCAGGGGCAGGGCAAACTCAGCCGTCAGGCGGTGCACGACGTAGTGAGGCAGGCGACGCGGGCGCCGACGTGAGCGGACGCCGACGGGGGTGGCTAGTGATCGAGCGGCCAGGCGGGGGGCGCGGCCGGGGCGGTGAGGTAGCTAGTGACCGTCTCGCTGGTCCAGCGGACGGTGCGCACCCGGCACGCGCGGACGGGCGGGCGCAGCCGTGCAGACCTTTCACCGGCGGCGTCACGCTCAGAGGCTACGGGCGGCCACGTCGTGCGCGCTGGCCATCTGCGTCGGCGACGGCGACGGCGGCGCGGGGGGTGCAGGTCCCCGACGGTTGACCCAGCCCTGGCCGCCGAGGGAAGCGCGGCGGTAGCGCTCCAGTTCGGCGGACGTGACAAAGAGGCGGGTCGTGTTTCCACGCGGCACACGGATGGCGGCGAGCTGACCGCGGAGGATGTACTGTTTGACGGTGGCGGGACGGAGGCCGAGCGCGGTGGCAGCCTCCACGAGGCTCACCAACGTCTCGGGCGCGTCGGTCTCGGCGGCGCGCGTGTGGTCGCTCCGTGCCGCTCCCTCAGTCGTCGTGTCGCCCGGCATATACCCCCCTCTGGCGCTCCTCCGGCGCTCCTCCGCGACGGACATGGTCCCGTACGCCGCCCCCACCCCAGGGGCTCACCCCGCTGTGTCGCGTGTACGGTGAGTCCTGGGGGTGGCGTTATGCAGGACGCATACCAGGGGCGCGTGGTGTCAGCTGCGGACGTGGCCAACGAGGACGACGAACATGGCGACGAGGGCGAGGCAAAAGAGCACGAGGGCGGCGAGGATGAGATAGGTCATGGGTCTGTCTCCTAGGGGCTGACAGGTGACGAAACGAGGGACAAGGGTCGCGCCCCTGCACGTAGGTGCGGTGAGACGGCGGGTACGACGGGGGTAGCTGCGGCGAGCTGGTGGTAGGCGGCGAGGGAGAGGGCGGCACGGACTTCGCCGGTAGTGGGGTCGGCGGCTTCAACGAGGTAGGTGGTGGCTACGCCCCTGTCCGCGGTGGCGGTAGGGCCGGTGCGGTGGATAGCGTAGAGGAGCCAGATGGGGCCGTCGGCGCTAGCGGGGCCGGCGGCGAGGAGGTGGGCCACCTCGGGCAGGGTAATTGTCCCGCTGGCCGCGCCGTAGTCGCGGCCGTGGCGCGCGGCGCGGCCAGCGGGACGAGCCAGGCGGCGGGCAGATGGGGCGCGTGGGTTTGGTAGGCGGCGTAGTCGCGGACTTCGTAGGGGCAGGGGTGCATGGGGTCGCGGAGGTAGGCGATCCAGTCGTCGCCGGTGCCAGCGCGCTCGGCATCATCCAAGGTGAGGCGGCCGTGCGCGCAACGGGTCTCGGCCACGAGAAGGGAGAGGTCGTCGGTGGTCACGGGGCACCCTCCTATACCATTTATTCTACTTCACGCCAAGTGTTGATAAACACTAGGATACACCCCCCGGCATGCGCGCGTCAACGTGTGCTGTGGGAGGAACGTAGGCGCGCGGATGCCGTGGCGGTGGCGTCGATGGTGGAGGGTGGAGAGCGGCGCGACGACGGGTGAAGACGCCGTCGGTGAGAGGGTGTCACGGCGGGGCGCGGCGTGTAGGGAGGGGTAGGTACGGGCGACGCGGAGTGTCCACAGGGGGGTACGGCGGCGCCAGCGCGCCTGCCGCAGGGTACGAGAGCATTGACATGCTAAAGCCCCCCGACTGGACTTGTCCTCATGACTGGATACTGTTGGTAAAAGCGGTGAGCGGATTCACGCGGCCAGCGCGGCGAAGGCGGATTGACGCGTATGTTCGCGCGGGGTCTCCGTCCACCAATTGTCCAGGCGATAGAGATTGATGGCCGTGGCGGTGACCACCTGCTGGAGATGCGTCTTGGACAGACCGCGGTACCGGGCCTGACGCAGGTCACAGACGCGCACGCCCTGCGACAAGGTCCCTTCCACCCCGGCACGGGCGGCGTACTCCTCCTTGAACGCCGCCGTCTGCTGATGGCGGCGCGTGGCCTGGAGGATGGCGTGCTGCTCCCGCGGGCGTAGGCCCAGTTTGCGTGGGCCACGCGCGGCGTGCGTGCAATTGCACCCGGCAGGGACACGCGGCGCAGTCTCGCGGGTTGAACGTCACCCGGATCACCGCTTGTCCGTGGCGTTCCCGTCCCGGCACCCAAAGGTGGCTGACCTTCCCCTGGGGGCACGTCACCCGGCAGGCGTCCCAATCGATGGCGAAACAGGCGGCCGCGCAGCCCTCCTGTAAGAATGCACATAAGGTGCGCCGGTCCCACGCCCGCATTGACGCTGTGGGGCGCATAAGGTGCGCCGCTGATCGCACATAAGGTGCGCCAATCCTCTCTTTGTCGCGCCTAAGGTGCGCCGATCCACACACGACGGCCGTGCCGGGCGCGTGCTCTCAGCGCGGCGGTGCGACCTCGATCAAGCGTGGCGCAGCCACGTCGAGGGGAGGCAGGGGTGGGCCGTGGCGGATGGGCGCAGGTTACGTGCGACTTATGTGCATTCTTACAACGGCGCTTGCGGCCTCTCATTGCTCTATGCGAGCCAGTAATGCGGCATGGACCCCCATTAGTGCGAACGTACGGGGGATCGTATCATCCGCGTCGGCCCCAGGGCAGGGCTGACTGCTTGGCATACGCCCTGCATTATGGACGACGGTGCGGACATCGCACACGCCATCATTTAGGTCAGTAGAGGGAACATCGTCGTCATGAAAAGCAAGCTCATTGTCCTTAGTCTCGTCGTCGCGCTCCTGACGAGCGTCGCCGCCCCGTCGGTCGCGGGTCGCGCCCACGCCGCCGTGTCCCCCGTCCCCGTCGCCAGCGCGACGAACACGCATCCCGCGCTCTTCGATAAGACGCGCTTCCTGCTGCACGCCGGCGCCGCGTTCTTCATCATCCACCACGAGTACGGCCGCTACAAGCAGGGCTACTTCGCCGCCGGCTCGTCGGGTCGTATCCGCCACCTCGTCGTGGCCGCCGTCGCGCTCATTCTCGCCGTCCACGAGGCCAAGGTCGCCTACGGCATCGCCAAGACCAGCAACAGCAAGACCTTACAGCTCATCGCCGCGCCCTTTGAGTCGCTCTCCACGACCATGGACACGATCCGTGGCAAGTTCGCCAAGGGGCAGGGCAGCGCATCCGACTTCCAGAGCCTGAACAACGCCACCACCTCCATCAACAGCACGGCCAGCAGCAATGGCCTCGGCGCGATCAAGGATGTCACCGCGCCGCTCCCGGCCGGTGCGTAAACCGCTTACTCAGCGGAGTATCGCGACACAACGGGGGTCCAGGTCAGAACCTGGACCCCCGTTTCTTAGTATTAGTTGCCGCTGCGAATCGGGCCCGTCCACGAATAACGTCTCCGCTTTTTGCGCCGTATTACGCGTCACCGGAGGCGAAACTTGACTACTTTATTCTTCGGCGGGCCCGAAACGGATCTCGGGATGCGGCAGGGGGCCCAGTACATGTCATTTGTGAACCACCACGCCCACTTATCAAATGACCTTGTTGCGATTTTAGTAAGAAAGCTCGCCCAGGTCCGGAATACCGTTCCATTTCGCAACGGCAACTAGTATTAGGAGCGCGCGGGGTCGCGCACGGGGAGCATGATGTCTCTCGCACACGCCCTTAAACAGACGATGCAGGCACACAACCTATCGACCGCTCAGGTCGCCACGCATGTGGGGATGGAGCAAGACCGCGCCACCTTCTATCGCATGCTCAACGGAGTAACGACAGAGCCGCGACTAGCCACGTTCATACAGTTGTGCATCGCCTTGGGGACCACCCCATCGGAGTTGCTGGAACTGGCGGAGGTGTGGTCCCCGGAAACGCCGGGCCGCGCAGGGCCGGATGATTTGCGCCTGCGGCAAGCGTTCGGCCACATGCGCGCGCTGCCCACGGACGGGAAGCAGTGGGCGGCGTCGCTCGTCACCGCGCTGACGACGGCGCTGGCAGCCGATGGTGAGCGGAGCGCGCATGTGGCAAAATAGCGATGCGGGACGGGCTCGTGTAGAACCCGTCCCGCATCGCGTGACCCCCGCCATCTGTTGACGACAAGGGCCACCTCCATACGCGTGATTACAGCGGACGCTGAACGCCACCACAGGCGATCGGGGTCGCCCCGGCGCCCGTCAGGGTCGGTCCCTGATGCACATTAATGTACCACCCGTTGACGCCGGGCGCGGGGACGATCGTCGTCAGGATGGTCGCCGTCGTCACCGCGATCCCGGTCGGCCCGGGCGTGAGCGGGGGGAGCGCGTAGAGGATGGGCCCGTTCGAGCCGCACACGCCAAGATGAATGTGGGCGGGATGCGTCGTGTGCGGCGTCAGCCCGCTCACGATGACGACGACGTTACTCGTGGTAGCCCCCACGCCAATGAGCCCGATCCCCTGAATAGAGGGGGACACGCCCGTGTCCGACGCGATTTGAGCAGCGCCGCTGGCGCGCTGCACACGTCCGCAAGCGATCGGCGTGAAGTGAGAACCAACCAGGTCGGGACCCTGATGGACGTTGACATAGAGCCCGCTGGCGGGGACTGATTGCCGGTCAATCGTCGTGGCTGCGAACGCCACGCCGACCGCGTTGGCCACAAGCTTGGGAAGCGGGTAGAGCACCGGCCCGTTGGACGTGCAGGACGGACCCGCATGAATGTGCGCGGGATGGACGCTGTACGGAGGGAGACCTGTCACTTCCAGGACCACTGACATCTTCCCCTGACTCGGACTATAGCTGAGAATGGCGCCCCCACCAGCCGAGGAGCCGTTCTCGCCGACGAGTCGGGCGAGGCCGAGGAGACCGGGTGTTCCCATTACGCCTCCACCCCCCCCGCCATGTGGGGCCGCAGCCGACGCTCCGGTTGCGGGCAGTAGAACAAGGCTGGCCAGGGCGGCGGACGCGATGAAACGGCGCATAAGTCCCTCCAATGATGCACGACTCGGCAAAAACGAGAACGGGGCGACCCGGACAATATCGTGGAGCAAAGCAATTTTCATGCCGACCGCCGCCATGCTGCAGGCCGCGCGGCGGCCGATCTTGCCCGGACCTGGCGCACCCCGCACGTCGGGCAGGTGTCGCTTGCTACGGTCCTGACCGCGCTCGTCGGCGTCGCCTGGGGCGTGTCGTCGCTGGCGTCGCCGCCGATTTTTTGCAACGCGCCCCTGATCTTGCCGGCCAGCTTGTGCTCTAGCCAGGTTTTACTGGAGGTGGCCGGCACGGCCACGCGCGGTCGCTCCCCACAGTACGTGCGCCAAGCCGCGCGCGACGTGTCGGTGCCACTCTCGTCTGTGGCGTTCCTCCACGGGGCCTGGTGAGCGTGGACGAGGGCACGTCCGCCCCTCAAAAGGGGCGTCGTGCGGATCGGCGCAGGACCTATGACGCGGCTGGCGCAGGACCTATGACGCCTTACACCAGGACCTCATGGCTCCACGCCGACTGTTATCCATGGGCGACGGCGACGAGGCCGACGAGGCCGAGCACGTACAGCACGAGGACCACGACGGAGTCCAGGCCCATATTCAACACCTGACGCCGGGGACGGAAGATGAGGCCATAGAGGTAGACGGTCGTGAGCAGGATACCCAACCCGGCGAGATAGATGTCGGTGCGCTGCGCCCGCGGCAGGACGGCCTGGCCGGAGAGCAGACTCGCCACGAGGAACAGGACGGGCAGGAAGGCGTTGCCGCCGAAGATGTCGCTGAACGCGAGCCGGTAGTCGCCGAGCTTGACCGAGGCCAGCCCGGTCGAGACCTCGGGGATGGAAGTCGAGGCCGCGAGGAAGGTCGCGCCGAAGAGGACCCCGGTCATGCCGATGTGGCCGGCGATGGCGGTGCCGCTCTCCTCCAGCACGACGCCGGCGACGAGCGTCACGCCGGCCGCCACGAGGAAGACGATGACCTCGCGCGTCGTGCTCTTCCCCGTGTGCGCGGCATCCTTCTTGTGCTGGGCCTTGGTGGTGTCGCCGGGCTCCTGTCCCCCGGGCGCGTCGCCCTTGGCCTGCCAGGGCAGGTCGGTGCGTGCCTTACCCAGCAGCCAGATGCCGACGAGCCAGAGCACCAGGATGAGGAGGCCGCCGGGTGCGACACGGGCAACAATCAGCGACGCGGGGAGTTGGTTGCCCATGATGGCGACGGTGAGCACGGCCACCACCAACACGCCCTCGAGCACGAGCAGCAGCGACGCGGCCATATAGCTCAGGGGGTGTTTCTGGCGCACGCCAAACTGGTCGAGGATGACCAACACGACGGTCTGGACGGCGATGCCGCCCAGGATGTTGCCGATGGCGATGCCGACGTTGTGGCTGAGTGCGGCGCTCACCGTGATGGCGATCTCGGGCAGATTCGTCGCGATGGAGAGGATAATGAGCCCACCAAGGGCCTGGCCCAGGCCAAAGCGCGACGAGAGGATATCGGTCGTGTTGGAGAGTTGGGTCCCGGCGACCCAGACGGCGGCGGCGGCGGCAACGAAGAGGGCGAGCAGGAGGGGCAGGGACAGCGCGTCGAACATGGCATCACCTCGATCCGCTTATATCGCGCTATGGCACGCGCACGCGCAACGACACGCGCACGAAGTGTACCCGCTGCTCCTGGGGGGGCTTCTGGCGGCTCTAGGCGCGTCACGCGCCGTGGTGCCGCCTTGTGGGCCGCAGGGGCGCTCCAGGAGCACTCACGCGCCGGGTCCATGCGCGTGCTCGAGGCGGCCAAGCGGGACGCTGGCGACGGGGGGAGAACTGCGGCCCTCGCCTCGACCCGTCGGCGCGTGTCCTCCTGTGTCAGCGTGAGCAGGACATGTCGGTTGTCTCCCGTGTCGCTGTTGCTGTCTCCCCGCGCTTGTCCCAACCCTGGGCACCGAACGACTCCTGGCGGTAGCGCTCCCGTTCGGTCGGGGTGACGAAGAGGCGGGTAATGGCGCCGTGGGGGAGGCGGACGGCGGCGAGTTGGCTGCGGAGGATGTCCTGTTTGACGGTGGCGGGGTGCAGGCCGAGGGCGGCGGCGGCGCGCAAGCTCAGTAAGGTCTCGGGCGCGTCAGTCTCGTCGGCGTCCATCGGTCCCCTTTCCGCGGCTCCACGCGGGGCACGGTTTCGCACAGCACCCAGCGGTTCCGTCATGCGTGTGAAAGGCGCCGGATGTCCTGTGGGTGGCGTCATGCAGGAGGTAGACCACGGACACGCGCGGGGTGACAGCCCTACACGCGGACGACGCGGACGACGCGGACGACGCGGACGACGCGGACGACGCGGACGACGCGGACGACGAACAGGGCGACGCGGGCGACGCAGGCGAGGATGATGGCGGCAAGGACGAGTGTAAGTCCCCACATTAGATGGGCGGGGCTCACGCTTAAAGCAGGGAGGAATCCCATGCTCTGTGGGCGGAAAATCCCACAGTACGTGGGCCGATCCTCCTTTTGATCCCACAGTACGTGGGCCAATCCGCGCGTGACGCCGGCGCGCCGGTCTTCTCCGTGACGCTTGTCTGAGGGCGTTTTAACCCCGAGAGCGCCGCGCGGTGGCGGGCGCGGGGCTCGTGGCGTCGGATGGCCCACCGTGCGTGGGATTGTTGGCCCAGCGAATGTGGGTAACGGCCCAGCGCGCGTGGGATCTTACCAGTATGGGACCAGAGGGACGGTGCTCCACAATTGTGGATGAGGCTCCAGCGCGGGCATGGAGGGGACGATCCGCATAACGTGCCCCGCTGCGAGGGTGGTGGTGCTAGAGTGGTGTCAATCAACGAGTCGTCGTAGGGAGCGGGGCTCCGGGGGTGAGGGCGGCGCTCATGGGCCGGGTGCATCTGACCGCGGGGACGCGGTATCTACGGGACGGGCGGGCGCAGGTGGTGCGGCAGGTGTTGCGGGACGGGCGGCTACTTGTCGAGGACCAGAGCGTCGGGGGCGAGGCGGTGGTGACGCGCGCGGAGCTGACGGCGGCCTGGGCGGAGGGGAGACTACGCTTCGAGGTGCGCGGGCCGGGCGCGCGTGCGAGTGGGGATGCGGCGCTGGCCACGGCGTACACGATCGCTGATTTTCACCTGGTGGCGGAGGGCGAGCGGGCGGAGGCGTGGCGGCGCTACACGCTGATCCGCCCCTTGCTGGCGTGGCCGCCGCACGAGCGGACGCGGCGCGCCATCGAGCAACACCTCGTCGACACGCGTGTGCGGCATGGTCCCGATCTGGGCGGGGCGCCGGGGGCCGTGAGTCGCACGAGCGTGGAGCGGTATTTGCGCGCGTTCGAGGCGAGCGGGGGGGACATCCGCGCGCTGGCCCCGGCCACGACGCGGGGCGACGCGGGAGGGACGCGGCTGGGCGCGGAGGTGGAGGAGATGATCCAGGGGGTGCTGGCGGAGTGCCGGGCGGCGCCGGCGCAGCGCACGGTGCGCGACGTGTACCTGATGGTGGTGAACCGGGTGCGCGACGCTAATGTGGCGCGGCCACTCGAGGAGCGCCTGCCCCTGCCGAGCAGGAACACGGTCTACCGGCGCGTCGGTGCGGTTGGTCCGGCAACGGTGCTGCGGCGGCGGCCGGGTCCGGGCGAGCGGCGCGCCGGGGCGGGAGTGCGGCCGGGACCGCGCGTGGCGCGCCCGTTGGAGCGGGTGGAGCTGGACCATACGCCGCTGGACCTGATCGTGGTGGACGAGGAGGACCGGCTGCCGATCGGGCGGCCGACGGTAACGTTGGCGCTGGACGTGTACAGCGGATTCCCCATAGGTCTGGATGTGGGGTTCGAGGCGGCGGGGTACGGGGCGGCGATGCGCTGCCTGCTGCACGCGATCTTGCCGAAGGAGGACGTGCGGGCGCGCTACGGGACAAAGCACGCGTGGCCGGTGTACGGGCTGCCGGAGACGTTGGTGGTGGACCGGGCGCCGCACCTGGTGGGCGGGGACCTGGGGGATGCGTGCGGGCAGTTGGGCATCCACCTCGACCCGTCGCCGGCGAAGCACCCGTGGTTCAAGGGAGCGATCGAGCGGCAGTTCCGGACGCACAACACGGGGCTGGTGCATGGGCTGCCGGGGACGACGTTCTCCAATGTGTTGGAGCGGGGGGAGTACGATTCCGCGGAGACAGCGTGCATCTCACTAACGCGGTTCCGGGAGATCCTGTACGTGTACCTACTGGACGTGTATGGGCAGGACTGGAACCGCGGCGTCGGCGGCGTGCCGGCGACGCGCTGGGCGGAGGCGGTGGCCGGGGGGTGGGTGCCGGCGCTGCACCACGACGCGGTGGAGGTGCGCGTGCTGCTGGGGCGCGCCGCCGTGCGCACGATCCAACGGGCGGGGATCGACCACCTGTGCCTGCGGTACCAGAGCGCGGCGCTGGACGAGTTGCGGCGGGCGCTGCCGGCGGGGACGGCGGTGGCGCTCAAGTACGACCCGGAGGACCTGGGGGCGCTGCATGTGCGGTGTCCCGCGCCGGCGCGGGACCGCGCCGGCCCGGCCTGGCTGCGGGTGCCGGCGGTGGACCAGGGGTACGCGGGGGGGCTCTCGCTGTGGAAGCATCGGGTGATCCGGGGGTACGTGCGGCGCGCCATGGACCGGGCAGTGGACGTGGCGGCGCTGGCGGAGGCGAAGGCGCGCATCCAGGGGCTGGTGGAGGAGGAGTTCCGGCGGACGCGGCGCGGGCGACGGCGGATGGCCGGGGCGCGCTACCTGGGGGTGGGGGTGGACGTGTCGCCGGCGGCAGGGTCGGCGCTGCCCGCACGCGCCGACTCGGGAGGGGAGGGAGCGGGCGACGTGGCGGGGCGGACGCTGGAGGAGGTGGCGGCGACGTGGGACATCGCGGCGACGCTGGCGGAGCCGGGGTGGGCGGTGACGTACGAGCCGCCGCGCGACGAGGAGCGGGGGCCGTGGCGATGAGGGGAGGAGCGGGGGCCGTGGCGATGAGGGGAGGGGAGATGGCATGGTGGTGAGCGAGGGCGTTCCAGGCATGGCCGTGAGCGAACGGGTACCGGGGCCAGCCCTGAGCCGGGAGCTGCGGGCGCAGATCGAGGGCATCCGGGTGGCGTACCCGCGGTGGCAGCGCATCGTGGCGGAGATCGGGCGGTGCCAGGAGTGGGGGCCATTGGCGGCGGAGCCGCCGTGCCTGCTGCTGGTGGGGCCGACGGGGGCGGGGAAGTCGACGCTGGTGGGGACGTACGCTCAGGAGCACCCGGCGGTGCTGACGGAGGGGGGCGTGACGTACCCGGTGGT